>ERZ1292625.474-Hain-H41-01um-R1-474-length-61443-cov-10_pt2 | contig 27585 bp, 33 predicted proteins | sample MGYA00564400_ERZ1292625 | MGnify/ENA primary metagenome ERZ1292625 (study PRJEB36523, sample SAMEA6512639) | groundwater metagenome | collected 2019-01-08 | study: AquaDiva: Metagenomics assemblies of 32 groundwater samples | reverse complement strand
GGGGGAGAAGGTAGAAAAAGTAAACTGCTTTACTTTTTCGCACACTTGTCCGAGCCGGAGTCATGTTTAGTTAACAAACTAAACAGACGAGGCAGGGTCGTGGAATTTTGTGAGCGACGACGAACAAAATATCCCTGACGACAAGAAAAAGTGTAAATAAAAAGTTAATTGTGGTGCGCCCTGAGGGACTCGAACCCCCGGCCTTTTCAGTGTAAATGAATTGCTCTACCAACTGAGCTAAGGGCGCGTAAAGGCATCATACAAGTTTTTTTAATTGATGCAAAACAGAGTGAAACTTATTGCCCAATCGGTTAGTATTATCGGCTATGGAAGAAAATTTAATTGAAAGGCAATATAAAATTTTTGGCAGAGTGCAAATGGTTATGTTTCGCGATTTTGCTACGAGAAAAGCCAATAAGTTCGGTATTGGGGGATTTGTAAGAAATGAAAAGGACGGCTCGGTTTTGGTTTTAGCTCAAGGTGCCAAAGACAAGCTAAGTTTATACGAAGAATATTTAAAGAAGGGGTCTTTGTTTGCTAGAGTTGATAATTTAGAAAAAAAAGAAATTCCTATCACGAAACGATTCAATTCCTTTGAAATAATTTATGAATAAAAATATACCAAAATGCATAGGAATAATAATGGATGGAAATAGACGCTTTGCTAAAAGTAAGGGCGAAACCCCTAGTTGGGGACACAAAGAAGGGTATAAAACCTTTAAAAATTTTTTAGAATGGTCCAAAGATTTAAAAATAGAAACAGTAATAGCTTATTGTTTTTCAAGTGAAAATTGGAAAAGGTCCGAAAAGGAAGTGGCTTTCATTCTTTCTCTTTTTCGTCTGGCGCTTAGTGAAATACAGAACAAAAAAAATGACGTTGGCGAAGTAATCTTTATAGGAGAGAGAAAACATTTTCCAAAAGATATTGTGGAGAAAATGGAAAAAACTGAAAAGGAAACAAAAAACAATAAAGGCACACACGTTGTTTTGGCTCTTTCTTATGGCGGAAGAAATGAAATAAAGAGAGCCGTTGAAAAAATTGTGAAAGATTCACCAAAAGAAATAAGCGAGGAAACTATAAATAAATATCTTGATACTAAAGATATTGGTGACCCAGATATGATAATTCGAACAGGAGGGGAAATTCGCCTATCAAACTTTTTGCTTTGGCAAATCGCCTATAGCGAACTTTTTTTCACAAAAACTCTTTGGCCGGCGTTTACTAGGGAAGAATTTGAGAGTATGCTCGAAGAGTATGCGAAAAGAAAAAGAAATTTTGGTGTCTAGGAAAAATAAAAAGCTAATCCCAAAAGTTATTTGGGAAAATGCCGATTTTTTGGCGTTGGATAAACCGTCTGGTCTTATGGCGCATGGCGATGGCAAAAATACCGAAAAAACACTTTGCGATTGGATTTTAGAAAATTATCCCAAGACCAAAAACGTGGGGGAACCACTTGTTTTGCAAAATGGAGAAAAGATAATTCGCCCTGGCATTGTGCACAGAATAGACAGGGCAACTTCCGGTATTCTTCTTGTGGCTAAAAATAAAAAAGCGTATGTTCATTTAAAAAAACAATTTCAAAATAGGGAAGTAAAAAAAGAATATTTAGCTTTTGTTTATGGAATTGTTAAAGAGGATTTTGGAACAATAAACGCACCGTTGGGAAGAAGTAAGGGGGATTTTCGTCAATACACTACACCGCAAAAAGCGCGCGGAAAGATGAGAGAAGCCGTAACCTATTATGAAGTTGTAAAAAGAAGCCGTAAAGCAACTTATCTTAAATTACAACCAAAAACAGGCAGAACTCATCAAATTCGCGCCCACATGGTGCATTTGGGGCATCCCGTCATTTGCGATAAGGTCTATGCTTTAAAACGAGATTGCATTTTGGGTTTTAAAAGATTAGCTTTGCATGCTCACAAACTTATTTTTAAAGATTTGAGAGGTAAAGAAATTTCTATTGAAGCGCCAGTACCCAATGATTTTAAAGAGGCCCTGAAACTTCTTGCAGATTGATAAATGACGTGTTAAGGTTTCGGCTATTGTTATGCGGAAAATAATCTCATCCATTGACACAGAAAAGCGCCAAAAACTGGAAATCAGAGCGGGGGATACGGTGCGTGTGCAACAAAAAATTGAAGAAGGAAATGGCAAGTTTCGTTTGCAAGCTTTCGAAGGATTGGTTTTAGCCGTAAAACACGGTAAAACCGCTGGAGGAACTTTCACCGTTCGTAGAGTTGCAAGTGGAGTGGGGGTAGAAAAAATATTTCCAATTTATTCTCCGGCAATAGATTCTATAGAAATAATAAGAAGCGCCTCTGTTCGTCGCGCCAAACTTTATTTCATTCGTGAAAAAGCATCTCGCGAAGCTCGTCGTCAAATGAGGAATATTCGTAAAATAAAAGAAGTTCCACAAGAAGAAACGGTTGCAGAAGTAGCCGAAACAAAATAAAAAAATCTCTAGGGGATAAACTTATCCATTTTCTGGGATTTTTTCGATTTTTTCGGGGAATTTTTATTATATTTGATTGGTATACGCTATATACTTGAGGTATAATTATTATATTGTGTTGGTGTGATATAGGTATGAATAGGGTAGGAATAAAACCAAAGGGAAAAATAAAAATAAAATGGTCGTCAAATTTTGGCTATGCAATCGGGCTTTTAACGACGGATGGTTGTCTATCTAACACAGGGAGACACATTGTTTTTGTTTCGAAAGATTATGAGCAAATAAATAATTTTCTAAAAATACTGCACATTAAAAATATTAAAATAGGAAAATCTTTCTCTGGGCGTAAAAGAAATATGGTTTATAAAGTTCAGTTTGGAGATGTTATTTTCTATAAATTTCTTTTGGGAATTGGTTTAACTCCCGCTAAATCAAAAACAATTGGAAACCTCAATATACCGAACAAATTCTTTTTTGATTTTTTGCGCGGATCTTTTGATGGTGATGGCTGTTTTTATTCATACTGGGACCCACGTTGGCGTTCTAGTTTTATGTTTTATACTGCTTTTGCGTCCGCAAGTAAAAAACATATAGATTGGATTCGTAGAGAAATTTACAAAAGATTGAAAGTGAAAGGTCATATTACTAAAGACGAAAAGAAAATTACTTATCAGTTAAAATATGCAAAAAAAGAATCTTTGAAAATTATTAAAAATATGTATTATAGTAAGTCTATAATTTGTCTTACCAGAAAACGAAAAAAGATAGGAAAAGCTTTAAAAGTTGCTGGTTTAGAAAATTATGCCCGGGTGGTGAAATTAGCATACACGTAACCTTGAGGTGGTTATGCCCTTACGGGTGTGCAGGTGCAAGTCCTGTCCCGGGCACAAAAGCGTTAAAAAATTCTCCACTGCTGGAGAATTTTAGCTTTTGTGAGCCGGAATATATCGCTTCGCGATATGAGGCGGGGTCGCGAGTACTTAGTAGATTTCAAGCTTTGCAAAGAAATATACTTAGTAACTTGTGACCATATTAAAATTTATGACCACAATTTTTTTTATTTTTTTGCTATAATTAAATAAAAACGTATGCAACGAGTATTCACACAAACTTTTGGAGTAGTTGGTGGCCTCATTGAACGAGATGGAAAAATTCTTTTAGTACGCGAAGCTCGACGAAAGGGACCAGACAACGGTAAATGGAATCATCCTGCAGGTTGGATTGATGTTGGTGAAAATCCCATTGAGGCGGTTAAGCGCGAAGGGTTAGAAGAAACGGGTTTTTCTTTTACACCACAATATTTTCTGGGCATTTATTCATTGGTGAGAAAGGATATCGAAAAAGAATTGGGCGCCACTCCTCATGCTATAAAAGTTATTTTTATAGGGGCTATTTCAGAAATAGCGAGTAGTAAACTTGAAGATGATGTAACTGAAATAAAATGGTTTTCACTAGATGAAGTTTACGCGATGGATAATCTTACGCTCCGAGATTTGGATATAAAACAAATGATCAAGGATTATTTTGCGGGAAAGCTGTTCGCCCGCCTAAATTTTGCTTTTCAAAATTTAGGCGGGTAAACTATTTACATGGCTCTATTTACTGGTAAAGGAGATAAAGGAACGACGGGACTTTTTTCTAGGAAAGGCGGACAAGCCTCTGGTTTGGGTTGCGATCAGCGTGTTTCAAAGTCGTCAGCCATTGCGGAAGCGCTTGGTTCACTGGATGAAATAAATTCTTTTTTGGGTTTGATAAAAGTGAAGGCGAAAGAGAGCGAGTTAAGAGTTACGAGTCAAGAGTTAAGAATGGATGAAATTGTAAATGAAATTCAGCAAAATCTTTTTATAATTCAAGCCGAGGTGGCGGGAGCGGACAAAACAATCAATGAAGAAAAACTAAGAGAGGTTGAATCTTTAATAAACACAATAGAAAAAGAATTGCCACCCATAAAATCTTTTTTTGTTTCGGGAGGAACAGAACTCGCCTCTCTTTTTGACATTGCGCGCACTATGGCGCGCCGAGCGGAGCGTCGTGTTACGGCTGTTATTGAAAATGAAGATAGAAAAGTGGGAGAATGGACCCGTTCTTACTTAAATCGTTTATCAAGCATTCTTTACGCTTTGGCTCGACTTAGTAACCATAAATCTGGTATAAAAGAGCAACCCCCGACATATCGGTAATAATGGTGGCTATGGTGTAGCGGTAACACAGCAGCTTGTGGAGCTGCTTTCTCCGGTTCGAATCCGGATAGCCACCCCTCAAAATAGAAGGAAAATTAATATAGATTTTTTTATTTTGCCTGATATACTCAGTAATATGCAAGGAAATGCCATGGAAAAACCCCAAAATACAGAAAAGTCTCAAGAGCAAATTTATTTTCGGAAGTTTTTGAAAATTTAAGCAGTTTTTGGCAAAGATTGCTTTACGCTCTTTTGATTACGGCAATTACCGTTTTAATTTCTGTTTTGTTAGCTAAACTTTTTTTGAAAAAATCTAAAAAAGAAAATCAAAAACAGATAAATGAACAAATAAACAACAAAATGCAATGAATAGAGGGGAAGAATTGGAAAAACTAAAAAAAGAGATGTTAGCAGATAAAAAACTGCCTTTGAAAACAAATTTGGTTTTTGGGGAAGGAAACGCAGGGGCGGAGATTTTATTCATAGGGGAAGCGCCAGGGGCTGAAGAAGACAAACAAAAGCGTCCATTTGTTGGTCGCTCGGGACAGCTTTTACGAAGAATGATTCGGGAAAATGGACTAAAAGAAGAAGATGTCTATATAACAAATATTGTAAAACGTCGTCCACCGGAAAACAGGGACCCTCTACCTGAAGAGATAGAAAAATATAAGCCCTATTTGGCGAAGCAAATTGCAATGATTAATCCTAAAATAATTGTGCCTTTGGGCAGATTTTCGATGAATTATTTTTTACCAGAAGCCAAAATTACTCGGGATCAAGGGAAACTATTTCGTGCCGAAGAAAGTGGCTATTACGTTGTGCCAATGTTTCACCCAGCGGCAGCTTTACGCGGCACTACCGCCCTGAACGCTTTTAAGGAGGGTTTTAAAAATCTCCCTAAAATTATTAAAAAAATTGATGAAATTAAACTTTCTTTGGGAAACAAAAAAGAAAACGGAGGCAAATTAGCCAAAGATTTTATTCAAAGCAATAAAGTCAATCAGGGAAAACTTTTTTGAAAAATATTTGAATTACCAATATAATACAGGTTGTATTAACCGATAATCATTATGCTCAAAAGACAAGAAAACAAAGGTTTTACTTTTTTAGAATTATTTTTTTGGTTTGCTGTAATCACACTTGTTGTTGGCGGTTTTATATATAAAAGAACAAATGAAATAAAGAAGAATCCATCTTCCACCAGTCAACAGGTAAAAAATAATTCAGGAGGTATATTTGGAGATTTAAAATCAGAAACAGAAAGCAAGCAAAAATTAATTGAAGATAATTAAAAGAATTATAATTATCTTTTTGAAGCTTTAATTACCGCTTTAGCAACGGCCTCCATTACACCATCATCAAATGGTCCAGGAATTATTTTTTCCGGTTTTGGATTTTCTACCAGAGAAGAAAGCGCTTCGGCCGCGCTTAGTTTCATTTGATCAGTTATTTCAGAAACTCTGGCATCAATTGCCCCACGAAATATTCCAGGGAAAACAAGAGAATTGTTTATTTGATTAGGTAAATCGGAACGGCCAGTTGCAAAAATCAAAGCGCCACCTGAGATTGCTTTTTTTGACAACGGGCGACTCGACAAGGATTTGCAAGCGTTGCTCCGTGATGTTATTGCGGAGTCAGCGAAATAGCACGGCAGTTTTTGAACGGTCGGCACTTTGTGCCGGCCGTCTTTGTTTTTCGAGGTTGATTTGTTATAGTTTCTTCTCTAATTAACTAATATATAATCACATGCAAGAATTTTTAAATTCAAGTGGAGGGACAAAGCTAACCAAGACTTTGGTTTGGTTGGTGGCCGTAGGAGTGATTTTTATGGCGGCGAAGACAATAAACGAGTTTCGCAAAGGGGCTTACATTGGTCGCGATGTCGCCTCACAAAATACAATTACCGTAACTGGTGAAGGAGAAGTCTTGGCAAAACCAGACATTGCCACTTTCACTTTTAGTGTTACAGAGGAAGGTAAAACTGTATCTGAAGCGCAAAAGAAAGCGACGGATAAAACCAATAAAACGATGGATTTTCTGAAAAAAAGAGATGTTGATGATAAGAAAGATACTAAGACACTTTCCTACAACATTAATCCAAAATATGAATATTACTATCAACCGCAAATAATGGCGCCTTGTAGCGTGGATTATTGTCCGCCACGACCAGTTAAAGAGCCAAAAATTATTGGTTATGAGGTATCGCAAACAATTGAGGTCAAGGTTAGAAAACTTGAAGATGCCGGGAACCTTTTGACGGGAGTAGGTGAAATTGGGGTGCAAAATGTTGGCGGTTTGCAATTTAAAATTGAAGATGAAGATAAAGTAAAAAGAGAAGCGCAGGAAAAAGCCATTGATGTAGCAAAAGAAAAAGCCGAAAAATTGGCTGATCAACTTGGAGTTTCTTTGGTTCGCATCACCAACTTTAGCGAAGGCGGGAATTATCCAATATATTACAACAAAATGATGACCGTGAGCGCGGATTCTTATGGCCGAGGTGGCGCCGCGGAGCCTGCACCCAGTGTGCCTTCGGGCGAGAATCAAATTCTCTCTAATGTAACTATCACTTACGAGATAAGGTAAAGAAAAAATAGAAAACTAAGAAATCCCGCCCCAGTTTTTTAAAAAACTGGGGCGGGGTTGTTTTTTCTTTTCAAAAATGTTTTTATGCAAAATGGCAAGTTCGCCAGATTTGGAGGAATGATGGCAAATAAAATTTCTCGCCGCCGCGCGGGGTTAACTGGTAAAAGCGCCTGGGCGCAAAGAAAAAAAGATAATGCGCCAAGACCACTCGATTTGCCTGGTGGCACAGCGCTTTGCTATGAAGAGAAAGAGAAAAATTACCGCCCACCGACCCACCGTCGGCTCTCAGTTTGTTTCAGTGGACACCGTGCTGGGAGAGTTTTCCGCTAGTGGTTGCGGAAAATCTATCGACACAAAAAGGCAGGGAAACCCCTGCCTTTTCCATTTTTGTATTAGTTTAATTTTGATTTTTAATTTAAAATAGTAGCAACGATTCTTTGGGGAGAAACCGAAAATGCATGAACACAAAGTTGGAGATTGCGTTTCAGCAAAAAATCGTTTTCCCGCAGTAAGGGAAGATGGCTGTGAATATCGTCACGCACCAGAAAGTGTTTACGTTGAAGCGGATTCGATTGGGCAGGTGGTGCAAATTTTCGGGAACACATACCTCTGCAGATTCGAGGTGAATTCTCCTGAATATGTCCACCCGATTCCCTACGTTGCCTTGTGTAGGGAGTCCATGATTAGCGAAGGACAGGGCCCATTACCAGACGCCGCCTGAGACGGTAAGAACAGCAGAAAAGCGGGGGAAACCCCGCTATTTTTTTATTATTCAATAATATTGACAAATAGACAAAAATAGTATATAATGGCAGGCAGATGGGGTGCCCACTATACACCCCTTACTTTGAAAAATTGCCAAATTGTGGGGTTTGGTGATTAGGAGAAAGAAAAGATGGAAAAGAATCAGAAGGTTATTGCCCCGCAGTTCGGTTTCGGTAATGTCAAGAAGATGGAAAGGCCGAAACTGGAACTCGTCAAAGTCGAGAAGATCGACGACGAGTTCTCGGCGCTCGAGATGGCGAAATCTGGCTGGGTTGTGGTTGTGGAGAATGCCAAGACCCATTGGACTTTCGGTTTTCACCGGCCGCTCAAGTCGGACGAAGAGATGGGGCGGATCCAGATTCGCCAAGTTCTCAAGCGCGAAATTCGCGCTTTCGACAAATTGGCCAAGCGTCTGCTGAAGGAAAAAAATCAGCGCGAATGCCAAGCAAAACGGGAACTCCTGGAGAAAAAATGGTTCATGTCGCTGTCGATCGGCGAATTGGAGCAACTCGGTTGTTCCCATGAACTCATGGGTCGTGGCGGGGAGAAAAACTCTGTCGCGACAGTGAAGTTCAAATCACCTGATGGCAAGTTTTCCCGCGAACGACCCATTCTTTTCTGGGCAACACCATGGGGATTGGGTCAGTACATGAAGGATCAGAACTCGAAAGCGCTTGCGGGGATGGAAAGGGTAATGCGGGCCGGAAAAACGGCTCGCGATCATGAAAAGGGTGGTCCGAGGAATCCGACGGGGCGTGGTGCAATACTGGGCCCGAAAAAAGGACCTTCTCCTCAGGCGGACAACAAGGGGTTCAAGAAAAAGAAGTAAAGTTCCTGCAGAAAAGCGAAGCCGTGCGACGATGTTCGTCGCACGGCTTTTGATTTGACAAAAGAAAGCGCTCTGATACTATCTTGGTTAATAGCCCCCGAGAGGGGGTTTTAAAATACAAAATTTATGGCTTTAAAAGATTATTTGAAAGAAACTCGCGAGGAAATGAGACACGTTTCTTGGCCAACGCGAAATCAGATTACGGCTTACACCATTGTGGTTATCGCCATTTCAATTGCAACGGCGCTTTACTTGGGCGCCTTTGATTACTTCCTCCGTATTTTAATGGAACAACTTTTGAAATAATTATTTATGGCTAAGCAACAAATTACTGGAGAGAGACATTGGTATGCAATTCACACATACGCTGGTTATGAAAACGCGGTGGTGCGTAATTTGAAACAGCGTATAGAGTCGCTTGGAATGGGGGATAAGATTTTCCAAGTTTTGGTGCCAACTGAAAAGAAAATAAAAATAAAAGGAGGAAAACGAGTGGAAGAAGAAGAAAAAGTTTACCCAGGTTATGTTTTGGTAGACATGGTGGTGACGGATGATTCTTGGTATGTTGTTCGTAATACTCCGAGAGTTACTGGTTTCGTAGGTTCCGGTGTTCAACCTGTGCCACTTTCAGAAAAAGAAATTGATGATTTGTTTAAAAGAATGTCGGTGGATACTGTGAAGCACACTATCAATCTTGAAATGGATGATATTGTTACCATAATAGACGGTCCGTTTAAAGAATTGGAAGGAAAAGTTTCTGAAGTTGATGAAGAAAGAGGAAAGATTAAGGTTTTAGTTTCAATGTTTGGTCGCGAAACCCCTGTTGAATTAGATTTTCTTCAAGTCAAGAAAATCTAATTCAACGAGTTTGAAAGTTGAGAAGTTCTATAAGTTATTAAGGATAAAAAAGAGGGGAAGGATAATATAAACAAATGGCAACAGGTTTGGAAAATTTAAAAGTATACCAAATTGCTGAAGCTCTAGAAATTGACGTTCATAAGTTAACCGAAAAATTTCCAAAAGATGAAAAATTCAGAAGTGTCGACCAAATTAGACGTTCATCCGCCTCTGTTGCAAATAATATTTCGGAAGGGTATGCTAGGCACTCGTATTTAGAGAAAATTAGATATCTTTATATAGCAAAGGGGGAAGCTGAAGAAACAAAAAGAAATATAATAAAATCGGGAAAAAAAGGGTTTTTGAATCAAGAAATTGCCCAGAAAATCGCTGATAATTATACAGAATTACTGAAAGCAATAAGTGGATACATAGGATTTCTAAAAAATAAAAAGTTATAAAACTTATGGCGACTTATTAATCTTATTAAACTTAGCAACTAATCATGGCTAAAAAATTAATTAAAAAAGTAAAAATAAGAGGTATACCCGGAGGTAGGGCAACACCTGCGCCACCACTTGGTCCAACGCTTGGTCAAGCCGGTATTAATATTGGAGATTTTGTTAGCAAATTCAATGATGCCACCAAAGGAATGATGGGAGAAACTGTCCCAGTAGTTATTCGTGTTTATGAAGACAGAAGCTATGATTTTATTTTGAAATCGCCGCCGGCAACAGACCTTCTTTTGAAAGCTATTAAAAAAGATAAAGGTTCGGGAAAACCAAATACTAGTAAAGTAGGCACTATTTCTAAAGCCGATTTAAACGCAATTGCTGAAAAGAAAATGAAAGATTTAAATGCTCATACTGTAGAACAAGCAGCAAAAATTCTTGGCGGAAGCGCCCGTTCAATGGGGATTGATGTGAAGTAGATAAATAATTTGCAGGTAGAATCTTTTAAATTGCCAGCACTAAAACCACCTCACGCAGATTTGTGTGAGGCAGTTTTCGCGTCAAAAATAAAATTAAAAGATGGTGATATTTTAGCCATTGCTTCTAAAGTTGTAAGTATTGATGAGGGGAGGTGTATTCCAGTCGAAGCAATTGATAAGAAAATTTTAATAAATAAAGAAGCTGATTTTATCACAAAGAAAAAACCTCTAAGATTTTCTCCTTTTACTATTACTAAAAATGTGTTGATAAGATCTGCAGGTATAGATGAGAGTAATGGTAATGGGCACTATATTCTTTGGCCTAAAAATCCAGACAAATCTGCAGAGCGTCTGCGAAGAATTTTTATGAAGCACTATGGGTTAAAAAAATTAGGCATAATCATAACGGATTCAATTTCTAGTCCTCTTAGATTTGGAGCAATTGGTTTTGCCTTGGGTTTCGCTGGTTTTGAGCCAGTCTATGATTACCGTGGATCACAAGATATTTTTGGTAGGAAATTTAAATTTGAGAGAGCGAATTTAGCAGATGGATTAGCGGCCGCTGCAGTTATAGAAATGGGTGAGGGGGATGAGAAAAAACCGGTTGTTCTTATAAGAGGAGTTTCAGAAAAAGTTTGGCAAAAAACTAAAGATTCTAAAAAACTAAGAGTTTTTCTCAAAGATGATTTTTATTATGAGCTTCTCAAATCTGTTAAGTGGGTTAAAGCTCGGGGAAAGTAGTTTTTTTCCAAAACTACAAAACAAAAAGTGGCATGTTCCTGTAAGAAATCGATGCAAAATAGGAAATTGTCACTTTACTTATTTTTTTAAAGTGGTAATACACTAGAAGAATTCGGATTTTTCACCCTAATCTAAAGAGGTGTTCAAATGGCATCATGGTTTAATGAAATTTCCGTTAGAGTTCTTGCGAGAACCACGGTTGACAGGCAAGCTGTCCGTGAATGGCTCGATGAAATGGGGGCTGATGAATTTGAAATCCCCGAGGAAGATGCGGTGTCTCATCCAGCGCTTTTGGTGGCTCTTGCTGCCAAGCAGTGCTATATGGCGTTTCAGCATGGCGTTTCAGCCGGGATTGAACCCGAACGTAAACAAGGTGCGCAAGGACATGGTCGAGTATCTTGACAATGTTTTGAAGCAAAAACATGGTTCAGTGCTCGAACACGCCGTTCTTACTTTCGCGATTAACGGATGCTCGCGGGTGTTCACCGGCGAGATGAACCGTCACCGCGCCGGCGTTGGTATTTCCGAGCGCAGTATGCGCTATATCCGGTACACCGATATCAAGTTCTGGATGCCGGAGGTTTTCCGTGACGAAGAAAATCAATCCTCGGATCTCGCGGAAAAAAGGCGCCGGAGTCGCAACCTTCTCTCGGCGCAATTCAATATCCAGGAGGAGATGATGGCGGAGTTCGCCAACATCTGGAAGTTGGAGCTTTCTCCGGAAAGTACATTCCACGCCAAGAAAGTGCTGACCTCGGCTTTTCGCCGCGGTATTGGTATGGGCATCGCGACAGGTGGTGTGTGGAGTCTCAATCTTCGAGCGCTCCGACACGTGATCGCTTTGCGCACTGACGCTGGAGCTGAGGAGGAAATTGTTCACGTTTTCAAGAAGGTCGGCAAAATCATGATTGCAGAAGTACCCGAAATCTTCGGTGATTTCAAAGAAGTGAATGGGTCATTTGTTCCAGAATATTGGAAAGTTTGACCCCGCGTTTCAGGGGTTTTTGGTAGTGATGGGCGGTAACGGAAACGTTCCCGCCCTTTCTTTTTATTTTTCCAAAACCACAAAACAAAACGGAGGGTTATTTTTAAGGAAACACTCTCTAGAAACTTCTTTTTTAAATTCAGAGTAATCGGGGAAAAAAGTGTCTGCTTCTTTTTCTTCCTCAACTATTGTTAGGTAAAGACGATTGGCTAAGGGAAGTGCTTCTTTATAAATTTCTCCGCCACCGATTACGAAAACCTCTTCGTTTTCAGTTTTTTTTATGGCTTCCTCAATATTATTTACAATTATTGCCCCAGGAGCTTTTAAATCTTTATTTCTAGTTATTAATATATTTTTTCTTTCTGGAAGCGGTCGGAATTTAGGAGGAAGCGACTCCCAAGTTTTTCGTCCCATTATTACAGGGTGACCCAAAGTAGTTTCTTTAAAGCGTTTTAAGTCATCCGGTATATGCCAAAGTAAGGCCCCTCCTTTACCTAAAGCCCTTTTTTCTTTGCTTATGGCGGCAATAATGCTAACAAAACTCTTGCCCCGTGAGATAGGCGAAGCCGTCATCTCATGTGGCTTGCCCGCAGTATTATTTTGTTGTGTCTTTGGTATTTCCATATTTACAGTTTACTCATAATGATATACCCCGTGAGATAATAAGCGCTATATTTACAACGCTTTTGGTCTTAAATATCTCATGGGGTATACTAGGCGAACATGTCAATCATAGGTATAAAAGAGGTGGTTCGTCGCATAGAGGAAGAAAAACTAATCGAAGGGTTGGGCGGACGTGATTTATCTAATCCAGAAGGAACAGGAATAGATTTGCGTCTTGGCGCCGTGCACAAAATTATTGAAGGGGGCGCTTATATTGAAGCTGATGGCAAAGCCGGTTTGGGCAGGCGTCACGGAGTCAAAACAGAAGAAATTTTTACTTTAAAAGAAGGAGATGTTCAAGAAGAATTTGTAATTAAACCCGGAGAATACTATTTAGTGCAAACAGCAGAGAGCATAAACACTTCGCTTGATTTGATGCCGATGTTATATCCAAGAAGCTCTCTTTTCCGCGCTGGTTTACTTTTGCTCAACACTAAAACAGACCCTGGATATTGTGGAAAATTAACAATGGGACTTACAAATTTGAGTTCTTTTGAAGTTAAATTGCAACTTGGTGCGAGGATTTGCAATGTGGTTTTTCACAAAATTGAAGGAGAGGTAATAGGATATCGCGGGCAACATCAGGGTGGGCGAGTGTCTCATGGAGAGGAAAGACAAGTTTAATTTTAACATTCATGTTTTTATCTGACGTAGATATAAAAAAGGCGGTTAAAAAGGGGGACATTGTTATTCGCGATTTTTGCGAAGAAAACTTGCAACCAGCAAGCTATGATATTAGTTTGGGCAATAAATTTATTTTCAATGTGGATTATATGTCTGAAATAATTGACCCGGTTAAAAAAATTTTTCCAGAAACAAGAGAAATTACTATTGAGAAAAATGGAACTATCGTGCTTTATCCCGGTGTTAGTGTTTTGGCAACTTCCGTTGAATATTTTGGTTCAGAACATTTTTTAATACATTTGAGCGGTAAAAGCAGTTTGGCTCGTGTCGGCCTTGTGGTTCACAACACCGCGGGAATTATAAATCCGGGGCATTTTTTACATGTAACTTTTGAACTTTCTAACTCAAATAATATTCCAATAGTACTTCGTCCCAATATGGCAATTGCCCAAATACTTTTTTCCACTCTTTCATCTCCTCCTAGGACAGACTATAAAAAAGTTGGCAGATACCATGACAATGATTGGAATAGTTACGTTCCACCGAAAGAAAGAGGCATTAAAAAGAAAAAATAGATTTATGGCAAAAGAACAAACTCATCCAGAATATCAGTATCTAAATTTGCTCCAAGATATTTTGGATAATGGTATTGAAAATATTGATGAGGGTACGAATGCAATGAGCAGAGGTGTTTTTGGTAGGCAAATACGTTTTGATCTTAAAGATGGGTTTCCTCTTTTAACTACCAAGAAAGTTTATTGGAAAGGAGTCATTCAAGAACTTTATTGGTTTTTTTCTGGACAAACAAATATAAAATATCTGGTTGATAATAATGTACACATTTGGGATGACTATCCTTTCAAAATTTACAAACAGAAAAATCCAAATACAAATATAAGCAAGGGGGAATTTATAGAAAAAATTGCTAAAGACAATAATTTTGCCAAAGAACAGGGAGAGCTACCAAGAATTTATGGAGAAATGTGGAGGGCCTGGCCAGCAACAGATGGTAGGAAAGTTGATCAGCTAAAATGGGCCATAGAAGAATTACGCCAAGATCCTTACGCCAGAAACGTTATAGTTACATCCTGGAATCCGCAATATTTATACGGTATGGCAAAACCTGAAGAAGCTAGTCGTTTTCCAATTTGTCACAATATGTATCAGATGAGTATCAAAGGAGGAAGATTGCACTTACAGCTTTATCAACGATCAGCCGATATGTTTTTGGGTGTGCCTTTCAATATTGCCAGTTATGCTTTATTAAATGTAATAGTTGCTAAGATTTTGGGAATAGAGCCAGGAGAATTTGTTCACACTTTTGGAGATGCACACATTTATGAAAACCATTTTGAGCAAGTGAAGGAACAGCTGGGACGTAAACCAAAAGATTTCCCTAGCATAAAGATTGATAATTCTGTAAAAGAAATTGACGATTTTAATCCCGATAAAATAATTTTGGAAAATTATAATCCACATGACACTATAAAGGCAGAATTAACTGTGGCAGGCGGTGTTAAACAAAGGAATCTCCAAAAATAATATGATTTAGTTAACTTTAGCTAATGCGAGAATTTTACTAAGGATAAATAATTTAATTATTATGGCTAAAGAATACGAATATATAAAAAAACAAGATAAGAAAGTATACGATGCAATTTTAGGTGAAGAAAAAAGAGAAGCCGAAGGTTTAGAGTTAATTCCATCAGAAAATTATGTTTCTCGCGCGGTGCGTGAAGCCAATGGTTCCATTTTTACCAATAAGTATTCTGAAGGTTATCCCGGCAAGCGTTATTATGGCGGACAAACTTACACAGACATAGTGGAGAGAATTGCCATTGAAAGAGCTTGCAAACTTTTTAAAGCTAAATTCGCCAATGTGCAAACGCATTCTGGCGCTCCAGCCAATATGGCGGTTTATGCGGCCTTGCTCAATCTAGGGGACACTGTTTTAGGAATGGATTTAAGTCATGGGGGACACTTAACTCATGGCCACCCAGTTACACTTTCGGCAAAAATATATCGTTTTGTGCGATATAAAATGAAAAATCCTGAGACGGGGGAAATTGATTATAAAGCTTTAAGAGAAACGGCTATAAAAGAAAAACCAAAAATAATTTTGGCAGGATTTTCTGCCTATTCACGCGAGCTTGATTATAAAAAGTTTGTAGAAATTGGGAAAGAAGTAGGTGCAATAACTATGGCCGATATGGCGCACATTGCCGGATTAATTGCAGGAGGTGCTGTCAAAAACCCTTTTGATTATGGTTTTGATGTTATTACCACAACGACTCACAAAACACTTCGAGGTCCCCGTGGAGGATTAATTTTGATTCGCGATAACGAAGAAATTGCGCAAAAAATAAATAAAGCCGTTTTTCCCGGTATTCAGGGAGGACCTCATATGCACATTGTGGCCGCTAAAGCAGTTTGTTTTGGTGAAGCTATGAAACCTTCATTCAAAAAATATGCTAAGCAGATTTTGAAAAACGCTAAAGCAATGGAAGAAGTTTTTAGGAAACATAAAGTCAGAATGTTGGGAGGCGGGACTTCCAATCACTTGATTTTGGCAGATGTATTTGGTTCCTTAGGAATTACAGGGAGGGAAGCGGAAGTGGCGCTTGATGAAGTAGGCCTTACTTTAAATATGAATGCTATAGCTGATGATACAAGAAAACCACTAGACCCATCAGGAATTCGCTTTGGCACACCTGCCATAACAACAAGAGGTTTTAAAGAAAAGGAATGCAAGGAAGTGGCCGAAATTATGATAGAAACACTTAAAAATATTAAGGATTCAAAAAAGAAAAAAGAATTACACGAAAAAGTCAAAAAACTTTGCAGAAGATTTCCCATTCCTCAAAAGTTTGTGTAATTGGTATAATTATAACTATGAGAGAAGATACTCTGGAAGAGATTCCCATCTATCATCCTTTGCTAAAAACGAAATTGGAACACGTCAAAGTGATTCATTGTATTTTGTTTCATAAAAACAAAATACTTCTTTTGCAACGCAATCAAGGCATGCGTTATTACCCGGGTTATTGGAGCGGTGTTTGCGGAATAGTGGACGAACATGTGCAAATGCAGGACAGGGTTCTTGTTAAGGTGGAGGAAGAAACTGGTATTTCTAAAAAAGATGCAAAAATAATTACCCAAACAAATCAAATTGAATACGCAGAAAAAATTTATGGCAAAATTTGGGAAATAAACCCATTTTTACTTGAAGTAAAACCAAAGAAACTTCATTTTGATTGGAATTGTCAAGACCATATTTGGGTTAGTTTAGAGGAGTCCTTAGAATACAATGTTTTACCAGCATTTAAAGAAGTGCTGGGGGCTCTTTTTCCTGGTAAAGTTTAAGAATGATAAAGGAGAAATTACAGATAGAAATTGCGAAGATTCTCAATTTTTCGCAAAAAGATATACATTTGGAACATCCAGAGAATTTTTCTTATGGGGATTTTTCCACCAACATTGCTTTAATAAAAGCCAAAGAATTAGGGGAAAACCCCAAAAAACTGGCTGAAAGTTTTGTGGCAAAACTTTCAGCTAGAAAGTTGTCTGATGTTTCAAAAATAGAAGTAGCAGGACCAGGGTTTATAAATTTTCATCTTTCTCGCGACTTTTTCGCTGACTCAATAGAGAAAATAGAAAATAATAAAAACTTTGGACAAAATAATTTGTACAAAGGAAAGAAAGTAATGGTAGAACACACAGACCCCAACCCTTTTAAAGAATTTCATATTGGTCATCTTATGACCAATACAATAGGGGAATCAATTTATAGACTTTTTGATACAAGTGGAGCGGAAACAAAAAATGTTTGCTATCAAGGAGATGTTGGTTTACACGTGGCAAAAGCAATTTTCGCAAAGAAACAAAAACCTGAATTACCGTGGGGAGCTGCATATAAAATGGGGAGTGACTTATATGAAGTATACAAAAATGAAATAGATGAAATTAATAAGAAAATTTATGATAAAAGTGATTCAGAGATAAATAAATTTTATGAATCTGGAAGAAAAGAAACACTTCAAGAATTTGAAATAATTTATAAAAAATTAGGAACAAAATTTGACCACTACTTTTTTGAAAGTGAAACAGCCATTTTTGGTAAAAAAATGGTTGAAGAAGGACTTGGCAAAGGGATTTTTGAAAATAGTGATGGAGCAATAATTTATCCTGGAGAAAAACATGGACTTCATACTCGGGTTTTCATAAATAAATTTGGCATACCAACATATGAAGCTAAGGATTTAGGGCTAGCAAAATTAAAATATGATACTTTTCCGTACGATATATCGGTTTCTGTAACCGGTAATGAAATAAATGACTATTTTAAAGTTGTAAAAAGTGCACTTTCTAATATAGAGCCAGAATTGGCAAAAAAACTGGAGCATATTTCGCATGGAATGCTACGTTTGCCGATCGGGAAAATGTCCTCTCGCAAAGGAAACGTTGTTACGGCTTTGAATTTTCTGCATAATCTATTTGATGTAGCAAAAAAACGTGCTAGTGAAAGTCGTGTAAGTAACTCCGGAAAGATTGCAGAACAAGTGGCACTTGCGGCAGCCAAATATCAAATACTCAAACAATCTCCTGGGAAAGATATTATTTTTGATTTCGATAGATCTATTTCTTTTGAAGGGGATTCCGGTCCTTATCTTCAGTACACGGCGGTGCGAGCCAATAGTGTTTTAGAGAAAGGTTCATCCGCCGGAAATTTTCTAAAGAAAATTTTGGCGGGCAAGAAAAAAATACCATCTGAAATTACTAATGTAGAAAGGTTGCTCTACAGATTGCCAGAAATTATTGAAAGAGCATGTAAAGAATATGCCCCGCAATATGTAGTCACTTATCTTTTGGAAGTGGCAGGAGCATACAACGCTTTTTATGGAAGTAAGCAAATAATAGGCAGTGACTACGAAAGTTATTATTTATCTATAACTAAGGCAACAAGGCGGGTAATGGAAAATGGACTTAATGTTTTAGGTATAAAGATTCCGCAAAAGATGTAAGGCAAACCTCGTTATTACCCTCATTATCTATTCCAGTATTTTGCAAAATACTGGAATAGATAATGAGGGGGTGTTAAAATGGGTAATATGAATTGGAAAAAGATGGAGAGAATCGTTAAAGGACCGGCCAATCACAGGCGACTTCAAATGATTGATTTGATATATAAAAAACCAGAACTTTCAGTTGAAGAAATATCAGAAATATTAAAATTAAATTTTAACACAGCGGCCGACCACATAAGTCGCCTTTCTATATCTGGAATTTTAATGAAAAGGCACGAAGGCAATTTTGTCAGACACAAACTGACTGAAAGGGGTGTTAAAATCTTGAAATTTCTGAGAACTTTAGAATAGCCAGAATAATATGATAGGATTTTTTAATATGGATGAAAAAGCAGAAAACAAAAAGATGACTGCCAAGGAAAGAGAGGCGGAAATACTGAAATTTTGGCAAGATAATAAAATCTTTGAGAAGACTGAAGGAAAAGGAGACAAAAACTTCATTTTTTATGATGGACCACCATTTGCTAATGGGGAACCGCACTATGGTCATATGCTTGCTTCAACCATTAAAGACGCTATTCCGCGCTACCAAGTAATGAAGGGTAGGAAACTTCGCCGTCGTTGGGGTTGGGATTGTCACGGCCTTCCCGTTGAAAATCTTACCGAAAAGGAGCTTGGTTTAAAAGGTAAAAAAGAGATTGAAGAATATGGTATTGAGAAATTTAATGAAGCGACCCGAATAAATATCATGCGGGACTCTGGTGTGTGGGAAAAACAAATTCCTCAATTGGGTAGATTTGTTGATATGGAGAATGACTATAAGACCATGGACTCGTCTTATACGGAAAGCGTTTGGTGGTCTTTTAAAACCCTTTATGACAAAAAATTGGCTTACAAAGGTTTTAAATCAATGCATTTGTGTCCACGTTGTGGCACCACACTTTCTAATTTTGAAGTGAATTTGGGTTACAAAGATATAACGGATTTGGCGGTTACCATTCCTTTTGAAATTAAAGGAGAGGGTGGTACTTATTTTTTAGCTTGGACTACCACTCCTTGGACATTACCGGGGAATATGGCGCTTGGAGTAAACTCCAAATTTGAATATGTGAAAGTATCTATTAATGATGAGGGATACGAAGGGAAAAAATATATATTAGCTAAAGAAAGGGCAGAAATAATTCTTAAGAATAAAAAGTATCAAGTGCTAGAAACATATAAAGGAAGTGATTTAGTTGGTAAGTTGTATACTCCACTTTTTAATTATTATGAAGACGAAGATATTGATAATAAAAAAAATGCCTGGAAAGTTTATGAAGCGGATTTTGTAACCTTAGACGATGGAACGGGAATAGTGCATGAAGCGCCCGCTTTTGGAGCGGATGATTTGAAATTAGCTGAGATTAATAATATTCCGATAGTTCATCACGTTGGGTACGATGGAAAATTTAAAAAAGAAATCAAAGATTTTAAAGGTCTTTTAGTTAAACCAAAAGATGATGAAGAAAGCGAGGTGAGTCACACAGATACAGATGTAGAAATAATCAAATATTTGGCTCACAATGGTAAGCTTTTTGCTAAAGAAAAAATCACGCATTCCTATCCACATTGTTGGCGATGCGAAACTCCTCTTTTGAATTACGCTACAGATTCTTGGTTTGTGAAAGTTACAGAAATTAAAGATAGGCTAGTTGAAGAAAATAAAAAAATTCATTGGGTGCCAGAGAACGTTGGTCAATACCGTTTCGGTAATTGGTTGGAAGGCGCACACGATTGGGCTATTTCTCGTTCGCGCTATTGGGGAGCTCCACTTCCTGTGTGGGAGGGAGAAGATGGGAAAAAACGTTATGTGATGGGCTCACTAGAAGATTTGAGAAAGTATTCAAAAAAATCTGGTAATAAATATTTTGTGATGCGACATGGGGAAGCGGAAAGCAATATTTCTGGCACCAATGATTCAAAAGGTAACTCGGGCAATCATTTAACTGAGAATGGGCGAGAGAGTACAATACGCACTGCTAAAGAATTTTCTAAAATAGGGATAACTAAGATTATAACTTCACCGTTTCTACGTGCTAAGGAAAGTGCAGAAATTTTTGCACATGAAATTGGGCTCACGAAACAAAATATTTTGTCCGATAAACGATTAATTGAATTTAACCACGGCTCTGACCAACAAGGTAAAAAAATAAATAACAATAATATAGAACTATCCAATGAAAACTATCTATTTATACGTCACGGTGACGGCGATAGTCATGCAGAGGTAAGATCGCGGGTAGTATCGGTGTTATTTGACATGGAGAAAACATATAAAAATGAAACAATACTTATTGTTACACACGGTTCCCCAATGTGGATGCTTATTACTGGAGCTTTAGGTATGAGTAATAAGGAAACAATAAATTACCAAGAAGAACGTAAAAAAGACAATGGGGAGTATTTTATCTCAAACAACCAGGTTGAGAAAATTGACTTTGTTCCATTTCCTCATAATAAAAAATACGAACTCGATTTTCACCGTCCTTATATAGACGAAGCAGAACTTATTGATGAAAATGGGGAGCCGTTAAAGAGAATCCCCGAAGTTTTTGATTGTTGGTATGAGTCTGGCTCAATGCCTTACGCCCAAGACCATTATCCATTTGAGAAAAATTTATTTGATGTAGAAAAAAATAAAGGATATCCAGCCGATTTTATAGCGGAAGGACTTGACCAAACACGAGGTTGGTTCTATTCATTGTTGGTTTTGGGTGTGGCTCTCTTTGATAAAGCTCCTTATAAAAATGTAATAGTTAATGGACTTGTTTTGGCGGAAGATGGAGAAAAAATGAGTAAGCGTCTCAACAACTATCCTGATTCAATGCTCATAATAGAAAAATATGGAGCTGACGCCCTTCGTTACTATATGCTCTCAAGCCCCATTGTTAGAGGAGAGGAACTTCGTTTTTCCGAAAAAGGAGTTTCAGAAATAGCTAATAAAATAATTGGCAGAATTTTAAATGTTTTTAGTTTTTGGGAAATGTATAAAGAAAAAGAGAAAGTAAATTTTTCTGATTTAGAAAGAATATCTAGAAGTAGCAGTAATGTTTTAGACCGATGGATAATCGCTCGTCTTAGTGAAACTAATAATGAAGTAAGTAAAGGAATGGAATTGTACGAACTAGATAGCGCCACCAGACCTCTTATGAAATTTGTAGAAGATTTCTCTACTTGGTATTTGAGACGCTCTCGTGATCGTTTCAAGGGCAGTGATAAGGATGATAAAAAATTGGCTTTAGCTACGACTCATTATGTTTTATTGCAAACGGCAAAATTGTTTGCGCCAACCATGCCTTTTATTGCAGAGGATTTGTATCAAAAATTAAAAACAAAAGATGGTATTGAAAGTGTACATTTAGAAAAGTGGCCTGTTGCAGAAAAAGTAAATGAAGAAATTATAACCAACATGTCGTTTGTTAGAAGTTTTGCCACAAAGGCGCTCATGCAAAGAGAAAAAGTAGGAATAAAAATTCGCCAACCCTTAAGCAAGTTAATCATTAAGAACAATCTTTCCCAACAATTATCAGAAGAATATCTAAATATCCTAAAGGAAGAAGTAAATGTTAAAGAAATTGTTTTTGAGAAAACCGAACAAGAGGAGTTGAGTGTTTCGTTTGATACAAATATTACCCAAGAATTAAAGGAAGAGGGAATAGTGAGAGATGTGATTCGCCTTATTCAAGATAAACGCAAAGAAGCAAATTTGGTGCCAAAAGATGAAATAATTATTTTTGTCAGTGGCAAAAAACATATTATTGAGGCCTTGTCTAAGTTCCAAGACGAGCTTCTTAAGGTTACAAATTCTAAGAAACTTAATTTAGGAAGCGGAGAATTAAAGGGCGAAGATGATTATAGTGTGGAACTGACAAAAATAGATAATTAATGTCGTATCATCGTTACGAAAATGAATGTTTCGTTTTATCTTCAGCTCCTGAAAAAGAAGCGAACAGAACGTACGCTCTTTTTTCAAAAGATTTAGGATTAATTTATGCTAAGGCGCAGGGTGTTTCTATGCCATCTTCAAAATTGAGAGGAAGTTTGGAGCCAATAGCTAAAACCAAAGTATCTTTAATTAAAGGCAAAGAAGTTTGGAGATTGGTGGGAGCAGAAGAAAGTATTTCGCTTTGGCAACAATTCAAAAATAACAGAGAAGAACTTTTTCTTTTTACTCGTCTTAGTAATTTGATAAAGCGGATGATAGTTTCAGAAGAAAATCATTTGGGTGTGTATCAAATCCTCGAAGAATGTTTTGAGGCGCTGTTTTTAAAAAATACTGCTGAAAAATTAACTGCCCTCGAACTAGTCGCGGTGTCACGCATATTGCATAATTTGGGCTACCTAACTTTAAAAGAAGAATACAAACCATTTTTCAATGTTTCTTTAAAGGAAATTGAAAGTGAAATTATTCTTAATAAGAAGAAGGATTTGATAATTGATATCAACCGCGCTCTGAAAGAAAGCCATCTTTAATGTGTATAATGTAGTGGTTTATTATGGCTAAACCAGAACTAATTAGAGAATTGCAGGAAAAATTGTATTCACGAGCCACCAAAGACATTGACCCTATCCGTGAACACGATTTGTCGCCAAAAAATTATGAAGTGGCGGAAGACTGGAAGTATGAAAACGCTCCTCCAGTTTCTGCCGAAAAATTAATGCAGACCAAATCAAGTTTTTCTTTTACAGCTATATTTCTGATTTTCTCAATGGTGTTTTTTATTGGCGCTGGAATCTACACTTTTTTGGCAGTGAAGGGGGGAGGTAACACTGTTTCGGCTGACAATATAGACCTTGGGATTTCCGGTCCAATTTCAAGCGGAGGCGGTGAGAAAATTTCGCTGGATATTACTATTACCAACAGAAACAGAGCGCAGTTGCGTACGGTGGAATTAAATATAGATTATCCTAAAAACACCAAAAAAGCAGAAAACTTGGGAGAAGATTTAACCAATGAACGTATTTATATAGGCGACATTGAACCGGGAGAAACTGTTAGGAAAACAATATCAGCCGTTTTATTTGGCGAAGAAAAATCAGTTGGCGATATTAAATTTAGTTTGGAATATAAAATACCCGGCTCCAATTCAATTTTCTCCAAGGATTTGATTTATCAAATTATTATAAGTTCAAATCCGATTTCGCTTAATGTTTCTGGTCCGATAGAAGCTGTCAGTGGCCAAGACATAAGCTTCATAATAAACGTTCGCTCCAATAGCGCCGAATTGATTAAAAATGTTTTGTTGCAGACGCAATATCCGGCAGGATTTTCTTTTAAAAATTCATCACCCAAAGCTTTTTCGGGAAACACCTTTTGGCAATTGGGAGATTTGGCTCCAGGGCAGGAAAAAGTAGTAACTCTCACAGGCAATATTATTGGAGAAAATGAAGAAGCCAGAGTATTTCGCTTTGAAAGTGGAGTAGGGAGTTCTAATGACAGGACCATTCCAACTCTCTTTGCCGGGTTTAAACAAGAAATCGCTATCAAAAAGCCATTTATAGGACTTTCAATTGTAATTGCCGGAAAAAAAGAACAAGAAGTCACATTGCCCAGAAATCCTCCGGTCAATGTGGAAATCTCTTATATAAACAATTTAGCCACACCTGTAAATGACGCGGTAATAACTTTGAATCTTTCTGGTTTGGCGCTTGATAAAAACGGAATAGTGGCTGGAAAAGGATTTTATCAATCATTAAATAATACTGTTACTTGGAATAAAGAAACTTTGCCAGCTCTTTCTGAATTGGCGCCAGGCGAAGGGGGGTCTGTCTCTCTCACAATTATTCCCAAGCAAGGTGGAGGAATACAAAATCCAGAAATAATTATGAAGGGAAATGTTTCTGGAAAAAGAATTGAGGAAAGCGGTGTGCCCACAGAAATTGTGGCAACCGTTGATCGTCGCATCAAATTTGAATCCGATATGTCACTTAGCGCTAAAAGTTTTTACTATTCTTCGCAAGTTAAAAACACAGGAGCAATTCCACCAAAGTCAGAAATGGAAACAACTTATTCCATAACCTTAAATATCACAAACAGTTCAAATGATGTTACCGACACGACGGTTACAAATACACTTCCTTCTTATGTGCGATATATAGGAGAAATTTATCCAAGTTCTGAAGATGTTTCATACGATGAAGCCAAAAGGCAAGTTACTTGGAGAGCGGGGGTCGTTAGGGCCGGTTTTGGACAATTTTCTAAAAGTGCAACTTTTAAAGTCGGATTTACTCCCAGCGCTTCACAAATTGGTTCGGCTCCCAATTTGACTGGCGCCTTCACCTTAAGTGGGCAAGACCGTTTCACTAATACGCCCATAAACTTGGAACAAAGAGGGGTTAGTATAAAGACGGATGATTTACAGTTTAAGGCGGGAGACGATGCGGTTGTTCCGTAAAAAAATTCCAAAAAATCTACAAAAACTGATAGTATGGCAGAATTAAAGGATTAAAATCGGAGTATTCAGAAATGAAGGGAAAAAAAGAAAATTTGATGGAAAAGATAGTTTCTCTTTGTAAAAGGAGAGGTTTTGTTTTTCAGGGTTCGGAAATTTACGGCGGATTGGCTGGGACTTTTGATTATGGGCCTTTGGGGCTATCTCTTAAGAAAAATATAGAAAATTCATGGTGGAAGCAATTTGTTGATTCTCGGGAAGACATGTACGGTATTGATTCGGCCATTTTGATGAATCCAAAGGTTTGGGAAGCGAGTGGACACACAAACACTTTTTCAGACCCACTAGTTGAATGTGCCAAATGTAAAAAACGTTTTCGAGCTGATAAATTGGAAAATAAAGAAAAATGTGCTGAGTGTGGCGGACGCCTTAGTGAAGCTCGTCAGTTTAATTTAATGTTTAAAACTCACATCGGTGCAATGGAGGACGAATCGTCTATTTCATATTTAAGACCAGAAACCGCACAAGGAATGTTTGTTAATTTTAAAAACATTATAGATTCGTATCATCCCAAACTTCCATTTGGTATTGCGCAAATTGGACGCGCTTTTCGAAATGAGATTGCACCACGCGATTTTATTTTTCGAGTAAGAGAATTGGAAATAATGGAATTGGAATATTTTTTGAAAGAAAAAGATTGGCAAGAACAATTTGAATATTGGAAAAGTGAAATGCAAAAATGGTTTAAGTCACTTGGTTTTGAAAAAAACGACATTAAGGAGGTTGAAGTGGGAGAGGGAGACAGGGCACATTATTCAAAACGCACAGTAGATTTTCATTTCAATTATCCAGATGGCTTTGACGAGATTGGAGGACTGGCTTATCGTACAGATTTTGATCTTAAAAATCATATTGAAAAAAGTGGAGTGGATTTAAGTTATTTGGATTCAGTAATAAGTGAAAGATTCATCCCCCATGTAATTGAGCCAACTTTTGGTTTGGGTAGAATCGTTCTAGCAATTTTTTGCTCCGCTTACACTGAAGATGAAATGGATGGGGAAACTAGGGTGTATTTAAAATTGAAACCAGAAATAGCCCCAGTAAAAATCGCGGTGTTTCCTTTGCTTAAGAATAAGCCAGAATTAGTTAATAAAGCACGAGATGTTTTTGTAATGCTTAAAAAAGAAATTCCGCAAATTGTATTTGATGACAATGGCAATATCGGTAAGCGTTACCGAAGACAAGATGAAATAGGCACGCCATACTGTGTCACTATAGATTTTGACACTTTGGAAAATGAGACGGTGACAGTAAGAGATAGGGATAGTGGTAAGCAAGAGCGGGTGTCCGTTAGCAAACTGCATTCTTTTTTGAAAATTTAATTTTTCTTATATCCCCACTCCATGGGAACTTCCTACGGAGTGGGGGTCTGTGGGGGAGGGGTATCCCCATTCTCCTTAATTCTTACGATCGTAAGAATTAAGGAGAATGGGTGGGGAAAGCTCCGTAAATGTTTGCGAACGCTAAAAATAAATAACAAAATTACAAAAGATTAAAATGTTTTCTAAGATGTGGCGCATTATCCAATTTTTCAACCAAAAGTATTCGAACATAAGGTTTAATCCTGTAAAATTCTCGCAAATATTCTATTTCTTTGATACAGGGGTAGGGCGTTACAAAAATTGATTTTTGATATTCAAAAAATTCCATTCGCTTTAGATGAAAACGAAGAGCGTCTCGTGTCCTACGGAATTTTTCTGGAATATCAAAAGTCACCATACGCCATTTATTGTCCCATTTTTTTGGTTTCGAAATTGATATTTTATCTAAGTTGTAGGTGAGGGCAATTTCCTTACCTTTTTTGCTCAAAAAAACAGTAGTTGTTCCGTCAGGATTATCTTTATGGCTGATTAAATTAGATTTATAAAGGGAATTTACTGCTTGTTCCAGATATTTTCGATTAATGTTTTTCCATTCTTCCCGCAATTCTTTAATGATTTTCCATTGTCGATTTGGGGAGCGAGTCAATCCAAAGGCTACCCCAGCCAAAAGTAGTAATATGATTTTCTTCTGTATTTTTCCGTGCAGTCTAGACATGGTGATAGGATTTATTTGTTGTATTTATATTATTTACACCACTTTATATTTTTACATCATATATTCACATTTATTTACTTTATTTACATTATATATTTAAATCTCCTTAATTCCTACGATCGTAAGAATTAAGGAGATTTTTACTAACTTAACCTCTGACTTAACTTACAGGATTCCATAGGATTAATGGAGGTTAATGAGATGTTAACGAAAGTTAATGTCGCAGGCCTTATCCTACAATTCCACCCCACCCGATAGTATGGTCCTATCGGGTGGGGTGCCCTCTTTATCCTTAATTCTTACGATCGTAAGAATTAAGGATAAAGAAAAAAGAAAGGAAAAAAAGAAAAAAAAAGGGGGGGGGGAGTGGAGGAGGCGGGGGGCGAGGTAGAAGGGTTCAGTTTCGGCTCGAACACCATAAAGGATGTTAAAGATTATCTTG
>ERZ1292625.1489-Hain-H41-01um-R1-1489-length-27591-cov-6_pt1 | contig 27591 bp, 21 predicted proteins | sample MGYA00564400_ERZ1292625 | MGnify/ENA primary metagenome ERZ1292625 (study PRJEB36523, sample SAMEA6512639) | groundwater metagenome | collected 2019-01-08 | study: AquaDiva: Metagenomics assemblies of 32 groundwater samples | reverse complement strand
CAACCATTTCTGCCATATGGGTATTATATAATGATTACTGAAGTTTTACTTGGTTTGTGTTATATACTAGATTATTGTGAAGGCGGCAATTTATAACCCATATTGGGATACATTAGGAGGAGGAGAAAGATACACTATTTCTGTTGCTGAAATTCTTTCTCGTAATGGCTATACAGTTGATATTGAATGGCAGGACAAAGACATTAAGCAACAGCTTGAAAATAGATTTCGACTGAATCTGGCAAATGTTAACATTGTTGATTCTGTTAGTCGTGGAGACGGATATGATTTGTGTTTTTGGGTATCGGATGGCAGTATTCCCACCTTAAAATCTCGAAAAAATCTTCTCCATTTTCAATTTCCTTTTAAAGGAGTCAATGGAAATACTCTAATAAATAAAATGAAGTTTTTTAGAATTAATAAGGTTATTTGTAATTCAAATTTTACAAAAGATATTGTTGATCAAGAGTATGGCATAAACAGTATTGTTTTGTATCCTCCTGTACAAACAGATAAATTTAAGCCTTTAAAGAAAGAAAACCAAATTGTGTATGTGGGTAGATTTTCAGAATTAACCCAATCAAAAAGGCAAGACACGCTCATTGAAGCTTTTAAAAAGTTTCACGACATGGGTCACACTGACTGGAAGTTATTTTTAGTTGGCGGAGTGGAAGTGGGGGCTGGAGACTTCCTTGAGAAATTAAAGCAATCTGCAAAAACATATCCAATTAAAATTGTTGAAAGTCCAAGTTTTAAGGACTTAAAAGAAATTGTTGGTCAATCCAAGTTTTTTTGGTCAGCAGCAGGCTTTGGTGTTGATGAACACAGGGAGCCAACTAAAGTTGAGCATTTTGGTATGACAGTGGTTGAAGCAATGGCTGCAAATGTTGTTCCATTTGTTTTTAATGCCGGTGGGCACAAAGAAACAGTAGCTGATGGTCAAAGTGGTTACCTTTGGAATACTATTGAAGAATTAATTGATAAGACGAATATGATAATTGCAGATACTAAAAAATACAGACAGATAGTAAAAACTGCAAAATTAGAAAGTGAGAAATTCTCATATGAAAGATTTGAGAAAGAACTTGCTGCTCTTCTTTAAGAGAATTACACCTCTGTGCGTATTAATATTAATCGTTGGATCATTTTTTTGGAAAGTAATTTTAAAGTCTCAAGTTCCACTCCCAGCAGACTTTATTGTTGGTGTCTATTATCCATGGCTTGATTATAAATGGGGATACCCTGCAGGAGTACCTGTTAAAAATCCTATCACAACAGATGCGGTTTCTTATACCTATCCAATGCAAACGTTTGCCATTAATCAATTGAAATCAAATGTCTGGCCTTTATGGAACCCATATATTTTGACTGGATCGCCACTGTTGGCTAATTTCCAATCAGCACCTTTTGCTCCAACCTCATTTTTACATTTATTATTTGACAATGTTACAGCCTGGAGTATGCAGATTATTTTGCAGCACATCTTGGCGGCTGCATTTACATATCTACTGCTTAGATATTGGAAAGTTTCTCATCAAGGTTCGATTTTAGGTGGACTTATTTTTGCATTTTCAGGCTACAATGTTATTTTTTCACAATGGAATGGTCACACCTTGGCATCTGCTTTTATTCCCTTAGCAATTTTGTTTGCTGATAGATTACTTAAGAATAAAAAATTGTTGGACGGTGTTGGTTTATCTGTTACCTTAGCGTTGCAGTTTGTTTCGGGTTATACTCAAACTAGTCTTTATACAGCGTTGGTTATTGGAATATTGTGGTTGGTGATGATTTGGAAACAAAAAGCTGTTGTTCCCAAAACTCTACTGCTTGCCATTTTCTGTGCCTTGGCAATTAGCCTTTCTGCAGTTCAAATTCTTCCCTCACTGGAACTAATGAATAATTCTCAGCGAGCGTTTGAACCCCATCCTTTTGAATGGGCTTTTTTGCCGTGGAGTAAAACAATAACTTTTATTGCTCCTGACTTCTTTGGAAATCATTCAACCAGAAATTACTGGGGACCACAGGACTATACATCAAACACTGGATTTATTGGTGTTGTAGCTGCTGCATTGGCGGTTGTTGCCTTAAAGCAGTTAAAACAAAAAAGAGAGCTAGCTTTTTCATTCATACTTTTAATTGTTGCTTTAGTTATTTCTTTTCCCACACCTATTGCAACGTTTATTTGGTCACATAATATATTAGGCATGAAGGCTAATTCGGCCCACAGAGCAACAGTTTTGTTTACAGCCGCAGCCGCGTTTTTAGCAGGTTTTGGATATGACGCTTTGAAATCAAAAGTTAAACTAAAATTGAAGCTGTTGGCAATACTTATTCCGGGTGTAATTTTAATTGGGTTTGGTGTCTATGCACTTTCCTTTAAAGGTATACTGACTAATAGTAATATTGACATTTTTAAGACTGCGATTAGAAATTTGATTCTTCCAGGTGTAATTCTTTTTGTTTCAATAGGAATTATATTGTTTAAGCCAAAACTAAGAATTACTTTCATTGTTCTTGCTATTGTTGAATTGTTTTATTTTGGCTTCAAGTTTACTCCCTTCTCGCCAAGGGAGTTTGTTTACCCTCCAGTTCCAGTTTTGTCATTTTTACAACACCAACAAAAACCTTTTCGCGTAACTGGAGCGAATGTTATTCCCTCAAACATTAGAATGGCATATGGTTTGGAATCGGTGGAAGGTTATGATACTTTTCATCCCTTAAATATTTCCCACCTAGTGTCATCCATTAATAGTGGAAGGGCTGAATCAAATCCTTCAGGAAGATATGGCATAGTTGATAATGATACTTCTGCCGTTTTGGATCTAGCCAATACAAAGTACTATCTTGCCATAAAGTATGACAAGGAACACAAACCAAGTGTTAATGGAGTAATTGATTCTAGATTTGACCCAAAAAGATTCAAAGTGGTCTTTGAAGACAAATCAGTGGCAGTTTTAGAAAGCGTCTCAGCACTGCCAAGAGCGTATATGTTTTACGATTGGGAAGTAAAAAATAACGAGAAGCAAATACTTGAGAAACTTATTGATAAAGATTACCCATTAGATAAAAAACTAATTTTGGAGCAACAACCAACAATTGCCAAGCAAGGCGACTCGCGTTTCAAAGTTGATTATTTAATATATGAAGCCCAACAAAGTGAGATAAAAGTTGAAACCCAAAAGCCTGGGATGTTGTTTGTTTCAGATGCTTTTTATCCTGGATGGAAAGCATATGTAGATAGATATGAAGTTGGTATATATAAAGCTGACTTTGTTTTTCGAGCGATTGAAATACCAGCTGGAATACATGTAGTTAAATTTGTATACCAGCCAGACAGTTTTTCTAAAGGGCTAAAATTAACAATATTGTCTGGCTTAGTTCTTTTGGCAATTATTGTTGGCAAAACCAAATACAAAAAGATATACTAAGGTGGCATGAAAAGGTTAGTCCTAGTCGGACTTTTTTTTATTTTTATACTTGGATATTTTTTGAGAGTGATGTATTTGCCCCAAAACTCTTTGACCTTTGGCTACGATCAAGCCCGTGACGCAACAATTGCTAGACAAATACTTGCCGGGGACTTGAAAGTTCAAGGCCCTCCTGCTTCTCAACCCGGGTTGTTTCATGGAGCATTATATTTTTACGTTTTAGCTGTTGGTTATTTGCTTGGAAATGGCAGTCCAATAATTGCAGCTTACTGGATAGCCTTGGTTAATATGCTCACTGTGTTTATTGTTTTTTATTTGTCTTACTTGATGACAAAAAAATACACACCCTCTGTATTAGCCGCATTTTTGTTTGCAATTTCTTTTGAAGCAACCCAATATGCTACCTGGCTTTCCAATCCAACAATTGCGATTTTTACCGTTCCACTTATGTATTTGGGATTATGGATGTGGCTAAAGCAAAAAAATACCTGGGGAGTCGTCCTTGCTGCACTTGGTTTAGGTTTTTCAACCCAAGCTGAAATATTTTTAATGTATCACGCAGTACCTTTAGCTATTTGGTTGTGGGTAGGCAGGAAAAATGTTACCAAGAAAAATTTAATTACCTTTTGCTTAGTGTTTGTTGCCAGTATTTCTACAATGATTGCCAATGAGTTCTTAACTGGCTTCAAAAGTATTTCTGGTCTTGCTGGGTTAGCAGCTGGTCAGGAAGCAAATTTAGCATATGCAAAATCAGTTGGTGACTATTTAAATCTATATCTTAATCAAATTGGAAGAATATTTGCTTTCAACACTTACCCTGGTAACATTGGCTACAGTGGAGGGTTGATTGTTGTTTTAGTTCTATCTGGTGTGGTGTATTCGTTTAAACAAAAAGATAAATTTACCCCTGAATTATTTTTAGCAACTTGGCTGTTTTCTCATTTAACCGTTGTAACTGTTGGGGGCACCTCCACACCATTTTTGATGGTTGGTATAGGTCCTGCAGTATCACTTGTCTTGGGAATTACTTTATATAAATGGTTTACCACAGGTTACAAGTTGCCTGCCGTCCTTGTATTGATAATTTTAACTTTTGGCAATATAAATACCATTTTAAAGGAAAATCCAAGAGGAAGCACCTTATTCTCTATTCAAAAAGATATGCTACTTTCAAAACAATTGGCTGCAATTGATTATTCATACAAGAAAGCAAATGGAGAAAAGTTTACCATCAATACTCTTACTAGCCCCTTATGGATAAATATTGTTTGGGACTACTTGTATAAATGGGAAGGCCAAAACAAGTATGGTTACCTGCCCCAGTGGCATGGAAGAGATCAAATTGGCCAACTAGGGGGACTGCCGGCAACTGACAAAGATACTAAAAACTACTTTTTGATACTGGAACCTATGGGGGGTATTCCGCTACAATACCTGGACTTAACTATTGGAGAAGAGAATACTAAATCAAGGCTCCTAGAAGAGAAAAGTTTTGGAGAATTAAGGATCCAACAAAGAATCAGAATATGAAAACAGTAAGCATTGATACCCATTCCAAGGCTTTTGCCGGTGGGGCTATAAAAAGCGCAGAACAATTACACGAAAACGTCCCTGCCGATTGGTATTTTAAATCTATAAAAAGAAATCTTCTCCAAAGATGGTGGCACAACAGTAGATTTGCGGAGGTCGCAAAAGTTACTGAGTCAAATCCCCAAGCCAAAATCTTAGATATTGGATGTGCGGATGGTGTGTTTACAAATACTATCTATCAAAAATCCCATGCCAAGGAAATAATCGCAATTGACGTTTTAAAAACCAGTGTTGATTGGGCCAAAAAACATTGGAGTAAAAATAAACATCTAAAGTTTAGAGTTGGCAATGCTCATGAGTTGAATTTTGAAGCGAATACGTTTGACGCAGCATATGCCTTGGAAGTATTGGAACATGTCCATGAGCCTGTAAAAGTTTTAAAAGAAGTTAAACGCGTTCTTAGACCTGGTGGCTATGCAGTCTTTTTAGTTCCTTCAGACAATGTTTTATTTAATATTATCTGGTTTTTACTGCGAAAATTTTGGTGGGCACGGATTTGGGATGATACCCATATTCAAACTTATAGGAATGATTATTTGGTAAAAATAAGTAAACGAGTTGGGTTTGACATAGATGTGGATAAAAAGTTTTGGTTAGGAATGCTACACTTGATTAAGGTGAGAAAACATTAGATGAAAGCAGTATCAATTGTAATCCCCAATTTTAATGGCAAAATGTTGTTTGAAAAACACCTGAGTAATGTTGTTAAAGCTTCAGAAAATAAAAAAAACAGAATCAGCGAAATTATTATTGTTGACGATAAATCAACAGATGATTCACTAGGTTTTCTGAAAAAGAATTTCCCTCAGGTAAAGCTTGTAAGACACACTAAAAACAGAGGTTTTTCTTCAACGGTTAACACTGGAGTAAGAACCGCTAAGTCAGAACTTGTTTGCCTGCTTAATACTGATGTCTCTCCGGCAGTTAATTTCTTGGAGGATTCCTTGATTCATTTTGACGATGGTAAAGTATTTGGCGTTTCTTTTAATGAAAAAGGAGCGGGCTTTACAAAGGGAAAATTCCAAGATGGTTTTATAGTTTTTGACGGCAGAAATGAAAAAAAGACCACAAGTGAAACGTTTTGGGTCAGTGGGGGAAGTGGCATATTTAGTCGGAGTATTTGGATGAAACTAAATGGCTTAGATGAGAAACTGTTGTCACCATTTTATTGGGAAGACATAGATATTTGTTATCGAGCCTGGAAGAGGGGATATAAACTACTGTGGGAGTCAAAGTCAGTTGTTGATCATATTCATGAAGCAACCATGTCTACTCTTTCCCAAAGTTATGTTACTACAATCAGACAAAGAAATCAGTTGCTGGTTGTCTGGAAAAATATAACTAGCCAAAGACTATTTAGAAAACACATTCAAGGGCTTTTCTCAAGAATATTTAAACATCCAGGATATATCCGAATTGTAGTTTTGGGACTTTTGAAGTTAAAGGTAGTTTTGAAGGCAAGGAAGAAAGAAAAGAAAGAATCAAGCGTTTCTGATGAAGCAATATTTGCAAGATTTGCCAAATAGAGTTTAAACTGCCAATTATGATAAATAACATTGATGATGACCCACAGATTTCTATTGTAATTGTTAATTACAATACTCCCGATCTCACAGTTGATTGTTTGAAATCCATCGATAAATTTCCCCCTAAACAAAATTTTGAAGTTGTTTTGGTTGATAATGGTTCAGAGAAGGAGTCTGTTAATGCTCTTGAAAATCTGTCTTTGAAAAATTTTAAAGTCAAAATGATTTTCAACGGCAATAATCTCGGTTTTGCGAAAGCGAATAATCAGGGAATTAAACAAGCCAAAGGGGAGTATGTTCTTTTGCTCAATTCTGATACTGAGGTAAAGCCGAGAAGTATTGATATGCTTTTGGAATTTGCAAAGACTGAGGGAAGTGTCGGAGCAGTTGGTTCGAAACTGCTAAATTCAGATGGTAGTGTTCAAGCCTCTGCCTTCAGATTTCCAACTATAGGCAGGGCAATAAAACAATATTGGCTTGGAAAAAAGAATTTGTTAGATAAATATATTCCAAGTGATAATCAGCCAACTGATGTCGAAGTGTTAGTTATGGCTGCACTTTTAATTACACCCCAAACTTTGAAAAAAGTGGGACTATTAGATGAGCGCTATTTTATGTTTTTTGAAGACTTTGATTATTGCAGAAGAATAAAACAAGCAGGGCTGAAGGTTTTCTACTTACCAGAGTCAGAAGTAATTCATCACCATGGAGCCAGTGGTAAAAAGATTACTGATCAAGCCAACCAATGGAGAAGACTTGTTCCATCAAGCAAAATTTATCACGGAATACTGGGTCACTGTATCTATAATTTTATTCTCTGGAGCAGTCAGAAAATGCTACAATTGTCTAAATGATGAAGAAATATTCTATCGTTTTAGTTGGTATTTTGTTTCTTGCTTCTGTTTTGAGATTGACTGCTTTGGACAAAGTTCCAGTTTCACTGTTTGGTGATGAACTTGATTTGGGGTATCAAGCCTATTCAATTTTAAAGACAGGTAAAGATTATTATGGAAATTTTATGCCACTTCATTTCCATTCTTTGGCCGAGTGGAGAACGCCTCTATATTTGTATAGTGCAGTACCAAGTGTAGCCATTTTCGGAATAAGTGCATATGGCGTGAGATTACCCGCAGCCATATTTGGAATACTTGGGGTTTGGGCGCTGTATTTGCTTATTAAGCAACTATTTAAGAACGAGAAGTTGGCGTTAGTGTCAGCATTTGTGTTGGCTATTTCTCCTTGGCATATTCAATATTCTCGAGCAGGTTTTGAAGTTACTCAGTTACTATTCTTTTTACTAATTGGTTTATATTTCTTTTTTAAGTCTTTAAAGAATGGGAAATATCTTTGGTTATCGGCTGCAAGTTTTTGTTTAACTCCATGGGTGTATAGTACCGCCAAATTGTTCACACCATTTTTACTTGTCTTTTTGTTTCTCTCATATAGAAAACAAATACTTGCTTTACCAAAAAGATATTTGACCTATGCCTTGATTGCACTGGCTATTGTTGGAACTCCAATTGCTTACAGCACTGTGTTTGGTGGTGGAGCACAGAGATTCAGTTATATTAGTATTTTTAGTGACCCAACAACCGAATCAGAGGTTGGTACTGCCAGGGGAGTTGATGCTAAAGCACGTGGAGAAACAGGAACCGGTTTAAATCCAACTGCATTAGATAGGCTAGTGCATAATAAATTTACATTTTGGGGTGGAATGGTGATTAATAATTACTTGGAGCCATTTTCTGCAGATTTTCTTTTCAACAGGGGAGATCCCAACCTAAGACACTCGATTGAAAAAATGGGAATGATGTATAAGGTTGAAATTGTGACTCTGTTAATTGGAACAGTTTTGTTTTTTGCAAAATATGAAGACAAGAAGATAAAAAGTTTTATTGCTTTCTGGATTATTGCAGGAGTATTACCGGCTTCTATTACAGCAGGTGGTGGACATCATGCAACCCGTCTTATCTTAATACTTCCACCTCTTTGCTTTTTGGTGGCCTATGGAATGTATGAAGGTTATAAATTGTTTGCTCCTAAATATCGAATATTAGTGTTGTTTACCTATGCACTCGTCTTGGGACTAAATATATTTTTCTATCAACACAATTACTGGATGCACAATCCAACCTACAGTGAGAGATGGTGGCATGCAGGATTTGAAGAGTCAATTAAGAGTGTAAAGCAGCTGGAAAAAGACTATGACACAGTGGTTATTTCGACAGCTAATGAACCACCTTGGGTATTTTTTGCAGCTTGGTATGAATATGATCCTGCAAGCTGGCAAAATAATTTCCCGATAGGTAATGATGTTGAATTGCCTGGTTTTGGAAAAGTGTCCCATATTGATAAGTTTTACTTCGGTAGTCCCAGTGGAGGATTGTATGACTGGGGTAAAACGTTAGACAGTAAAACTTTGTATTTGGCTTCACAAAAAGAAGTCAATCTAAATTTAATACTGGAACCTGATAGACTTCCTCAAGATTTGAAACTTATCAAAGCAATTGCTTTTCCTTCTGGAGAGCCCGCATTTTATTTGTTTACTGGAAAATGATCTTTCTTTTAATTCTTTTTGGAAACGTTTGGATATGGAAGATGTTGTCATTCAACATATTCATCGGGTCACTTGTAATCCTAGTAAGTGCGGTTAGTTTTGTTACATACAAGAACAATCACAAAACAATCGGATTGGCTGTTTTAATGTTTACACTTGTCTTAGTTCAAATTAAAACAACCAATGTAAAATCACTCGTAGCATTATCTGAAACCCAAAAGATACAAAGCATTCAAAGGATGAGTGAATACCCACCTGTGTATGTTCATCTTTTTGGTAAGACGGTTTGGATTCCGGCCGCTCGATGGTTTGAGCAACGACATGAGTACAGAATAATCACAAGACTAGGAAATAATTTTTCAGAAGTAATTGATCCAAACTTATATTTTATTGCCAGCCATCCAAGGGAAACAGATAGTATTGAGTCGTTTGAAAAATTTCCTTTTATAGCCTTACCTTTATTTGCGCTTGGGTTGGTTGGTCTTATAAAGGGTAAAAACTTTATGTTATTGGTGGTACTTGGGATTTTGCCTTTAGTGGTATCAATCCTAGTGGGGACGAGGAATCCAGTCGGGCCTATTAGTCTTTTTCCACTGTTTTGGTTAGCTATCTATATTGGAGCTGATAAGATTTACACCAGATTTGCTACAAAAAAACCAAAAGTAATGGTTGGTTTAGTAGTTTTGTATATCTTGGTTTTTGTGCAAACAATCATCTATGCGCTTAATTAAAAATTATAAATATCTTGAATACGTATTATTGGCAATGGTTTTGGCCTTTGCTATGCTACTGTATTTTTTTAAGCTAGATAAAGTACCAGCGGGCTTCTATGTTGATGAAGCTTCTCCTGCATACAATGCCTACTCACTTTTACAAACTGGTAAGGATGAATACGGCAAGAGTTTTCCGATTCTGTTTCGATCACTTGGCCTATATTTGACACCTGCCTATACGTATTTATCTATTTTACCTATTAAGCTGTTTGGTTTAAGTATTTTTTCGGCTAGATTTGTGGCCGTTGTGTCTGGATTATTGTCTGCAATAGTTGTATTTGTTTTTGTCAAATGTTTGCATTTTGTGAAGCACACCTATACCGCGCTAGTGACAACTTTGTTTTTTGTTATTACTCCATGGATTTTTTTCTACAGTAGAATTGGTTACGAAATATCTCTGTCATATTTATTTATTAGTTTGACTGCTCTGCTCCTTTGGCAGGCACTTAAAAACCCAAAATATCTGGTTGGTGCTTTAATAGTTGGCTCACTCTCCACGTATTCAGGGTTCATGCCTAGATATTTAATTCCTTTATTTTTTCTGGCATATGTTATTGTTTTCAAATCACAAATTCTGTTGCCCAAAAACAAAAAATATGTTTTACTGGGTTTAGCAGGTGCATTAGTAATTCAGATTCCCCATCTACTTATCTTTAATACGCCAGCATTTTTGTTAAAATCAGACCTTATTGGTACCGGCCAAATAACATCTCAGGCCAGTAAATTGTCTTTCATATTCATATACCCACTTAATTATGTATTTGCTTTTGTGCGAGAGTTTTTAGCCAATTATATTGGTTATTTTTCCTTAAAGTCTTTATTTTTTCTGCCAGACCCTGATTTACAAAGGTCAATACCAGATTTGGCGGTTTTTTATTCATGGATGTTACCCCTATTTTTATATGGAGTATTTAGCTTGTTTAAGGCAGAGGATGGGAACTTCAAAAAATTTGTATTACTTATGATTCTGGTATTTCCAATACCAGCAAGTTTCACAAAAGATCCTTTTGCAACCCATCGAGCAATCGCACTTTTGTTGCCGTTTATGTTAATAATGGCTTTGGCAGTTGATAAACTTTTGTCGAAATTTGCCATCAAGGCACTAGCGACAATCGGCTTGATTGTTGGTGGATCATTAATTTTGTTATGGCGGTCGTACTTTGTACTTTATGCCCACGAACGAGCAAGTGTATCTGGTTTTGGTTATTCTATCTTGGCAGAAAATATTAGCCTAAAATCTGACCACTTTGTTATTGATCAAAGCCGCATAAAACCTGCATACATCTTATTGGCTTTCTTTAATAAACTTCCTTCGAATCAAGTTCAAAGCAGTGTTGATCCGGTTATAAAAGAAAATTATTATCGTGATGTTATTTTTAATGATCGCTATTCACTCGCAAATTTTGAAACAAGAAACATAAATTGGGAGAGTGACATTTACAAAGACCAGATATTGGTAGGTGACAGGTTTGCTATTTCAGAGTCTCAAGCAAGAGAACATTTTTTAACCAAAGAGTTTGACATAAAGAACCCCTTAAACGAGATTGTTTTTAGTGGCTACAGGACTGATCCTGACAAAAAATGTGCAAACACCGGGTCAGAAAGTATATATTGTAATAGATGAAACTAAAATTACCACATCAGGCGTTGTTAATACTTATTTTTGCGGGTGCATTTATTTTAAGATTTATCCTAATTCCATCTGCCTATCATGGTGACTTAAATAATAATATTTCTTGGGGCAATGAAGCTGTAAAAAATGGTCTTTCTGGTTTTTATGAAAGAGAATCTTGGAATTTCTCTGCTCCTAATCAGCCGCCCTTGTATATTTTATTGTTTGCTACAACTTCATTTATATATCAGACAATACTAGATTTTTCTTGGAATATTAATTCTAAATTAGCCATGTTCCCCTCCAGTTTCATTTGGTTTTGGGAAGCAAAAGGAATGATTTATTTAGTAAAGCTGCCTTCAATTTTGGCTGACTTGGGAATAGGACTAGTTATTTATAAGTTTTTCAAACAAAGGAAAAATGAAAAGCTTGCTTTGGGGTTGTCGACCTTGTGGCTATTCAACCCCATTACTTGGTATAACTCTGCAGTTTGGGGGCAAACTGATGCATTAGTTAATTTATTTGGACTAGTGAGTATACTCTCGGTTCTCAATGGTAAATTGGAAAAGGGCATAATTTTCTTTGTGATTTCAATTTTATTTAAAGGCTCACTAGCTTTGTTTGCTCCACTGCTGTTGGTTATTTCGCTTTGTAAAAAATATAAATTTGTAACTTTGGTGAAAGCTGCTGTCTGCGGTTTTATTGTTTTTGTTGGTAGTGCTATGTGGTTCCACATAAATATTGACTTGCCGATTTGGATGATTAACCTTTATTTGAATAAATTCTTTCCTGGAGAGATTGGTTACTTAACTGCTAATGCATTTAATTTTTGGTGGTTAGTTGATTCTGGAAAAACGCTTGATAATGGTGTCTATTTTGGCCTAACTGCTCGAGTTTGGGGTTTAACCGCTGTGACAGTCTCAATTGTAAGCCTAGGCATATGGATATCAAAGAAGTTTGATGAAAAAAGGGTATTATTGTCATTTTCGATTTTGTCATTGGTTACATTTTTATTTATGACGCGTATTCATGAGCGCTATCTTTACCCATTTTTCCCATTAGCAACGCTTTTGGTTGGTTTGATACCAGGATTCTGGATTGTTTATTTTGTGTTTTCCATTACGCACTTGGCTAATTTATATCATCTTTTCTGGATACCCACATCAGTCGTTTTAGAAGGGTTATATGTAGAGCCGCTATTCGCTTGTGTAATTGCTGTCATAAATATTGCTGCTTTTATCTTTGTCCTTCGACATTTGAGGTCAGGCAGAATATAATTATTTAATGAAAAACTGGCCAATTATCGTCATTTTGGCAATAGCCTTTATACTTCGAATTGTTGGCCTCCAAAGTTATCCTGCTGGCTTCACACCTGACGAAGCTTCTTTTGGCTATGATGCTTATTCAATATTAAAAACTGGTAAAGACCAGTGGGGTAATTCTCTGCCTTTAACATTTAAATCATTTGGTGACAACAAGTTGCCTTTATATACCTATTTAACTATCCCTTCTGTTTTTGTATTTGGTTTGTCTGAATTTGCAGTTCGTTTACCCAATGCAATGTTGAGCTCATTGGCAATATTGGTTACCTACCTTTTGGTTAAAGAGCTTTTTGGGAGTAAAAAGTATGCGTATTTAGCAAGCTTCTTGTTAGCAGTTTCTCCTTGGCATGTATTTATGTCTCGTGGAGCATTTGAAGCCAATCTAACAACTTTTCTTTTACCTTTAGGCATACTGTTTTTCTATAAAGGCCTCAAAAATCAAAAATATTTATATTTATCTGCCCTTGTATTTGGTTTGAATCTTTTCTCTTACCACTCAGCCAGACTAATAACACCCTTAATAGTTGGTTTTTTAGTTTTTATTAGTTTAAAAAACTTCGTCAGTTTAAAAAAGTATGTTTTTTCAGGAGTAGTTTTTGGAATTTTTTGTGCATTTGCTTTGACTAATATTTTATCAGGGGGGGCATCGCGCGTTTCGACAGCGGGAATATTCAATGCAACAGAGGGAGCCAATAGTATTTCACAGAGCAGATATGATGCGATATTGGGAGGGATTAATCCGCAGTTGGCAATCATTTTTGGAAATAAATTTAATTATTTTAGTGATACTTTTATTAAAAACTATATAAGCTATTTCTCACCCCAGTTTCTGTTTTCTGAAGGAGCACGTGAGGGAACATATGGCATGGTTCCGGGGATTGGCTTAATGTATATATTTGAAATTGTATTCTTGTTTGGTTTTATACTCTTTCTTGGAAAGAAAAATAAAAACAGAAATATTTGGCTGTTAGTATTTTGGATATTGGTTTCTGCAATCCCTGCCAGTATGGCCAAAGGGCCAGGGCACGCAGCAAACCGAGTTGCGATCATGATGCCAGCAATTCAAATAGCTTCGGCGATGGGTGGGGTTTATCTGTATGAAAAACTGCGACCAAAATACAGATCTGTAGCAGGTGGCATGTGTTTTTGTCTATTTGCCATTTCCTTTATATTCTTTTTGGAAAAATATTTGATTACTCAGCCCATGAGAGGTGCCAAAGCGATGATTTATGGCACAAAACAAGTAGTAGAGTTTGTTTCTGCTACTGCTAAAAAAGGCAAATATGACAATATTTACATTAGTAAAAAAATGTCTGAGCCACACATTTATTTTGCCTTTTATAATCAAATGAATCCCCGAGTTATTCAAAATGATTCTAAGAACTGGAACTTTGTCGAACAAGGCTTTTCTTGGGTAGATCAAATGGGTAGGTATAAGTTGAATGGTTACACTTTTAAATCAATCGATGGAAAGAATGAGGTAGGTAGTCCCGGCTTTAACTTATTTGTTGGACCAAGAGAAGATTTCAGCGAAAACATTCAACCATTAAAAGTGATCAAATATCCAAATGGTGAAGACGCGTACTTAATTGTGGAGTCACAAAGACCATGATAATACTACTGGTGGTACTTGTCACAATTCCCACTTTTTACAGAATGCTTCGTGTTGGTATTTATTCAATGCAAGACTTCCATTTCTTTAGGTTATTCGAATTTGATAAATGTATAAAAGATTTACAAATTCCCTGTAGATGGTCGCCGGATGTGGGTTTGAGTTTTGGCGAACCATTGTTTAATTTTTATGGTCAGCTTTCGTATGCATTTGGAGAAATATTTGCCTTGTTTGGTTTTTCTTTGATTGCTTCTTTAAAGCTTGTGTTCATAGCTTCACTTGTTTTGTCAGCCATCAGTATGTTTTATTTGGCAAAACATTTATGGAAAAGTAACTTTGCAGGCTTTTTGTCAGCCATAATATATCTATATGCGCCTTATAGAGCAGTTGATGTTTGGGTGAGGGGAGCACTACCGGAAAGTGTGAGTTTTGTGTTTTATCCACTTATCATTCTCTTTTTTGAAAAATACCTGGCTAAACAAAAAAAGACGGACTTGTTACTTTTTGGCTTATCTGTTTCGGCGTTGGTGGTGAATCATAATCTCTCTTTTGTGTTATTTCTCCCTTTTTTGGTTATCTGGCTTATTTTTCGACTAATAGCAAAAAAGGCTTGGAAATTAATTCCAGGACTTTTGTTGACGGCCGTTCTTAGTGCAGGCTTAATTGCCTTTTATGTGTTACCTGTAGTGGCTGAATCAAAATATATAACGCTTGAGAGTACTATTGTTGGCTATTTTGATTTCAAAGGCCATTTTGTCGGCATTAGACAGTTGTTTTTGTCGAACAATTGGGGCTATGGAGGGTCAGTATTTGGCCCTGCGGATGGACTAAATTTATCAATTGGCTTTGTCCAATGGGCAATTGTCCTACTAACCACAATTATATTAGTGATCAAAAAACAACTTCACAAAAATAAATCATTTCTAATTCTGTTATTGATATTTTTAGTGTTGGTTGGGCTTATTCATGGAAAATCAGTTGTCTTTTGGCAGCTTATTCCTCAAATGGCTTATATCCAATTTCCTTGGAGATTTCTGGGAATAATTGTTTTTACTCTTGCATTGGCAAGTGGGGCAATAATGCAAACGCTTGGAAAAAAATATCGGTACTTTGTCTTGGTGTTGACATTAATTGTTTCGCTTTTTGTGAATCAAAAATATTTTCAAGAGGATATTTGGTATACCTACACTGATGCTGACTTAACCACTGGGGAAGCATTAACGATGCAAACGAGAGCTTCGATCGGGGACTATTGGCCTAACTTTTCAGGTATCAGTGTTGATCCTGCACCTGCTGACACAATATTTGCAAAATTAATCTCTAAAAAATCTAATGAGGTTATATATGAAGTAGCGACAACAGATGAGCAGATTTCATTTCCAATTAATTACTTCCCAGGCTGGACTGCCTATAGCCAAGGAAAGAAGATAGAAACACGACCAGACAGTGAGGGTAAAATTAGAATAAATGCAGTTAATGGTCAGGTAGTTTTGAAATTTACCAATACAAAAGTGCGAACGATTGGAAACATTATAAGCTTAATTTCTTTAGTTGGTTTTGTGAGCTTGTTGATTAAGTCTAATCTCAAAAAAGAAAAATGAAAAAGACAACAATCTTACTAGCGTTAATAATTTTCCTGGCAGCGGGTTTGAGAGTGTTTAATTTAGGAAATCTTCCTCCAAGTTTAAATTGGGACGAAATTAGTCATGGCTATAATGCCTACTCAATTTTAAAGACTGGAAGTGACGAATGGGGGGAGTTTATGCCAATTGCCAACTTTAGAGCGTATGGGGATTATCCACTTCCCTTAAATCTCTATTTGACTATACCTTTTATTGCAGTCATGGGTCTGACCGAAGTTGCAATTCGCTTACCACATGCGCTATTGGGAACTTTGATGGTAATAGCAGCATATTTTTTTGCCATTGGCTTAACTAAACGAAAGTCCATTGCTTTATTGACGGCACTTTTTGTGGCCATTGATCCGTGGACACTGTTCACTTCTCGTTTTGTTTTACAATCTAATCTCTCAGTTTTTTTCCTAACTGCCTCTGCAGCTTTATTTTTCAATCGCGATAAGAATAGGTGGTTTGTTGCCCTTGCCGCAATGTCTTTGGGCTTAACGGTATTTGCATATCACACTACCCGTATCTTCTCTCCTCTTTTGTTGATTACAAGCCTAGTTTTCTATAAGACCGAGATTGTAAAACATTTGCGGAAACTAAATAGACTCACATTTTTGACGTTGGTGTTTGTTTTGGTGTTCTTTGTACCCCTTGTGTTTATCCTTGGGAACAAAGAATCGCGAGCAAGATCTAGTGAGGTTTTTTTGATTGATCAAGGAGCAGTGGCTAAAATAATTAACCTCAGACAAACAACAACGCTATCAGCGTTACCAGCAAAACTATTATATAATCGGCCAACCTATTTAGTTGTTAATTCAGCTAAACACTATGTAGATTATTTCTCTCCTAAATTTTTGTTTTTCAAGGGTGGAACACAATATCAATTTAGTATCCCTAATTTTGGTCTTATGTATTTGGCTGCTTTACCATTTTTTTATGCAGGTCTATATTTCTTAATTACTAAAGCCAGGAGCAATAAAAACTATAGATTAGTTTTGTTTTGGCTTCTGCTGGCTCCTATTCCGGCGGCAATAACAAAAGAGCAGTTTGCAGTTTTAAGATCGTCAGCAATGCTACCCTTACCTGAATTAATTGTAGCTTTGGGTTTGGTTTCTATTTATGAAAAACTCCTTGCAAATAGACAAAAGTGGAGTGCAGCAATAATGCTTGGAGCATTTTCCATTTTGTTAATGGTCAACTTTGTAACTTACCTTGTAAGATATGTGACCCAATACCCAAGTGAATATTCCAAAGATTGGCAATATGGCTATAAACAAGTAACAACATACATACAAGACAGTTATAATGAGTATGACAAAGTTATCATGACAAAGTTTTATGGTGAACCGCATGAATTTATTCTTTTTTATTCCTCCTGGGATCCACAAAACTATAAAAGTGATCCAAACTTGAACCGTTTTTATCAATCAAACTGGTATTGGGTTGATGGATTCGATAAATTTTACTTTGTAAATGATTGGCAGATACCAAAAACAGGTATGAAATTTATTCAAGAGAGCAAAAAAGAGATTGATTGCGCAGTTTCAAAATGTTTACTCATAACCAGTCCTGGAAATTACCCTCCTAACTGGACTAAACTTGAAGAGATTGATTTTCTAAATGGTCAACCAGCGTTTGAAATATTGGATAGCCTAAACCATAAATGAAAAAAACAAATTGGATATTGCTTGGTATTTTGGTTATAGCCTTGTTTTTGCGGCTTTTCAAAGTTTCCACCATTCCTCCCCATCTGACACCAGATGAAGCAAGCTTGGGCTACAATGCTTATTCGCTCTTAACAACTGGTAAGGATGAGTATGGTAAAACCATGCCTGTGATATTTAAATCTTTTGGGGACTACAAACCAGGTTTGTATATATATACTGTCGTGCCTTTTGTAGCAATCTTGGGATTAACCGAACTGGCAGTGAGACTGCCAAGTGTATTGTCTGGTGTATTAGCTGTATGGTTAGTGTATTTAATCGTCGTTAATTTTAGACAAGAAAAAGAGAAGGTTGATGGAAAATACGCCATTTTTGCCAGTTTGCTGTTGGCCATTAATCCCTGGCATGTACATTTTTCCAGAGGCGCTTGGGAGATTAATTTGTCGCTTACGTTAACACTTGCTGGAATTTATTTTTTCTTAAAATCGCTCGATAGGCAAAAATATCTAATTACCAGTTCGGTATTCTTTGCTTTGACTTTACTTACCTATCAGGGTGCTAAATTGTCAAGCGCATTGGTGCTTATTGCACTGGTTGTAGTTTTCAATAAGCAAGTAGTTAAGTTTGAGATTAAAAATATTGTTTTGTCGGCAATTGTAGGATTAGTAATTGCTTTGCCAATAATTCTTAGTCTTTTTAGTGGAAAAACAGGTAGGCTGACTGTGTTTAGTATTTTTTCATATCCAAGACCAAGGCAATACCTGCAACAATTTTTAGACCAAAATAATGAAAAAATTGGTAGCGCGTCGTATTATCTTTTTCACTCAGAAACTAATAATTTTGCTAGGGGGTTGTTGGGTAGGTACTTTAATTATTACTCCGGTAGATACTTGTTTTTTGAAGGTGACTGGCAAAATCCAAAACACAATGCCCCCAATACAGGATTATTCTTACTTTTGGATGTTTTTCTCTTTGTTCCAGGAATAATATATCTTGTTAGAAATAAAGGAAAACTTACCTTTTTTGTGTTTATGTGGCTGGCTTTGGCTCCGATACCAGCAGTTTTGTCCAAAGATCAAATACATGCAGTTAGGTCATTTAATATGGTAATTCCTGTGATCCTCATTAATTCATTTGGTGCAATGTTTGTGTTAAACGGTATTGTTAATCTAAAGCAGACAGTCAAATATGCAGCACTAGCAGCATTTTTAATTGGTTATGTTGCAAATTATGGTTATTATATAGATGCATATTATGTTCATTTGCCAAAACATGATTCTAAAGCCTGGGAATACGGCTACAAACAAATTGCACAGCGCGTAATTGCTCTGCAGGACAAGTATGACAAGGTATATATCCAGCAAAGCTATTCTCAACCGTATATTTATTTTCTCTTTTATGGTTCCGCGGCAGGCAGGGAAGAGTATTATCCAATAAACTATCAAAAGCAGGCTAAGCTTTCTGAAAATGTTTCGGGCGATGTTGGCCAAGTTGAAAAAGTAGGAAAGAATATTGAGTTTGTTGCTTTTGATTGGCCAAGGATTAGAAGTCAAAAAAGGGTATTGGTAGTTGGGGATACAATCCGCATTCCAGATAGTGAAGTGAATAATAATGCCAAACTTATTGAGGAGATTATCTATTTAGATACTAGACCTGCATTTAGAATCGTAGAAACACTTTAAATGAAAAAAATAACGAACATTATTTTCTTTTCAATCTTAGTTTTAGCTTTCTTTTTAAGATTCTATAAGCTAGATACATACCCTGCCTTGAATGCTGATGAAGCTGCTCTTGGCTATAATGCCTATTCTCTTATACAAACTGGCAAGGATGAGCATGGTAATTCATGGCCCATTCACTTTCAATCATTTAATGATTACAAACCCGGCCTTTATGTATATACACTTTTGCCTTTTGTAAAATTTTTTGGTTTGACTGAATTAGCAGTTAGACTGCCTGGTGCCTTGGCTGGTGTTCTAACTGTAGGTTTAGTTTATATAGTGATAAAAAACTTATTCCTTAACATGGCAGCCAAAACCAAAGAAATATTTGCCCTTACGTCTTCTTTGTTTTTGGCAATTAGTCCTTGGCATATTCATTTCTCCAGAGGAGGCTGGGAAGTAAATTTTGCAACCTTTTTAATTGTCTGGGGATTTTTGTTGCTGGTTAAAAGTATAAACCGGGGATTTACCCTCAAGCCATTAATTGTTTCAGTGATAGTCTTTGTGGCTTCGTTATACACTTATCATGCAGCCAGAATAATAGTTCCCGTTCTTGTACTTGGTATATTGGCGATTAATTATAAGCAAACAATCAGACACTACAAGCACCTTGCCATATCAGGTTTGGTGGGTCTGTTGATGGTTGCGCCTCTTGTTTACGATTTTACCCGGCCAGCCATATCGTCTCGGGCAGCTGGTGTAGGTTTGTTTGCTGATACTGGCCCAAAGGCACGCCTTGAGGAACAAAGATCAGAACATGTTAACTTTTCTTCTGCCTTTGCCAAAATTTTTCACAACAAGCTAATCAATTATGGCTTAGTATTTTTTGAAAATTGGTCAGAACACTACTGGGGTGAGTTTCTATTTTTATCAGGAGATGAGATTCAAAGAAATCGAGTTCCAGAAACTGGCCAAATGTACACAATTGAATTGTTATTTATAGGTATTGCTGTGGTGTCGATACTGCGTTTGAAAGATAAGCATCTTCAAAGAGAATGGCTCATTGTGTCGTGGTGGTTGATTATTGCTCCGGTTGCGGCGGCTCTTACTTTTCAATCACCACATGCTCTAAGGTCACAGAATATGGTAATACCGTTAACCTTTTTCAGTGCTTATGGCTTTACTGTCCTCGTGGAAACAATTAAGCAACTCGTGAAAACAAAACAGGTAAAAATTACTCTTTATGGTTTAATGACCCTTGTTATTGTGTTAAGCTTTGCGCGATATGTACACATGTATTACTCACATATGGCAAAGGAATATCCCTTCTCCTCCCAATATGGAGTAAAAGAATTAGTCAATTATGTACTTGAAAATAAGCAACGTTATGAAAAGGTATTGATTACTGACAGATACGACCAACCATATATTTTGTTTTTGTTTTACTCAAAATATGATCCAGTTAAATTCCAAGCAGAACATTTTTTAACAGGCCGAGATAACTTTGGATTTTCTACAGTTAATCATTTTGATAAGTATTATTTCACTTCAATTAAGTTTGACGAAGCCAAACCACAAAATCCAAATAGTATGCTGGTTGGAACACAGGAAGAGATACCTGAAGAAGCAAATATTGTAAAAAATGTATATGGCAGCAATAATCACCTATACTTTCAAATAGTTGCAAACTAAACAGATGGACAAAAAAGTAAAATTATCAGTCGTGCTAGCAGTAAGGAATGAAGAAGCGAATATTGGCAGATGTTTGTCAGCGGTAACCGACATTGCTGATGAAATTATAATAATGGATGAATATTCAACCGATAAAACGGTTGAGATTGCACAAGGCTTTGGAGCAAAAGTGTTTAGCGAGCCGCACCATGAAAACTTCCATATAACCAAACAAAAAGCGATTGACAAAGCCCAAGGAGAGTGGATTTTACAACTCGACGCGGATGAACAAGTCTCACCTGAATTAGCAAAAGAAATACGGGAAGTAATCACTATGAGTTACCAAGAAATAAAGAACAGAAAAATAAAGGATCACAGAAAATGGAAGCTTTTTATGAGACATCAGAAAGTTATTGAAGAAAAATACGGCCAATTGGGCAAAAAAACTGGTGAGATAGTTGCTTTTTTTGTTCCCAGAAGAAATATGTTTTTGGGCAAAGCTTTGGTGCATGCAGGAGTTTACCCAGATGCTGTCATAAGGCTTATTGGAAACGGCAAGGCAGGTCTTCCGGCCGAATCTGTACATGAGCAGATTATGTGGATGAATGGCGAAGTTGACTGGTTAACCCATGACTTGTTGCACTACGATTCACCAACTTTGAAAAGATATTTTGATCGGGCAAACAGATATACTTCTTTTACGGCTTCGACGTGGAAAGAACAAAAAATGAAAAAGAACTTTGGTAATTTTGTATACTTCATATTTATTAAGCCGATAATAACTTTTTTGAGTTTGTTTATTCGTCATGCAGGCTTTAAAGATGGTATTAGAGGATTTTTGTGGTCTATCTTCTCAGCCTGGCATTTTCCACTTGCGTATTACAAATATTGGATAGGGAGTTATAATTAGCTTATGGAATTAACTGGTAAAAAGGCAGTTTTAGTTGGAGCAAGTGGAGGAATGGGCAGGCAATTACATAAAGCACTGCAGGCCGAAGGTGTGACTGTTATTCCTGTATCTAGATCCTCTGACCAATATCCTTGTGATTTAACCAACAAGGGACAAATAAAGCAAGTTTGTGAAAAAATAATCTTAGATCACTCAAGTATTGATTTGTTGTTTAATGCAGCGGGAGTGGGAATCTATAAAACTATTGAAGATACAACCATTGAGGATTGGCAACAATCACTTGATATAAATTTAACGGCTGTGTTTTTAATGACAAAATATTTGTTGCCAGCATTAGAAAAATCAGCAAACTCTATTGTTTTTAATTTTGGTTCTGGTATGGGAACAGTCGGCTATGCAGACCGTTTGCCATACTGTACTAGTAAATTTGCTCTTCGAGGTATGTCACTTTCTCTGTCTAAAGAATTTAATCACACCAATCATAAGGTAATGCTTTTGACGCTTGGCAGTGTGTTAACAGAGTTTGGCCCAATGACTTTAAAAGAGAAGGAGGATGAGAGCTTACAGGGCAAAGCATATTTAACGCCAAATTGGGTGGCCTCAAAAATCATCGACATAATAAAATCTGATCAAATTAGGCAAGAGGTGGAATTATATTCGCCCGATTACGCTTTGGAGTTAGCCAATGACGCTTAAAGAAGTAGCATTTGATATAAGTGCCACCAGCGATGGTCATGCAGCCAGAGGAGTCGGTTTTTACGTTAACAACTTAGTTCAGGCCTTTGGCGACAGAGTTAGGGTAATTAATGTTTTTACGTCAGATTTATCTGAATATGATGTCGTTCATATCCCCTTTTTCAATCCATTTATCGATACTTTCCCGAAGAATATTGAAAACAAGAATTATATTGTTACTATTCATGATTTGATTCCATTAATTTATCCCAAGCATTATCCACCAGGCATCAGGGGAAAGTTACGATTCATTTCCCAAAAGAAAAAGGCGCAAAACGCCAAGGCAATATTAACCGACAGTCAAGCTTCAAAAAAGGACATTATTAGATTTCTGGAGATTGACCCTAAGAAAGTTCATGTGGTATATCTTGCACCACAAACTGGCATAGCTAAACAAGACAGTAAGCAACTGGCAGAAATAGTTAAAAAATATGATTTACCTAAAAAGTATGTTCTGTATGTGGGGGACATTAACTACAACAAAAATATAGCGAACCTGATTAAAGCATGTGATTATGCGAAGCTACCGCTGGTTATCGTTGGGAAACAAGCTGCAGAAGTTGAAGATTTAGGTCAAGATGTAAGAAACCTTCGTGGTCCAATGGACTGGTTAAGGTTTCTGTTGGGCAAACCTCATCCGGAACTGGCTCATTATAAGAGTATTTATCAAGCTTTTATTAAAAACAAAAATGTCTATAGAGTTGGTTTTGTCCCGGCAAGGGATTTTTCGGGCATTATGCAATTGGCATTAGTCTACTGTCAACCATCCTTTTATGAAGGATTTGGATTACCAGTTTTGGAAGCATTTCAAGTAGGATTACCGGTAGTGGCCAGTAGGACTCAAGCCTTGGTAGAAGTTGGATCAGATGCATGTCTTTATGTAAATCCAAAAGATTACAAAGCTATGGGTGAAAAACTAAAACAGGTTGTAGGTGACACAAGATTAAGCCAAGTGCTAATTGAAAAAGGCAAGCAAAGACTAAAGCAATTTTCCTGGAAAAAAACTGCAGAACAAACCTATGAAGTATATAAACTCGTTCTTTAATGAATACAAGTTTCCAATTATAGTTTTTCTTGTTTGGAGAGTAGGCCTTTCTTTAATTTTGTTATTTGCTATAAATTTTGTTCCACTGCAAAAAAACTTCTTAGGTGGGGGAATGGGTAATTACCTTAAGAACCCTTACTTTTGGTCGTGGCTTAATTTCGATGGGGAACACTATTTGTCTATTGCCCAAAGTGGCTACAAAAGTTTGCAGCATTTTTATTTTCCCCTGTATCCTGTGTTAGTTGGTTTGATAGCAAGTTTTTTTAACAAAAGTATTGAAAACTTGGCTTTGGTTGGCTTAGTTTTATCAAACCTATCCTTTTTGTTTGCTTTGGTGGGATTGTGGAAACTTGTCCGGCTGGACTATACTGCCGAGGTTGCACGAACAACGTTAGTTTTATTAACAGTTTTTCCGACGTCATTTTATTTTGGCAGTTTCTATACAGAAAGTTTATTCTTACTAACAGTTGTTTGGTCGTTTTACTTCTTTAGGAAGAGCAATTTTTTTTGGGCAGCGGTGTTTGGAATTTTTGCCTCGGCGACTAGATCAATAGGAGTGATTTTATTACCGGTATTTTTAGGTGAGTATTTTTTAACATCTAAACATAAAAAGAATTTTAAGCTTGCTTTTCTGTTGTTTATTCCTTTGGGATTGGCGGCTTACATGTACTATTTATATTTAACCACCGGGAATGCATTTGCCTTCAATTATTCCGGCCACATATTTGGTGAATATAGATCACAAAACCCTGTTATTCTTCCCAGGGTAATATATCGATATATTTTTAAGATTCTGCCAAATCTTAACTACACCTATTTTGCTGGTACGTTTCCAACACTACTAGAGTTTTTAGTAGCCATGTGGCTCCTTACCGTAACTATTATTTCAGTGTCGAAAATTAGACTAGCGTATTGGTTTTATCTTCTGGGTGCATTCATTACACCAACGTTATATCTAAGTTTCGTGTCAACTCCCAGATATGCTTTGGTTGCCTTTCCTGCGTTTATAGTTACGGCTAGTGCACTGGCAACACGACCGAAGGTTTTACAGTTAACGATTTTTGGACTACTATTAACTGTTCAGTTTGCCGCTTTTGCAATGTTCAGCAGGGGTTTTTGGATTTCTTGACACTAATAAAGAGCTTATGATTAAAAAAATTATCTCTCATCCGTTGTTTTCTGGCAGTGCAATCATGGTTGGTGGGGGAATGTTTGTAAACGCGGTAAACTACCTTTACCACGTTGTCATGGGTAGGTTGTTGGGACCGTCTGACTATGGTTTGCTGGCATCAATTTTTGCCCTTTTGTATATCATTAGCATTGTCCCCTTGTCTTCAAGTGTAGCTATTGTTAAATTTGTTTCTGCAGCTAAAGATAAAAACGAACTATCTGGAGTCTATTTGAAAATAAAAAGCTATGTTTGGAAAATTGCGGTTGTCTCCTCGTTAGGTGTTTTATTGCTGAGTCCATTTTTGAAGTGGTTTTTACATATTGACAGTATATTTTTAATATTTATGATTTCGCCGATCTTGTTTTTATCTTTAGTTACGCTAGTTAATCAATCGACATCTCAAGGATTACTTAAGTTCACTGGTCTAGTAATCCCCAACCTGATATCAAGTATTACAAAACTTGTGTTGGGTTTGGCTTTGGTTATTGCAAGCTTCTCAGTTGCCGGTGCTTTGGCTGGCGTGATAGTGGGTGTATTGTTTGCCTACTTTTATTCTGTTGGTGTAATCAAAAAAGAAATTAACTTTGAAGCAAAGCAGGATTTTGAGATCTCAAAGTTTATTAAATATGCTTTACCTGCGCTGATGCAGGCATTAGCGTTCGCTGCTTATTTTACAATTGATATTTTATTGGTAAGGCACTATTTACCAGAATATGAAGCAGGACTTTATGCTTCTTTATCAACACTGGGTAAGATAATCTATTTTGCAGCCTCGCCTGTTTCTGCAACCATGTTTCCAATTGTTTCTGGCAGAGTTTCACGAGGAGAGGAATATAAAACTGTGTTTTTGTTGTCGCTGGTTGTGACTGTTGGTATAGCAGTGGTAATAACCTTGTTTTATTATCTTTTTCCCAATATTGCCATTGGTGTGCTGTATGGTCCAAAGTATTTAATGGCGGCCAAGGAACTTGTTTGGATGGGCGTGTTTATGATTTTCTATACAGTTTCATTCCATTTAATGAACTTTTTCTTGTCGCTAGGTAAAACTAAGCTAGCGTATTTTGCTTTGTTGGTTTTAGTTATGCAGACTGTTTTGATTGTTTTTAACCATTCGACTATACTTGTGGTGATTCAAATGAACTTACTTAGTATGATTATTTTGTTTTTGGGTTTGTCGTTATTTTTGGCTTATAATCAAGGTAAATTGCATGGAGAAACAAAGTAAACAACTACTGTCAGTGATTGTTCCTGCGTACAAGCAGGAGAAAACAATTAACAAAGATTTACGAAATATTGAAGCAACTTTAAATGAAGGATTGAAGGATGTTGATTTTGAAATAATCTGTGTTGTTGATGGTTTACTTGATAATACTGAGAAAGAAGCTAGAAAAATAAACTCCTCGAAAGTAAAAGTATTTTCATATCCAAATAATGCAGGCAAGGGCTATGCAGTCAGATATGGTATGAGCAAGGCTCATGGAGATTTGGTTTCATTTCTTGATGCTGGAATGGACATTTCTCCGAAAGGAATTACCATACTTATGGCTCATATGGATTGGTACAATGCCGACATTATTGTTGGTTCAAAGCGCCATCCAGTTTCCCAGGTAAACTATCCACTTCTAAGATATATCTTCAGTGTTGGTTACCATCTCGGGGTAAAAATTCTCTTTGGGCTGCCATTAACAGATACTCAAAGTGGAATAAAGATCTTTAGAAGGCAAGTAATTGACAAAATTCTTCCCAGGTTGCTAGTTAAAAGATATGCAATGGATATAGAAATGTTGGCGGTGGCCAAATACTTGGGCTTTAAGCGTATATTTGAAGGACCAATTGAAGTTCATTTTGATGCGCAAACCTCGCATATTAAATGGTCAACTGTTTTCAAGATGGCTTGGGACACATTGGCAGTTTTTTACCGTTTACGAATCTTGCGATATTATGACGACAAAAATCGAGAGAATTGGCTTACTGGTTAAGTTGGAAAAAACATATGAAAAACATACTAATTATTGGCGGTGCAGGTTTTATAGGTTCAAATGCGGCTGCGTATTTTCTAAAAAAGGGTAAAACAGTAACAATTCTGGATAACTTTGCAAGAAACGGGACACGAGACAATCTTGCCTGGCTTAAATCAATTAACCCCAAGCTAAAAGTTGTTGAAGCTGATGTCAGATATGATCAAAAGATACTGAGTAGAGAGGTTGAAAAAGTTGATGCAGTGTTACATTTAGCAGCCCAGGTGGCGGTTACCACTTCAGTAAATGACCCCCGAGAGGATTTTGATATAAATGCACAAGGAACCTTTAATGTTTTGGAAGCGATTAGAAACTCAAAGTTGAAACCTGCAATTATCTATACCTCAACCAATAAAGTTTATGGAGGGATGGAGGAAGTAAAAGTAAAAAAAGACAAAGGAAGATATATTTATGTGGACTTTCCCAAAGGAATATCAGAGGAATTTCCTCTAGATTTTCACTCACCTTATGGCTGCTCAAAAGGTTGTGCTGATCAGTATGTTCGAGATTACGCTAGAATTTATGGCTTAAAAACAGTTGTCTTTAGACAATCATGCGTCTATGGGCCCAGGCAATTTGGGGTTGAAGATCAGGGCTGGGTTGCTTGGTTTATTATCGCATCAGCACTTGGAAAGCCAATTACCATTTATGGTGATGGCAAGCAGGTAAGA
>ERZ1292625.1488-Hain-H41-01um-R1-1488-length-27618-cov-18_pt1 | contig 27618 bp, 38 predicted proteins | sample MGYA00564400_ERZ1292625 | MGnify/ENA primary metagenome ERZ1292625 (study PRJEB36523, sample SAMEA6512639) | groundwater metagenome | collected 2019-01-08 | study: AquaDiva: Metagenomics assemblies of 32 groundwater samples | reverse complement strand
TGAAAATCCAAGCCTATCACGGCTGGCCTTCAGCTTTCTTCTTTATTGAAAAAGATGGCAAGAAAATCAGAGTAAAAATTACTCAAGCTGCATTTATAGATGGCAAGCTCTTGATTGAAAAAGTGATCCCAGAAGGAAAATCAGAAATGGATTACGCCAACCTTGTTTAGTTGGTGTTGTAACCTGTATAACTATCCGCCACAAGCGACGACCCTATTGCCTCTGCTTTGTTTGTCAGATAGTAGAGCACAGTCCAGAAACACATAAGACCTATGAGTGCAATGCATAGCCATTGATTCACTTGCTGCTTAAAGAAAGACGGCATGATTCTTATTTCCTTGGCCAGAGACCCTTAAGAATATTTTTGACCTGTGCACCACCACGTCGGACAAGCGACTGCCTCTTATCCTTTGTAGACTTAAGTTTTCTTACTACTTCGTCTTTCACGATATCGATTGCAGCATAAAGGTCTTCCTTTTCTACGCTCGCATAAATATTCGTATCCTTTGCAATAATATGAACTTCAGCCTTGAAGATATCTCCATGCTTATGATGATTCGTCGTCTTTGCAAGTTCAATATCGCACTGCGCTGTGGTATCACCTTGAAGGAAGCTCTCTATTGAACGCAATCGCTTCTCTACGTATTCTGAAATCGCAGGGGTCAGACTTATAGTTGTAGTTTTTATATTGATGTTCATAGATCAATTATACCGAAGTTATTCCTTTTTATCTATACTTACTATCTTGCTTGGCGAATGATGGCCAGAAACGATGCGAATTATCGAATTCGGGAACTCTGAATGCATGATTTCAAGGAGACGCGAGTTCGCTTTATTGTTCTCTGCTTTTTGCTTCACAGAAATTTCATAGTGGTCATCTGAAACCTTTGTGACGTTTTCCTTCTTGGAATCAGGCGTTATCTTCACTTTTACATACATATTTGCTATTATAGCAGGATTCCGGTGTAGCTCAGCGGTAGAGCAGTCGCCTGTTAAGCGATTGGTCGCAGGTTCGATCCCTGCCGCCGGAGCATAAAATATAAAATGGCCCTTCTGGGCTATTTTTATTTTACTGCTTTGGTAGGGTGAGAAAGGCGGACTGAGCGGAGGCGAAGGAACCGGGGTCGCAGAAATTTTCAGCAGAAAATTATCCGTGACCGATCCCTGCCGCCGGAGCCAAGTTGACAAATACTATTTAATATGCTATCGTTTAAAGATAGTAGTTTTTTGATATATTGGTAGTTAGTTGTTACCCAAAGGACATTTAGGTGTCTTGCGAGTAGCAACTAACAACACTCAAACCTGAAAGGACATCATTTCACATGCAACTACTTCTTTCCCCCCTCACTATTGTGACAATCCTGACTGTCGATCCCAAGGGTTCCCAGTCAGAAATGCCTCGCACGACCTGTGCCGTAATCCAACAAGTGCAACCGGGTTGCATCAGCATCTCTGAAGCAGACTCGAGTAACGGACTCGGTAAAATCATCTGCACTGCCGAATCCGGCACAAAGGGCTCATATTGGTATGAGTATATCAACACCAAAGGCGAGCCCAAATCCTACAATGTCATTGTATTGGGTGATGTTGCTGGCAATGTGCTGAATCTAGCATCATTCATCAAATAAAAACCTACCTCCCCGCCCACACAAGAGCCGACCCAATGGCACTTTGTTGGGCGGTTTCTTTTTTTATATAAAACTAAACTTCACCACCCTTTCCATACTCAACTTAACCAAAGGATATATCCTATATAGTTCGGCGAAGATGTAATCTGAAGAGCCTCTACTTGACTTTATATATAAAATGTGCTATCATTGTAAATAGTGATAGGACTTTGACATTTTACTTGGATTGACTGTATCTCTGAGGGCTTTGACGAGCCTTGAAAGATACAGTCAACACCTCACAAACCAAAACCAAGTAATTAAAATGAAAAAACTATTAGTTATAACGGCGCTGATTCTAGCGGCATTCATTGCTGGAAGAACATCTGTCACCCAGCCACAGGTTGCAGAAAATCGGGTTTATACCCAAGCATGGCGCTGGTGCCAAGAACGGATATATCACGGAGACGATCCCGACTACTTCACGATGGCAGCTGAACAGATCAAACGGCGTGAAATCCGTTGGAGTATCAATGACCCTTCTGGACTTCACTACGAAATGCTTATCGCGTTCGCAGACGCGATGGATAAACTTGAAACTCAGATGGCAGTCACGCCACAGGAGTTTGCAAGAACATTTGTCCAGACAATTCCAAACATCGTTAAAACCAATTGATCAGAATTATAGCCCGCGTCAGCAACAGCAAGAATTCGCTGTTTGTCTGAAGCGGGTTTTTGTTTTATACACCCTTCCCCATTACTCTGAAATCGTAGGCTAGAGCGAGCATTTGACTTTTTTAGTTAACTATGCTATTATATTAGCGTAGTGATTTTACAGTTTTTCGACAACAAACCTCAACGAATAGGAAAATTATGGACTTAGTCCTCATGGATATGATTGCTCGGCAGGCGAAAGTAAAAGTTGTTATGCTCACCCAGACTGACAACTCAGCCTTTACTCCCCGAGAAGCAGGTGTTCTCGTTGCAAACCTAAAGCCTATGGCTATCATCTCAAGACACCCTCAGCACCCCGCCATTCTCCTGATTCAGGGCGGTGAGTGGAGCAAAGACACGATTGCAGGAATTCTTGGACACAACAGATTCAATCATGAAATTGTTGTAGGTCTCAACAATCCAAAACTTCCCTTCAAGCCACAAGTGTGATCCGCGTCAGCAACAGCAAAAATCCGCTGTTTGTCTGAAGCGGGTTTTTGTTTTATATACCCTTCTCAATTATTCTAAAATCGTAGGCTAGAGCGAGCATAAAATATAAAATGGCCCTTCTGGGCTATTTTTATTTTACTGCGTTGGCAGGGTGAGAAAGGCGGACTGAGCGGAGGCGAAGGAGCCGACAGCATTTGACTTTTTTAAATTAATGTGATTTTATGTAATTAAATAGCACGGCGGTTGAAATACCGACTTCACAATCCAGCACAAAAAATTCTTATGGAAACTACACCAAAGCATGCATACCAATTGATTTTACCCCAGACTGACCCAAAAAAAGATAAGGGCAATGCTCCATCAAGCCTATCTATCATCAGAGATCAGGCGCATCCAATCCACCTTCTAAATAGGATCTTCGGACATGCCGAAATGCCCGTCCCTGAAGGTGAGGACCTGGACGAGAGTCTGATTATATTCACACGGCATTGTAAAAAACTCATTCGTGGATTGCATTTCCAAGCAATGGGCACAGGCGTCATCGTCAAGCATCTTGGGCTTGCAGATATCATTCCAGACAGTGGACCCATTGATATTCAACTTTTGGGAACGCTTGTTTGTGACAAAGCGAGTAGAATGCATTGGATCGGCGCTGATTATAGCGGTGCACGAGCATTTTGCCGAGCGCAAAAAAACATCCCCATCGAACCCCATTTCGGCAGACTTCAATTCCTCTTCCCAGGAACTATCGTTTTTGACCATAATGAGGGCATCTGCGTTCCAATGGTTAAGAAAAATGTCAACGGTTGGGTAATAACACATCGAAATATTCTTGAGAACACCATTCCCGGTGTTGATGTGTTGGCCACTTGATTAAAGTGAGACAAGCACAAAACCCGCCTCCGAAAGGTCGCGGGTTTTCTTTTATATATTAAATATGATAGTTCTAAAATCGTAGGCCAGAGTGAGCAACAAAATGAAAAAGTGCCAGTGAAACTGGTGCTTTTTCTTTCGCCGATTTGTGTTATATTTTTAATATTACTTTTTTAAAAAATTGATATCATGAAAACACTTAAGTGCGATCTATGTGAAGCAACAGCTCAAGGAGAAACTTTCGAACAATGGATGCAGGCTCTTATGCCTCACTACATGGAAGCTCATACTGATGTAATGAGCGACCCCAGCAAAACGAAGGAAGATCAGGAGAAGTGGATAACTGAAAACAAGGTTAGATTTGAAAAGGCGTAAAACTAAGCCTCAAACAAATGTAAATATTTTTCATACCCTTTGCTTTTCATTTCTTCTTTTGGAATAAAAAGGAGTGATGCGGAATTAGTACAGAATCTTCGACCACCTTCTTCAACTGGACCATCATTGAATACATGCCCTACATGACCGGCGTCACTTCGTACCTCGGTGCGGGTCGTTGATAAGGAATTATCCTCGTGCAGTGTCACTGAATCATCATCAATCGTTCTCCAGAAGCTTGGCCAGCCTGTGCCTGAGTCGTATTTGTGAGTACTTGAAAACAAGGGCTTTTTAGTTACTATATCGACATAAATTCCTTCTGCCTTGTTGTCCCAATATTTATTGTTAAATGGAGATTCTGTACCGTTTTCTGCAACCACATGATATGCAAGGGGGTCAAGGTTCTTGAGCATCTCTGCAATTTCTTTATCTGTATAATTGTAATCACCTTTAATGTTTTTTTTCATATAAGTTGTTTGTTCGGTCTCAAGAAATTTGATGGCCGCATCCTTTGCCCAAGTTTCTTCGACAAAGCCAGCTCTCCCTGATCCCCTTTTGTAGCGCTCATAATGGTCGGCAGCTTTCTTGTAATAATCCTGATGGTACTCCTCAGCCTTGTAAAAATTATCGAACGATAGCACTTCAGTTGCTACCGGCTTATTAAAAAGTCCACTTTGTTCCAGACGCTTTTTAGAATCCAAAGCAGATTCTTTTTGCACATCGTTATGATAGAAAATCGCCGTGGTGTACTGAAATCCCTTATCTGCAAATTGCCCTGAAGTATTTGTGGGATCTATGTGTGACCAATAAATATCAAGTATTTCTTCAATAGAGATTACCTTGGGGTCGTAGGTTACTTGCACAGCTTCGCGATGCGCAGTCGTGCCTTTTGAAACTTTGAGGTAAGAGGCATCTTGTTCGCTTCCACCGGCATAGCCAGAAATTGCATCTATCACTCCTGGGTGCTCTTGAAAATATGCCTCGGTGCACCAGAAACATCCACCTGCTAAAGTGATTGTTTGGTAACCAGAGGATTCTTTTTTCATATCCGTTGGCGCAAACCTCTCAATCAGTTTATCCTCAAGTTGAATCGTAGCACCATACCCTGAATCGAGGATCAGTGTCTCCAATTTTTTATCGTATCCAGTGAGAATAAGGATACCAGCGACAATAATCAGAACACCGAATACCTGCTTAATTCTTCCTGTTGCTTGCATATGGTCACTTACTTTATTGACGATTTTCTGTCCAAAATACGCGACAAGAAGCAAAGCTAAAGCAAGGCCAAAGGTGAATCCGAGAAGATATATGAATCCGATAAAAAAGCTCGCTGGTAGTGTGGTTGCAATAATGAACAGGTACGTTGGGGAGCACGTCGTAAATACAGGTCCGAGTGCAAGACCCATGAGAATGTCTCCTTTATAGCTTTTCCTTTGATATCCAACACCAACGGCTTTATTACTCAATATGCTCAACTTATTTACAAACGGAACCTTTGTCCAAAGCGATGGAAATGCAATTGCTAGACCGACTAATATAATCACCACTGCTGAAAAACTACTCCAAAATATCTGAGGAATTGATATAAACAAGGTTGTAGCCTTAAGAAGAAGTGTGAATAGAATGACAGATACTGATAATGATCCTATAACAGTAATTGCTCGTCTTGATATTCTCTTTTCACCGGCTTCTGAAGCCCCGACAACAATTGGCAGCAGGGGTAATATGCATGGAGCAACCACTGTAAATACTCCCGCCAATATTGCTATAAGGAAAAACACCATATTATTGTATCTGAGTTAGAAGACTATCGAGACTTGGACTTCCACTCCATTTATTAATCATGTTTCCATCTTTATCAACCTGCACAAGTGTGTGCTGGTAAGTAATTCCATATTTTTTCTTGAGTTCAGTTTCCCTATCGTAATCAGTCTTTAGAATGGTCACTCCTTCAGGAATAGATTTGAGGTTGCTTTCAATACTTGAATTAAGTCCGCGACATGATGGGCACCATGAAGCATGGAAAAATAACACAACATCACCAGTTACTGCTCGTGCGAGTTTGTCAGTACTATATGCTTCATATGAGCCAACTTTCATCATGGTGTCGGCCTTATCCATCATACCTGTATCTTCTTTTTTCATAATATCATCACTACTTTTTTCCATCATTTTAGTATCCTCAATCTTACCTTTCATCATGGCATCATCTTTATTATTCATTGATGCATATACTCCACTGACAATTACTACAAATGTAATAACTCCAACAATAATTCCTGTTTTTTTATTCATAAATAATTTGAGCTGTTAATTACTAATATGCATTAAGTATATATAATACAAAACAACATGTAAAGTATACTTTACATTAGAGATTCCTATCACTCCAGATGCGAGTACCGATCTTGGTTACTACCATCACGATGAGTGCTACTACAAGCCATTCATCAACTGCATGGGAGTACCCTTGCACGATAATACCGAGGATAAGAGTTGCAGACCCAGCAAGGAAAGCATTTCTACCAGCAAGTGTCCGATGTTGGTCATCTCTTTCATCAACAGATTTTTCACGAAGAATAAAGCTTGCGAATACGGCAAATAAAACCAGTGCGCAGGCAAGCATGCTCATTACCATCATGTCTGGCATCCAGAAATGAAACGGGTTTAGAAGTAATATTGCTATTACAATAAGACCGAGAGTAACGATGTATTCTTTAAAATTATTTTTCATAGGCGATTTTAAATATTTTTTCAACTGGCGTCTTAAAGAAACCAGCGATTTTAAGTGCTAGTAAAATTGACGGCGTGTAATTCCCTTTTTCAAGGGCAATAATGGTCTGGCGGCTCACATTCACCTTTGTCGCCAAATCCTCTTGTGTTACACCTATCTCGGTCCGAAATTTGCTTACCTCATTTTTGATAGATTCTGTCATAGGTTTGATGTGTATGAGTATATATTCCCAAATGGGTAATGTAAAGCTGTCTTTACTTGTATGCAGGTTTTTCTTTTTATTAATGATATAATTACGATATGAAAGGCTTCATTACAAACATAGAGAAACTTTCGCTTGAGAATGGGAATTTCAGAAAGGTCCTTTATACTGACAAAAACTGCCAGCTTGTACTTATGTCACTTCGTGCAGGAGAAGATATTGGTGAGGAAGTTCATGATGTTGATCAGTTCTTGCGCGTAGAAAAAGGCACCGGCACAGTACTACTCAACGATGTCTCACACAATATCACTGATAGTAGTGTCATTGTCGTCCCAGCTGGAGCCAAACATAACCTCATCAATAAAGGATCTGAGCAGATGAAACTTTATACTCTCTATATGCCACCACATCATAAGGATGGGAAAATTCATGCCACAAAAGCTGATGCGGAAGCTGACACTGATGATGAATTTGACGGTGTAACTACAGAATAGCTTAATTTGACTATTGGCAACGGGTTTTCTTTTGCATACCATATGCTATAGTTCTGGATAATAGTCAATTAAATGAAAAAGACTCTACTACTTCTTTTTATCGCTAGTATCTACGCAACAGCTTTAATTCCCGCTAGCGCCCTTGCTGTGTGGTGGAATCCGCTAACCTGGAAGATGTTCAATAGTACAAAAAATCAACCGGTTCAAATCGAGCAACTGCCGACGCCAGATATCGAACCACAAATTAAAAAAACGGAACCAGTGGTTAGTACAACAAGTGCTTCAACTAAGCCGGTGACTGCAATACCGGTAAAAGTTCCCGAGTCAGTACAACAAACAGTTTCTGCTGATGACAGGTCGCAAATCACTTCTGTAATATACGGATTTTTGATCTCTATCAGCAAGAAAGACGGAGTGACTGCAAATTCCTACGTTTCAAATAAATCAAAAATTTATTTTGATTCCCTTTTCAACCTTGCCAGGACCTCTGCAAAAGAGGAGCTTCTGAAAAAAGACTTCAGCACCATTGCAACGGTATTACTTATCAGAATAGCAGCAGCTTCTTCAACGCTCGAAATAACTAGTTCTGACGTGATCACGCAAGCAGTAAAAATGGGAACCTCGACATGGATGAATTCCCCTAATTTCTATGACCTAGGACTCACCTTTGAAAGCAAGGGTCCAAACACGGTTTTTGTCACATCAAAAAGCCTCGGACAGGTCTCAATCGGCTTAACACTCATAAAGGAAAATAATTCCTGGAAAGTTGATTATGCAACGACTATAAGTGAGCAAAGCGCTGAAATAGAACGACAACTAGCTAAAACAATCAGAGAAAGCGGAGAATCACGAGATGAAGTAATGCAGATGCTCCTGCAGTTATTCTTCGGACGCTCCAACACTGAACTGGATTACCTTTTATGGATTCCACTCAACGAAAGAGGTGAACTCAAATCAGAGAACGCTAAGCTCAAGACGCTTATGGATCCAGCAAATGGTTGGTCAATACTCTATCCAGATCATTGGGCGATCGAGTATCTCGAATCTACTACATTCTTTTTTGCTCCATATACTACCGACGGAATACGGCCGAGCGTTGCTATAACACCGAATCATAATCCACAGAATGCAAATCTTGATAAATACATCGATTATATATTGGAAGAACTACCTAAAGTTAAAAAGGATCTGACTGGCGAGGTGGAATCAAAAAAAATCACTTTTCTTGGCAAGCCAGCTTACCAGGTAAAATATAACCGTCTTAGAACCTTCGACGATGGTAGGACATACATCAAGCAGACGACTGATTCGATTATAGTCATGAACGATGGCAGGGCCTATCTCATCGAATACAGGAACGGCATCGCTGATTTTCCAAAGTCAAAACCTCTCGCAGACAAGATTATTGAGACTTTCAGATTTGAAGAGCTTTGCACAAAAAATTGCATTATCCAAAGCAGAAATTAAACTTCACACAATTACATGAACAACACCATCAAACTTATTATTGCAATTGTCATATCAGAACTTGCTGGTATTATCGGTTCAATCTTTACAGTCTCAGCAATTCCAAATTGGTATGCGACTCTTGCGAAGCCTACGTTCAATCCGCCGAGCTGGATATTTGGTCCAGTATGGACGACACTCTATGCACTCATGGGTATCGCTGCATTCCTAGTATGGAAAAAGGGGTTGGATCGTAGGGACGTTCGAAAGGCACTTCTTGTTTTTGGATTGCAACTTGTACTTAATGCCTCATGGTCTATCGTCTTCTTCAACCTTGAGAGTCCAGCATGGGCTCTTATCAATGTCATCGCACTATGGTTAGCAATCATTTGGACAATGGTTCTTTTTTACAAAATATCAAAGCCAACGATATGGCTACTTCTACCTTACATTCTTTGGGTTAGCTTTGCAGCATATCTTAATTACTCTATCTGGACGTTGAACTAATAAAAAATCCTAAACTTGACTTTATATATAAAATGTGCTATCATAGTACGGTAAGCTTTTTCGGTATCTCTAAAAAATAAACCCTTAAACACGAAAGGCGGTGTCCCTTGAAAAAACGTAAAAAATACAGAATGACCCATGAGATTCAGTGGTCGCGGTTTACCGGATTCGGAATCGTATTAGTGATGGCGTTCGTCATCTTCGTCATTGGATATTTCAACCAGCCTGAAAAGGCAAAGCAAGCTGACGACCCGCGTCACTTTAATCAAGTGAAGTACGAGGGTTTGATGAAGCGTCTCTCCCCTACAAGCGTGTGCCCCGGCATCAAGCCAGTGCACATATTCCGTGAAGTCGATGGCAAGAAGTATCTTCATGCCACCGGCGGGCAAATGATAAAAGATGGTTCGATCCTCACCTGCGGGCATGCGTTCTGGAATACTCCAAATGAACCCAAAGTTCCTTGGAAATTCTATTACCAGATCTTGCAGCCTTACAAGGAAGGGTTCTATCCTATTGGGAGCCTGCGGAAGATTGATGTCATAGAAACCAACACCATCCAAGCTTCTCGAGATGTTATCACCTGCCAACCTGGAGAAGTTCGTAGTATCGAACCGTTTCAGGACCCTGGAGAAGTAGTGTCTGGAAAAACGACCACCTTTGATTCTTACAGGGAGTACAGCGAAAAAATTAGTGTGAAATCGACTGTAACTGGTGAGAGCTTCAACATCCTAGGTGAAGCAAAAATCATTGGTGGCCCCTGGTTCTACGTCCTCGACTACGCTAGTTTCCAAGGTGAAAGCGGCACAGTTTTTGTTGCTGACAACAACAAAACTTTGTACATCTTAAGCCAATCAGTACTTACAAACCCGGAGCTACAAGAAGCGTTTAAGCTTGATAAATCAAAATCGGGCCTTACGCTCTGCTCTTCTGTTTCCATCAACTAAACCGTCACATCACAAAGCAACCCGCTTATGTATGTGGCGGGTTTCTTTTTTATTTTAATTAGATTGACTTTATTCCAAATATAATGCATTTTAATAGGTAAATTGTAAGGAAGCATTCCGCTTCCCCCTTTGAAAAAACCTATGAATTCACTACCCCAAAAACCCAAGTTACGGCTGGGTGTCATTGCCTCAATAGTTGCCAGAACATTCGAAGAGTTTCTGGCGGCTTGGGAAGCAAGCAGTTTGGCACACTCACGCGAAATCAGACTCGACCCATTGTGGGATACTCCACACCTCAAACAGGTACTTGAAGCATTGTCAGCGCTGATTGACAAGGAGCCCCACAAATCTGTCATCCTTACGCTCCGCACAGACCAAGACGGTGGCAAGCACTTCATCTCTGTGCTGGAACAATACCAGTTTTGGAGAGATGCAATGCCTGAAGATCTTCACCAAAAGCTCAAGAATCCTAAATCAAACGTATTCACCGATTGGCCTATCGGATTGGTCATGTTTGTCAAAGAGCAATTTGCCATTGCTCCTTTTCCCTGGAACAAGATCGGTGGTTCGATACACATCTTTGAACCTATACAGGTGCCAAACAGTGTTGAAGGACACGTCGAAATGTTCAAGAGTCTCATAGCCTCTCCGGCATATGCATTCAAAAAGTACGTGCCTCTGGCGACAGATCGGGAAGACGTAATCCTTTTGCATCTCTGGGAAGCTCTCGGCAAGTTCTCCGATGCTGGACCCATCATTGCATTTTGGATGGGCAAGCGTGGGGAAAATAGTCGTCGTGAATGCATGGGCCATGGTTCTAACGGGGTCTTTGGTTACATCCCCGGCTTTGACCCTGCCGCACCGGGGCAGCTTAGCATTGCCGAGCTCCTTGAAGATAAAATGGTCATAAGGGCAATGACGCCAGCAGTTCACACCCTGCCAACTGAATCTTGAAAAGTGTGATTCATAAGAACCCGCCGTGGCAGCATACGGCGGGTTTTTCTTTTATATCTTCCCTTCCCACTCCGCCAAAAACCGCTTCGTGAACTTTTTCATATACTCATGTCGTGCCAACGCAATCCTTTTTGCAGTCTTCGTGGTCATTAAATCTTTCAGCAAGAAAATCTTTTCTTCGAAGTGATGGAATGTCGAGCTCTGGAGCTTCTTATAATCCTTCACTGTTGTGGCTTTTTGGGCTTTCTTTGTTGGATCATAGAGTGGCCTTGATCTGCTGCCTCCAAAGGCAAAGGCTCGAGCTATTCCGATTGCGCCAATCGCATCGAGCCTGTCTGCATCCTGAACAATATAAAATTCGATCGGTTCAGAGACTCTTTTCACGTTGAGATTCTTGCTGAATGACATGTTTTTTATTATGAACATGACCCTTTCAATATAGTCTGAATCAACTTTTTGCTTCTTGAGGAAATTTTCAGCGATGGAATAATCGTCATCTTCCTTATTGATCACCTTCCTGTCTCCGACATCGTGAAGCAAGACTGCAAGACTGACAATAAACATATCAGCTTTTTCCGTCTTGCAGATAAGCTTGGCATTGTTCAAAACCCTTTCGATATGCCACCAGTCATGGCCCGTACCTTCTCCATTCAGTTTTTCTTTCACGAATGCGATAGTATTTTTGAGAATAATTTCTTTTTTCATTTAAGCTAAGTATAGCTGATTTTATTACCATTTCAGAATAATTGACAGATTAATATTTAAATGTTAAAAAAATATTAGACGGGCGATGAACGCCTACTCTATAAAAGAAAGAGAACAGTTATGGCAGAGACAATACCGGTCGAAGACATCGAAGTGGACTTCCAAGCAAGCCTTGAGGAAGCTTTTCGGAAAAATGGTTTTACAAGCCACCGAATCAACCCTAAACTCCTTAATGAAGACGCCTTTGTCTCGAAACTTAAGGGCGTGCAGATGGCTATGGCGCACTTTTTCAGCCCAGGTGCTGGGTATCAAATCAAAGACCTTCCCGCGATCATGCAGGACCGCATCATTCGTCCGCCGCGCGATATCCGGGAGGTTATCGCTGTCGGAAAAGTCTTGGGCGAAGCGAAATGCGATTATGCGATCTACGCACCGGAGATCACGGGGGAACCAGGAAAACTCCTTCACATCTCACGCTTCCCAGGTTGGCCCGGCTTCGGATTCACTGTCCAAACCTTCGAGGACGATCGCGAGAATCTCTGGGACCTCCAAATGATCGGCTTTTCGAACCGCTAAGCGCTTCAGTTTCAACCGGCGTCACCTCAAAAGGGTGATGCTGTTTTTTATATTGACTTTATGCTATATATGTGTTTATATTAATACATAAAGCACGTTGGCCAACCGCCAGCACAACAACAAAATATTTCTATGAAAGAAGATCAACTTGCATTAGGCATCCTTGAGTTCAAACTCCTCGTCATCATTCAGAAGAAAAAGACTCCTACGGGAACAGTAATCGCAGCAACATACAAGAAGAAGATGAAACAGGAGGTACCTAAGGGTAGCCTTTACACCTCACTGCGACGCTTAACCGAAGACGGCTTCGTATCAAATACAGTGCCTACATCTAATTCGAAAGATGGCAGGATCCGGATTTTCGCTCTCACTGAAGCTGGAGAAAAAGTCGTTAAGCAAACGAGAAGTCTCTTTGCTTCACTGGCAAGATTCAAGGTCTGAAACATCGCCACCTCAACCGCTGTCGAACAGGAAAAGCCTCCAGTTCGTTCGGCGGTTTTTCTTTTATCCTATGTTATTATTTTAAATATGAAAAAGATTTTAATCATAATCTCAATTGTCCTCGTTGCTGGAATTGCTTTCCATTTTTTATCGGGCACGCAACAATCAGAACCGACTCGATACATGGACATTGAAAGCTATGTCAAAAGCGACATATCTTCCCTTTCTCCGACCAAGGAATCTCTTGGCGGAACTTTTTATGTCACTTCAATAATGATTCGAGGCAATCAAGGGACCGTATCTTATGAGGACGGGCACAATGCGTACACTGCTGACTTCTCTTTTGAAATAGACAAGAATGGAAAACCCGCTGTAACAGGTTTTAAAATTAGATAGCGACATTTGTTTGACACAATCAGTTTTCAGTGATATTTTTTGGTGAAATAGCCAGAGGGTTGTACCCTCCCTTAACAAAGGAAAGAATTCATGAAAGCCAAAAATTCAATATCTACTACGAAGCTTTGTCTCGCTAAGGCTTCAGATCCAAACCCAATCCATTTCAGCGAAGCCAGGAAAAAGCCAGGTGTCTACAAACTGCAAAGTTGGGCTGGCTCAGCAGTAATTGTTGTGATGAAGAGTGGTAAAATATTCCACGTCAATGACAATGCAGTTGACGACAATTTCTGGCAAGAATATTCTGACCGTATCGTCTGGATGACAGATCTCGAAGTACCAGACGAAATTACGAAGTAATGACGCCCATGAAAAAGCCACCGCCTACCGATTGGGTCGAGGAATTGGGTGATGGCAGGTTTATCCTTCATTTTGGACCTATCACCTTCCCTGCCCATACGAAATCAAGATCGCTCTCTGCGAATGCCTTCGATTGCCCCATTCACAAAGTCAGAACGACAGGAATCCCCGACGGCAACAACAGAGTCTGTCCGATCTGCTTTGGAAAAAAATAATCAGTATTTTCAACGGCGCTGCTACTCATGCAGCGCTGATTTTTTTATCATAAATATTGACGTAATCATATAACTGTGATACTTTATTTTGAAATAGCCAGAGAGCACAACGCTCTCCCTTAAAGAATCCTATTATGAACGAAGCTTCTAACGCTACCGTAACTGAACCAGTAACTGCTCAAACCCAGCACAATAGTCTCTGCAGACGGTGCGGACGCCCCCAATCAATGGATTGGTGCGGACATTGCCGGGACTTCACACGATGGACCCCTGATGAGTGGCCGCACAAAATTGAAAGCCTTGTGCAACCACCGAACCTTTCAGGCATACTTTACTGATTCTTTGTTCCGCTTTCACGAAACCCGCTCTGCGTTCACGAGCGGTTTTCTTTTACATATTTATCATTGACATTTTTAGTAAAACATGTTAATTGTTATAGCTGAATTTGCCCTTTAAAAATGAAATCCTGCCAGGAATTCGAAGGGTTAAAACCGAAAACTCATAGAAAACATTGATTATGACACTATCCCCAACCCTGTCTTCTCCTCGGTTCTCTGTCGGAGAATCAACTGCAGTTATCACGTATCTTGATGAGGCACTCCCCCTTTTCTGCGAAGAAATTGGGGTGCTGACACAAGACCGCGAACACCTCATTTCTACTGCACTTGCAAGCGCGCAAGCCAGTGTTAAACTCATGGACCCCAAATTCCTGAGTGCGACGTTGGCCCTGCCTTTGCCTGAAGCACGTCGTTTTTGGAACTTAATCGGCGACACACTGGTCAGCAACGACAGTGAAATAGCTGGCGTTCAGCATCTTCAAACCGCCCTTGACTATTGTAAGTCCGGCGGAAATGTAGTCGTGGTTCAGAATCACCGTTCCGGTGCTGATACGTTGGTATTTGAAACATTGATCCGGCGTGCATTTGGAAATGATATCTGCGCTAGCTTTGCGTATATGTCAGGCCATGCTGTGAACCTCTACCTCCTACCTCTCATGTTCTGCGCTGCCCTCTATCGCTTCCAAATATTCTCGGTGAAAACCATGATCCAAGGAGTATTTGGTGTTTCACCAGGCGATATGCGTGCACAGAATGTAAGGACAATGAGGGAACTGGCTCGTTACGCGGGTTCCGGCGGAAAGATCCTTGCCTATTACCCAGAAGGCGGGCGTGGCGATCATTGCATGAAAGTTGGTGAGCCCAAAACGAGCTGCATTCCAAATCTCGTTTCCGAAGCACATAACCGTAAATTGCTGATACTTCCGACTTACGTTAACGGCGCGCAGTCAATCCTCCCGGCAGTACGAGGGCCACATGAATACAGTGAGGTTTTCGTTCACGCACGGAAGGGTACAGCACACTTAAACATCGGCAAACCCATTCCTTGGAATGCCATAACCAAGCTGAGTAGCGAACTACTAACAGGGAGCGATCCGTGGAACAAAAAAATCAACGATACACTTCTCACACTGGTCGCTAGGTTGGGACCAATTGAGCAGGCAGGGCCATACAATCCGACTCTTGCCTACAATAACGCACTCATCGCACCGCTCATGGAAGGAGGCTTGGTATGAGAATTAATGTTCTCGGAACCACAGCTCCTGTGCAAATGGCGAAAATCCAGCTCAAGCCCATGTGGATTGAAAATGGCTGGCAGTTCTGCGACATCAATGACATCGTGTGCGAGTTACGGAAAAAAGGCACAGCCCGTTACAAGATGTACGAAAGCAGTTTTCCAGGCTGCCTCAAAGAAAACGGGCATAAATTCGGACGCTTCTACGTCACCGTTAGCCACGAGTTCTACATGCAGCGACTACTTGAGGAGATGACCCTTGTCGTCCCTTTGGTACAGGAAGTTTGCGCCAAAGCAGAAGGTCAAAAGATTGTCTTGAGCTGGGAGTATCTTCCGTTCATTGCGAAATTCCTTCCGCTCGACCACACACTTCTCTTCACGTCAGACCGGCAAATCTGGTTTGAACGGATTCGGCGGCGATCAATCGAGGTCGGAATTGAGGGGGTTCTCAGCGATAAACAAATCAAAACGATCATCGACATGCTTGATGTTGAACCAGACACGGTATTGAAATGGGTTCAGCAATACATGTCAGACAAGTTCACCACACTTGATGTGAGTGATCCTGACTGGGGCAAAGCGCGAGTGCTCGATTGGCTCAAGCAGCACGAATAATAGTGGTACATCCACTCGGTGAAAACCCGGAGAGAAATCTCGAATAACCGCATGCTTCTTTGACAAGGCATGCGGTTTTACTTTTCTTAAAATTGACTTTCCCTTCTTTTTACTATTAGATACTCATCAGACAGGCAATCCCGCCTGACTGAAAACCAAGGTGAACGCCATGACCGAAATTTCGTCCCTCGGGGAAACAAAAGTTGATTTGAGTGCTCCGCTTGCATTCATACTGATGGAAAACGGGTTTGATTTGAGCCGAGTTGACTCTTGGCTCAAAAATGAATCCTCATTCCCCTTCCGATCAACCAAAACCATCACGGTGAAGCCGATATTCTTCAAATTTAAAAAGGGAGCAAGCCTTGCAGGTACCAGACAGGCTATGTTCCAATTGAGCATGCATGCCCCGACTGATCTTCGCGAGATTCTCGCAGTAGGCAGACTGATTGAGCAGTCGAAATTTACCTACACAGTCTATGCTCCTGAAACCACGAAAGCACCTGAGAATTTTCTGCAAATCCAGCGCGAGGCTGATTGGAACGGATTCGGATTAACCATCCGCACCTTCGTAGCCACCGACGAGCCTCTCAGCAGCTTGCAAATGATCGGTTTCCAAAACGTGTAATCCGGAAATTCCCGGTACCATCTTTCAAAAACGCCCGCAGTCGTATCGCGGGCCTTTTCTTTTACAAAATAAAAGCCGCAGACATGGTCCGCGGTTGAAAGTTGCTCTGATTATATTTAGCGCCTGTGATTTCTCTTGCCATAATAAGCACGCCGCCGCTGATCTTTTTGCACCATGTCATTCAATTCAATCATCTTTGGGTTAGTTTCGACTGGCTTTGTGCAATGAGGACAGGTGCAATCTCCTCCTCGGCAATTGTGCTTGTGCAATTGGGTACCATTACAGCCAACGCAAACGAAAGGTATATTCATAATGCTTCTTTTACAATACAATAATTTACATAAAAGTCAACATAATTTTCGTAGAGTGAAATGCTATAATGCAAATATGAAAACTCCACACATGACCACAAAAGACAAAATCATCCTTGCATCAACCATCATTTTCTTCATCGGAATCAATTTCTGGGCATATTACACAACCACCCTAGCGAATGAGCTCAAGCAAACTCGAGAAGAGTATGCGATTAGCACCAGCACTCTCGGAACACAGATCGCCGAACTTCAAGCAAATCTCAATGAATCAAAAAAGGAAAATGAGAATCTTTCTGGCGTCCTAAGCGACGAACAAAAAAAGACTGTTGCTCTGGAAAAAGAAAGAAGGAGAAATGCAAAAAAGATCGATACACTTACAAAGCTCACCACTCTCGATCCTGAACTCCTAAAGAAATACTCAAAGGTTTATTTCCTCAGCGAAAACTACGTACCACCTGAACTTGATAGCATTGGTGCGAATTTCCTCATAGACGCGACGAAGCCTCTTCAAATACTTGATGGTGCTTCAGACTTCCTTACCGATATGCTTGAAGACGCAAAAAGAGCTGGAGTCGATATTAGGGTTCTTTCAGGATATCGCTCATTCGCATACCAGCAGACTCTTAAGTCTCAGTACAAAGTGATTTACGGAGCAGGTACTGCAAACCAATTTTCTGCAGAACAAGGATACTCTGAGCATCAACTTGGTACAGCTGTAGATCTCACTACGCCAGCCTTGATAGGTGCTGAAGTTACATTTGATCAGACAGCTGCATATGCTTGGCTTATAAAAAATGCCTACAAATACGGATTCATTCTTTCTTACCCTAAGGGCAACACCTTCTATCAGTACGAACCTTGGCACTGGAGATTTGTTGGAGTTGATCTCGCAAAAGATCTTCATGATGACAACAAATACTTCTACGAGCTCGATCAGCGAGACATTGATGAATATCTCATAAAGATATTTGATTAAATAAAAAAAACGGAGGGGGCAATCCCTCCGTTTTTTTTATTTACTGTGCTAGAGTCTGGAAGAAATTTCCTGTGAAAGTTCCTCTGTTTCCAGATGAGTCGGTGCTGCTAACCGTGTAGAAGTACTGAGTACTTGTAGCGAGATTATCAAGCGTTATGTCATGGTAATAGACAGAAGCTGATGAACTAACCGTAGCTGCACCAGAGATATCAACTGGAGAACTTGTACTTATCCAAACCTTGCTGTCTGAGGCTTCGTTTGTGATCCATACTAGTCGAGTTGATGTAGCCTTGAGATTTGCAGTCGCGGCATACACTATATTTGGAGCAACTGTGTCCTGCTCAGGAACAGAGGGGAGAACATTTGTTCTGAAATCAAGAATCGATGATTCTTTAACATTTCCCTTCGCATCAGAAACGGTTATTCTGTAGTAATATTTTGTATCTGGCGTAAGACCTGCGAGATCCATCTTATGGTTCAACACAAGAGATCCGTCGCTTACAGTCGTACCCGATGTGAGATTAGAGTTTGTGCTGTATTTGACGCTTCCTGTCGTTGACTCATTTGTCTTCCAAGAAATTGCTGCTGTCGAAGTTGCCTTAACAACCTTTATATCAGAGATCTTTGGAGCAACTGTGTCAGGTGTTGTTGTTGCATTTGGTTGATCACACTTTGCGAACTTCTTGAAAAGTCCTGCTGGGAGGCCCTTGCCATTCTCAAGGCGCTTATCGACGCCCCAAGCATGCAAGATTCCCCACGGCAGACACTTTCCATTAAATCGATGATCTCTATCGCCCTTCTTATCTTCTTTTTTTTCTTTGTTTTCTTTAACCTTTTCAGTCTTTTCCTTATTACCCTTTCCTGAATTTGAGCCTTCATGAGCTGATGCAAGTAAAGGCTGCATTGATGAAGCAATAATTGCTATGGCAAAAGTCATTCCTGCTATTCGTAAAAATTTTGAATTTTTCATAATAAATATGTAGGGTTATGGTTAATAAAATCAGCCTACACACTTTATGACGATTACTTGCCACTTTTGTTACACCGAAGCATTAATCTTCGCCATGAGAACGATTATTCTTTCGAATGTCAAGTTTCTTGATTATTTCTTTATGCTTCTCAAAAACTTTTTCAAGATCAAGATCCTTATCATCATCTCTTCCTCTCTTATCGTCTTGTGAATCTCGCCCCTTTCTAGAGCTTTCTCCTCGATCATCAGAGTCCTTTGCTTCTATTTCACGAGAGTTCCTTTTCACATCCATCTTTGCATTTGAATTTTCTTCTGATACTGGTGCTTGAGGTGTGCTGAAAGTGCTCATTTGCATCGTGGCTGCATCCTCATCATCAGGCTCTGGCGATTTATTAGACGGCTTACGAGCTATTCTGACTTTTTCAAAAGCCTTCTCTGCCTTCTCTGCCTGTTTCTCAATCTCCTCTTTCGCTATTTTTTTCGTTTCTTCCTTGAACGCTTCCTTTTTATCAAGCTTCTCAGCCTCTTGTAGCCTTCGTTCGACAAGTTTTGTTTCAAATCGCGCCTGAGTCTCTGGAGCAGCGGCCACAAAAGCTCTTTCAACCCGCTCTGTTACTTGTGTCTTCACAGCATAAAGTATGTCTCCAGGCAATGCTTGCTCCGCAGCAAAAACTACACTACTTCCGACTGAAAGCGTTATGAAAAGCACAGCATACACAACCTTGAGCTGGTGAGACCAGAGCAATCGATACCAAGAGACTGATGACACGAGACTTCCCTCTGGACCGATACGTTCAAGAAGCCGCTTTTTCATTGCAGCTTTTTCACTTGCATCCATTCGGACTTCTTTCATGGATCTCAATATTGTCTCTATGTCCTTTTTCATTTTATGTTTTCATTAATTCCTTCAGATGTTCAATCGCTCGATGTATCCTTACCGAAACCGTATTTTCCCTTTCTTCCAGTATCTCCGATATTTCTTTCGGCGATAGGTCTTCTACGAATCTCCACAGGATCAGGTTCTGCTCATCAACGGACATTCCGGGCAATTGTTTCAATACATTCTGGAATTCCGCGCTTTGCTCGATATTCTCACCTCGCTTGTCAGCTGGATCGAAGCCTCCCTCCATAAGCCCTTCCAAGGATTCTGATTTCTTTTTTCTATACCAATCTATGGCAAGATTTCCAGCTATCCTGTAAAGCAACGCTTTCGGGTTTTCAATCTTCTTCTCTCTTCCCATATAGGTCCAAAGCTGCATGAATGCTTGTTGGGTCATATCTTGTGCTATCTCCCTATCGCTTACCTTGAAATAGCAATGCCTGTAAATAGCATCAGAATGGGCCTCATATATCTCAAGAAATGCCTTTTTATTGCCTTTGTTCGCTTCCATAGACGTTGGATATGAAGTTATCTTACTTCTTTTCAACCTTATCTACAAACAATCCCAGAAGCTTTTCCGTGTCTATTTCCCGCTGACCAAAGTCCGATCTGAGGAGAATTATAGCTATCGGGTAGGTTTCTCCTCCGACTTCCTGCCGAAAGAGCGATATCATGCTTTCCTTTGCCTCATCCGTTCTGCCGGTTTTTCCTCCTACGAAGCTTGAATACGCAGAGTATGGATTTATATTTACGAAATGATGTCCACCATGATCGCTTGTTGTTGCAAGATCAAATTCTACAGTTCTAGAAATCTTTAGAATATCTTTTTCATGACCATGGAGATATCTTGTGAGTGTGAAAAGGTCGCTTGCGTTGGATACATTGAACGGACTTAATCCTGACGCATCCCTGAATGATGTATGCTCGAGTCCGATTTCATGTGCAAATCCATTCATCTCTTGCATGAACTCCTGGTAACCAAAAGACTGTGCAAATGCTTCTGCAGCATCATTGCTTGATTCCAAAAGCAGTGCATAGAGAAGTTCGTCTGTTGTAAATTTTTCATCAAGAACCAGCTTACCTGCATCACCGTAAGCATCAAGCATCGATTGCGTGATTGTAATCTCCTTATCAGAATCAAAAAGATGCTGAACGACAAGAGCAGTGTAGAGCTTGCTGACTGATGCGATCGGAAAAACTTTACCGCCATTCATACTGATGTAGATTTCACCCGTCTCAAGATTTCCAACAATATATGACTCCGCTGAAACATATGGTTTCGGTTTTTGCTCTTTAACCACAGCTACTGGAGCAGAAGAAGTTGAAGAGTTATAGACCACCGCAGGTTGATCCTTTATGAGAATATTCTCATCGACTGTGGCGATATCTTTTTCTGTCTGCACAACAGACCCATATCCATGGGTCTGAATAACTTCCTTTATTTTTGTATGCCGAACGGTGGCTGCAAAAAGCACCAATGCGCAGCATGTAATCAGGAGGTATTTATTTTCGTGCATTATAGACTAAGTATAATACGGATTCGCTTATCTCGTCACTGAAATTGTGGGGGTAATCTCCCCTGTAGCAATTACAGTTACCCTGCCCTCAGGATCTTGAATTATCGAGTACGCGGTGTGATAGTCAGATGAAGGAGTATATTGCGCGCCATGAACACTTGGATCGTATGGTAGAGCTGAAATATATGTCGGTACAAGACATGATGCTATATCAAGGGTATTATTCGGTGCCAACGCTGGCATGTTCGATATAACCTTCACCTCTCCTGGCAAGGCGACTGGGCAATCGAACAGTCCTTTATGCTCTGCGATATTCTGACTTATAGCATTCAGAATTGCAGTTACATTGCTAACCCGTTGTGAGTCGCGGGCGAGCTTGAACTGCCGAGCTGGATTTATCGCGACAAGTACGACCGCAGCCAAGACTGCAATAATACCGATAACAACAAGGATTTCTATAAGCGTAAATCCTTCATCTGCTTTCTTCATTTGTTTTTGTTTATACATATTATTTTTAATTAACTAATAATATGTTCAGTCTACAAAAGTCAGATTAATTTCTGATGAATTTTTCAGCACATCAATCAATTGAAATAATTTCAACCTTGTTGTCGTATAACCTTGCAATCGCTGACCTTTTAATCCGCATATTTTTAAAATTTCCATAGGTCTCAATGATTACAAATTCATTTTCTTTCTTCACGACATCAATCACGCATCGCAAATCTTCCATTTCAACAGGAGTCAAAACTTCGTAAAAATAATCATGAGTAAGATTAAGGACGGCCTGATCAATGCAATTATATGCATAGTAATGATTCATCAAGCGATACAACTTCCTTTCTGTCTGATCGAAAAAATGCGCTATCTCAATCGACTGTGTAAGCGAAAAAACAAGTAGCAGGCTTGCAACCGTAATCACCAATGTAAGCGCGACAAATCCTTTCTTATTCTTCATGATAATTTTCAATTAATTGCTCATAATGGTCGGTGGTGAAGGTTGGCTTGTTCATTGAGTCATATACATATGACAGCGTCGATGAAAACACGCCCACCATAAGTAATGAGAGGAGTCCGGTATACACTATTATCTCAATAAGAGAGAATCCTTTATTCATTTAATTTTAATTGCATTAGCCCTCGACTGTCCCCTGTTGCAAAAAACAGATTCGATCCATCACACGACATCCCTAATGGCTGCACACCGAGGGAAATATCATGAATCTTTTCTGAGAGTTTGCTATCCCAAACCTGAAGTTCTTGGTCATGCGCATGCGTAAGAAGAAAAATATTTTCTGGACGAATGATTGATCCATAGACTCCACCAGGAATATCTCTCGATACTTGAACTTCGTTGTCTTTAAAAATAAAAAGCTCATGATTCGCGCTTACGTTGAAACCGCCAACTGTACGTCCAAGACCGAAAACACCCTCAAAATATTCCAGCGATTTCCCTGCTTGTGTCTGCCAGCCAGAAGGAGAAAATGACTCAGTTAAAACAGGGTCGGATTGCAAACTGATATCAAGAACTCTCATCTGCATGCTATCTGCTGTTGCTAGATATGCCTTATCACCTCTCACATATATGTCGCTCACCAAGGTATCCGTATCGAATGAGCCCACAACCATCGGATCATAAACATTTGAAACATCGATTATAAAGAATTCGGGCCCTTTCCATTTCTCCGTTCCAAGGTAAATGTGGCCCCTTGAGTAGAAAATAGAAGTAGCGAATGGAGTTGTGGTTGTCGGTGTAGGCAGAGGAAGCTTAAGCTGCGAGATTAGCTGTGGAAAAGACCTGTCATGAATATCCAATATTTGTAGCTGGTTCACTGAACTTGCCTGAGCTGCAAATACATATGGCCCCACAACTTCGAGTGCAGCAAGACCGGGACCAGTGTTAAGCGAGGAAATGATATTAGAATTCAGCGGGTCACGAGCGTTAACAATGAGAAAATCTTTCTGTGCTGAAGACGTCGAATCAGCGACCACATATGCAATGCCGTTCCGAACTTCGATATCCGTACTCGCATTTCCTGTTCCAATATCAATACCGTGGGGAAAATAACTGATTGTGTCTTCATCAAATCTCAGTCGCGCATCACAACTATTTCTTCCCCACCCCTCTTCGTAGTCAGAATGGTTAATAATGAATGGATCGAAAGAAAATTGTCTCGTATCATTTCCAAAATATTTGAATTCCAAAGAGCCATTAAAATCATTCTTAATGAATTCATCAACATCAGTGACAGCAGTCTTCAATAAATCCAACTCTTTCAGAGACCATATCTTCAATTCAGATATTGTAGATGCAAAAGCAAAAGTTGAAATTGTAAAAAGAATCATAAGCGAGAACGCAAGCATGATTTCAACTGTCAGAAATCCTTTATTTCGTAAGATGATTGGTGATTTCATAGACTGGTAAAATAATAGAAAGAGCGACCGAGCCAACAACAAGGCCCATAACAACCATAAGGCATGGTTCGATAAGCGAAGAAATTCTCTTCAACGCATTATCGATATCTTGCTCAAAAATCTTTGAACAATGTCCAAGCATTACAGCCAAATTCCCCGTCCTTTCCCCGAGCGCACACATATCCGCGAGAAGTGGAGGAAAAAGAATCCTTTGTCTTTTCAATGAAGATGAAAATGCGATGCCTTGTACTGACTCTTCATAGATCCTCGTCATCGCCTTCTCGTAAACTACATTTTTCATTGAGTTCTTCGAAAAAAGAATCAGGTCAGGCAAACCTTTACCCGAAGATAGAAACATCTCCCCCATACTGCAGAATGAGCTCATTAGATATACCTTTATATATGAATGAATAAACGGAATCGAAATAATGAGCGCATGCCACCTATATCTAAGACTTTTGCTTTTTCTGATACTGAAACGAAATCCCAAAAGAATAAGTGTCGCCAACAACAGCGACCAAAGTCCGTAACTAATCGAGAAATAGTATATTCCTTGCACGACGCGTGTGATCAGGGGCAATTCGATATCCAGACTGCTCAGCAAAGGAATAATCTTCGGGAATATATAAAGAATTAGAAAAAGAGTCATTGCTATCGTTGCCAACACGATGAATGCTGGGTACAACAGTGAACTCACAAGCTTCTTGCTCATCTCATTTCTTTTTTCGAGGTATATATAAGCTTGATACAACGCTTCTGAAAGATGTCCTGAGGATTCCCCGTTTCGGATAAGAGCGATAAGAATATTGTTGAATACGACACCTGAATTTCTAATGCTTTTGCTCAAAGAAACTCCCTGCTGAATACCTTCAATCATGTTTGAGTACGACTTCTTTCGTATAGCCGAGTTCTCTACATTCCTCATCATCGAGAGACATTCAATCAAAGGAATTCCAGACTGAAGTAGTAATGACAGTCTTTGCGCAAAATGTACTTGCTCTGAAAGATAAAATTTCTTATTCATGAAGTATGCGAACTATCTCATCCTGCGTCGTGATTCCCTTCTCGACCTTTTCCATACCATCTTCATACATCGTTCTCATGCCCTTGCTCCGAGCATAGCGACTGATCTCAGCATAAGGTGATCGCGACATAATGTATTTCCTCAGCTCCTCGTCCAAGACAAGTGTTTCAGCAACGACCGTTCGACCTTTGAATCCCAAACTTCCACATGCTCCGCAACCAGCCCCTTTGCACTGAAGGCACAGCTTTCTCACCAGTCGTTGGGCAATGACTAGCGAGAGTGTCGACGCTACCAGATAAGGATCGACACCCATATCCATAAGTCGAGGAATTGATCCAAGAGCAGAGTTCGTATGAAGCGTCGATAGCAAAAGATGTCCTGTGAGAGAAATATTCGTAGATATCTGCGCTGTCTCGGTATCACGAATCTCTCCCACCATGATAATGTCAGGGTCCTGACGGACGATTGATCTCAGTCCATTGGCAAAAGTGATTCCATGCCTCGAATGGATCTGAATCTGGCGGATTCCTGGCATTGCATATTCAATTGGATCTTCGAGTGTAATGATTGAATTCTTTTCGGTTGAAAGAGACGAGATCAGAGTATAGAGCGTTGAAGTTTTCCCTGAGCCTGTAGGGCCGGTAACCAAAATCATTCCCTGATGATATGAAAGGCATGTGACAATCCTATCAATATCGTGATCTGAAAAACCAAGCTTCCCGAGTGTAGGTATATCACTATCATTCTTGAGCAATCGAAGTACGGCATTTTCTCCATGATGTGTTGGAATAATCGAGACACGAATATCACAATCACAAATCCCTTGAGCAAATTTGAATCTTCCGTCCTGCGGAACGAAATGTATGTCAGTCCGCAGTCCTGAAAGGACTTTTATGCGTGCAATCAATTCCTCATGCGACTTTTCTGAAATTGAGTCGACATACGAAAGAATCCCATCAATGCGAAATCTGACAACGACACCGTCCTGCGCTGGATCTATATGTATATCAGAAGCTCCTCGGTGATAGCCGTAAGTTATAAGAGAATCAACAAGCTCAACGATGGATTTTATATCGTGAAGCATTTTCTCATTTCCGTTTATTGCATAGGCTTTTTCTTTCATGAAAAAAGAATATCAAAGTGAGATGAAGAAGAGATTAAAGAGTTATAAATTTTTGATGAAATTGAGCTAAACTGTGGATATTTTCAAAAAATATTCTAATCTAGCCTTATTTAAAGCTATTCTTGATTTACCCTCTTTTATATTGTATATTGTCATCCGGCCAGTTCTTTCTCAAAACGATGAGTTAGTAACTTTCTGGCAGCCTAATTTAACTTCAACAAACCCTCAACCCACAGGAGAGAGCATGACATCGATAGAACAAGGATACCTCGACATGGCGAGACATCTAACAGCCAAACTAAAAAATCCATCAACAATCGGTTTTACGGGCATCGTCGCTGGGGGCAGCACTGGCAAATCAACGCAACTGGAAGGATTGGAGAAAGCAGCAATACTTCACCCCGAAATTATCTTTGCTGATTCGAGTGGAATCATGAAATGGCATCGTGACCCGGTTAACAATTCTCTGTTCATGAAGGAGTTCATCACTGCCAAAGAAGAAGCCGACAAGGGAAAACTTGTTGGAAATGAACTTACCTTTGTCGGTCTCATTTACTACCTGGTAAAGATGCAGTATTTGACTCAGTGGGACTTAAACCGCCACCTCTTACTTAGCGGTTTTCCGAGAACTGGGGTACAGGAATCCTTGATTGCTGGGGTGTTTCCCAACATCCGTCTGGCATATATCAGTTGCGAAGAAACTGAAGCAGAAAAAATGCGCGCGGAAAGAGTCAAAAACGGAAGCAATCGAAATGATGACAAGCCAGAAATTTTCAAGGGTCGGTGGGTAAGTTTCGGAAACGAAACTCTTCCCTTCATCCTTAAATTCAAGCAACGCCATCCGCCGGAAAGATTCCGCGAAATTCCATTCGCAATGAAGCCACTCGATAAAGCACTTGCTCTGCTCGGCCTCATGGATATCACCGCCGAACAACGTGCAACCATGCACGAAGAACTGACTACGGTCGGAACCGATGCATGGAATCACTTCGATGCTGTTGGAAAACCAAAACCGAAAGCGGTTCAGGCTGATATTCCAATGCAGTCTGAGCCGAGCGCCCGAACCCAAGTACTGGCATCGGGAATTCAACTCATCACAAGCAGCACGGCAATCTGATTCGTCGTGCGTTGAAAACTAGAAAAATCACAAATCGCGGTCCGCCAACACGGGGATCGCTTTTTCTTTTGCACATAAATGATTTGCTTAAAGATAATCTTCGTAGTATCGTTCTACATTGGCTGCTCTTCAATAAAATTGTTTTCTATGGAATGGAAAACGGCAGCTTTTCTCAAAGATAGTACAACTAAAGAATACTATGGCCCGCGCATTAAATCGCCCTAAACTTGCAATTCACCGCCTTAAACTAACTCCAGTCATTGTGACTGGCAAACATGTGAAGCCGGGTGCACGTCTTTCTGGAAACCGTGTCGCCCAGCCCGCATCGCCTCTTGTTTTGTCGGACCGTTAACGCCAATCGCAACTTTTTACGCCATTTCAAGGCCGCCCAACGTTTCGGGCGGCCTCTTCTTTTACCCCAATAGCCTAGAGTTTGACTTTTCCTGCATTTTTGTGCTTTAATGGCTACTCAACTTTAAA
>ERZ1292625.507-Hain-H41-01um-R1-507-length-58591-cov-14_pt1 | contig 27628 bp, 44 predicted proteins | sample MGYA00564400_ERZ1292625 | MGnify/ENA primary metagenome ERZ1292625 (study PRJEB36523, sample SAMEA6512639) | groundwater metagenome | collected 2019-01-08 | study: AquaDiva: Metagenomics assemblies of 32 groundwater samples | reverse complement strand
ATATATTATAACACATATTTAAAACAATGTCAACACAAAATAAATTTATTTTCAAATAAAATCAAAGGATTGCAGCGGCTATGCTTACTAACAGTTCTGCTAAACCAGTAGAAGAAGAGTTTATAGGTTTTAAAAAATTAGCTAATTTATCTAAAAATTCTAAAGATTTTTTGGGGTCTTTCGCCGAGAGAAGACATGCCATAAGATAATTAACTATTTGGACTCGCATTCCTTCTGGATTTATAACTTCATCTGACTTTTTTAAAGCTGAAAAAGTTTGTGTTACTTTTTCCCAACTATCCGTTTTAGGAAAAGCTATAAGTTTAGCTAATTCTTCTACAAAAGTTTCTTCGCTACAAGATTCTATTATTTTTTGAATTTCTTTTAGTTCTACACAACCCCTACACTGACTTAAATACGTTAATGCTCTTCTTGGGCTTCCTTTTGATTCTTTTGCTATTACATCGGTACCCCTATCGGGCAATTTTATATCTTCTAGCTTACAAACTTTATCTAGTAATTCTGCAATTTCACTAGAACGCACTTCTTTTAAATTAAAGGTATGACAACGAGTTTTTATTGCTTCAGGAATTTTATTTCCTTCGGTTGTACAAAAAGCAAAAAAAACATGCGAAGGAGGTTCTTCTAAAATCTTTAATAATGCTGAAAAAGCAGCTTTGCTAGCCATTTGAGCTTCATCTATTATTACAAATTTAGTTGTAGTTTTACCTATACCACCATATCTTAACCCATCTGTTAATTCCCTTATTATATCAACACCTCCATAAGTTGCTGCATCAAGTTCTAAAATATTGTTTTCTTCGCAACCTACTTTTTTTGCTATAATTCTAGCAAGTGAAGTTTTTCCAACTCCAGGGCCTCCAATAAACAAATACGCCTTAGGAATTTCTTTTTGCGCAAGTAAAGTTTTTAAAGACTTTGTTATACTATCTTGCCCAATAATTCCATCAAGATCTTCGGGACGATATTTAGTTGCTAATGAAGCACAATTATTCATTTATAATCCTTAATAAAAAATTAAAAAATACTTCGCAAAAATAATTTTTGGTTTAACGCTTATACAAGTCTTTTATAACTTCAATATACACTTGTTCTATTTCCATACATCTTTCTTCTGGTAATCCCGTATTGCTTCTTATTTCTTCCCACTTTAAATGATTTTCGAGAACGTCAACAAAAGCATGCTTTAAATCCGATAAAGTGTAATTAGACACCTTAAGCCTCTTTCTATATAAGACTTTAATCAGCGGCTCTCGGAGAGCGGATAACATATTATTTGCAAACTCTTTAGAGAATATTATCTCACAGGCAAGGCTGCTGTTGTGGGCTTATTCATGAATTATCCCGCAATCCCTATCACGCTGAGCGAGGCTACTCGCGCTCCGAGAGCCGCCGAACAGAATATTTTACACAATTAAACTGACAAGCCTTTTAAAAATTTTTTCGCAATATATATTATATCAACAATATATATTATATCAAATATTTAATATAATGTCAAACAAAATATAAATTTTATAACAAAACCCTTTTAATAAATTTTAAAATATTGTTAATGTGTTTGTATCAACAACACAATTAAAATCGTTTCTGTGTCATTCTAATCACATTCTTGCACCTTTTAAATATAAAATGATTGTTTTTATTACACTTCTACATTTTTATTACCTCCAATGTAATTTTTTAACAAACTGTCATAGGCTCTCCTTTAGAGTTTTTTCAATATTGTCCTTATGTTTTTTAATTCTTGCTTCATACCAACGTTTCTTATAAGAAGAAATACTTTTTTTATGTTCTGTGTAATATTTTTTTGAACAATCTAAAAAATGCTGTCTATTTTTCAAATATTTTTTACGCGCTTTTTGTTTTAATTCATTTATATGCTCCGTATAATATTGTTTTCTATACTCTGAAGCTTTTTGTTTATTCTTTAAATAATAATTTTTTTGATATATTTTTTGGCATTCTTTTTTTAAAGCTTGTTCTTTTAAATTTTCAGTTGTCATTCTAGCTCCGTATAATTAAAATCATCTGTGGTAAAAGTACAAACTTCTTCTAATTCTCCCCATGACTGCCCGACAGAAACTTCAACAGATAAAGGAACATTTATAAAAGAAAAATTTATTCTACAAAATTCTTTTGCTATAAATTGAATTTCTTCTTCTAAAACAGCATCAGGCAAATAAAATGATAAATCATCATGAATGCTCAAAACTGGTTGTAGATAGTCTTTATTTAAAGTGAAAGAAAGATTGCTTAAGTTATTCATAGTGACTAACATTATATCTGCAGCAACAGATTGTATCGGCGAATTTAAAATAGCATTCATTCTTAAAGGACCGTGCCTTCGTCTTCCTACTAAACTTTCAATATACCCATACTTATTATAAAATGTTAATAATTCTTTCTGCCATTTTTTGACTCCAGAAAATTTCTCAAAAGTTTCATTACATATTTTTTTAGAAATATCTTCAGGAATTTTTAAATTTTTTGCTATGCTCTTATAACCCGCTCCATAAAACAAAGGAAAAGTGAACTTATTTTTTACAACATCCCTAAAAACTTTTAATTTTTTAGGTTCTTCCAAAAATTCTTTTACATTAGTTACCCCTGCTGCTTCCGGGTACAATTCACAAATTCGTAAGGCTCTTTCTTTATGAATATCATAGTTTTCTCTAATAGCTTTACAAAATACTTCATCATTACTAGAAAACGCAATGCAGCGGGCTTCGATTTGGCCCAAGTCCATAGCAACAAATTTATAATTTTCTGGAGCTACTATTATATTTCTTATATATTTACCTTTTCTTTTTGGTACATTCTGTAAATTAGGAGCTTGCCCCGAGAGCCGCCCAGTGCTTGTAAAACAATGCGTAAATTGTGGCCTCAGTACCCCATCCTTATTAATATAACACTTTTCATTTTTAAGATTAAATCTTTCTAAATAGGTCCCTAATAATTTTGTAATTTCTCTATACTCAATAAGAAAAGGAATAAATCTTAACCCTTGCTGAGCATATTTAAGTAGTGTGTTTTTATCTGTTGTAATTTTTTCATCTAAACCGTCCTCTTCATAAACATCATCATCGTTAATTTTTTTGTCTAATTCTAGATGTAAAATTTCTTTAAACAAAGTTGCCACCTGTTTTGGAGAACATGGATTAAAAGTTTTATATCTTCTATTATATTCAATAATCTCTTTGCATGAATTTAATTCATTTTTTACTATTTCTAATTTTTCATTAAGACTTTTTATATATTCTAAAACAAAAATCTGTGAAACATAAACTCCTTTTGCCTGCGTTAGTAAAAGGGTTTTTGCTACTTCATTTAGATGTTTATCAGCCCACCATAAACTTTTATTTTCTTTTTTCTTTAGATTTTTTTCTTGAGATTCATATAATCTATATGTATATTTTGCATCCAAAGCGTTGTATTTAAGAATAATTTCTAAAGGATATGTATTTAATTTAGAAGCATCAAGATTTGAAATATCTTTTAGCCAAAATCCCAAATTAATTCTACATAAAACATCCAAATTAAACATACCTTCTAACATAGAAGTACGTTCATCTAAAACATAGGCCTGACTCATAGTATCTGCCCATTGTGTTTTATAAACAATATTTTTTCCAAAAAGATATTGTAGCCAACCTAAGTCAAATTTTAGGTTATGACAAATTTTAAGACCTGAGTTCAAAAGAAAAGATTCTAATTCTTTTTTAAGATTGTGAAGCCCCCAAAATTTATCATAAGTTATAGGAAAAGCTACCGTATGGATTCCATTGCTTATAGCAATGCTAAGTATTTTATTACCATCATAAGGGCTTAATCCAGTAGTTTCTAAATCTACCGCAATTTTATCCTGTTCCTTAAAATATATTAAGGCTTCTCTTAGTTTAAAAAGCTCTTCTTTTTTTGTTATTAAGGACACTCCATCAAAATAACAACTAGGTGATTCTATTATCGGAGTGCCTAAAAATTCTACGGAGTGCGCAATATTTTTTATATCTAATTCAAACATCCCCTCGTATTCATTTTTATATTGTGAAAAGCTTCTTCTTTTTAATACCACTGAGGGGTGAAAAACAGGATAAAACCAAAATGTTTGTGCATCTGTTGTTATAGGTAATTTTCTTCCTCTCCATTGTAACATGTTACAATTTTGTTTAACTGCCCACTTTAAAACAGAGCTTCCTAATCCTATTATAACCTTAGGTTTTGTTGTTTCTAAATCTTTTTTGACAAAATCTCTACAACATTCAATTTCAAAATCTTCAGGACTTTTTTCAAAAACATTACAACTACAAAGACTAAAAAATCGTACTTTGTCCAGAGATATAAATTTAGACAAAACATTTTTTAACAACTCTCCTGAAGGGCCGACAAAATCTTGTGGAGATTCTCCTAACACATAAATTATAGGACTTGTGCTCCCTGAAAATTTAGTGTTAGGAGAAGCTTTTCCTTGTACATTTAAAGGACATACTAAACATCCGTAAGTTTTTGCTAAATCAAAAAACTTTTTAGGTTCTTTTGCCGAAACTTCAGAAAAGAAAAACCCCATTTTTTAGATATCCTTTAATCTACAAAAATTTAAAAACAAGAATAAAATTTATTATTTTAAACATTTTTAATACTATTTTAATGTTTCTAGAACAGTGGAAGAAAGTAATTGTAAATACCTATCATCTTTTCCAATTGTGACCACTTTATCAACAGCTCTATAAAAAGTAAATTCTGCGGTATTTTCAAACAGACTACCTAAAAATTCAATGTCTACCATGAATGTGCCGATATTAGGAATATTTACAATTTCAAAACTTTCTCTTTGCATTCCATATTTTCCTGCGCCTTCAAATTCTATTTCATTTTCAGCAACATCAATTTTTACTAATTTATCTGTTTCTGATTTTAAGAAAATTTCACATCTATAAATAATCTGTTTTATTGCCGCTGGTATTTGGATTGTTACAAGATTTTGTGCGCAAACTAATTTTATAATTGCTTCATAATCCAAAAATTTAACATCAGTTATAACTTTAGTAAATAATTTTACTTTATCAAATTCGACTGTTATAAAATCCTTTCCGAAGAACATTTTTCCATTAGTAAAAGCACCTGAAAATTTACACAACAACTCACAAAATGTTTTGGGCAGTAAATATTGTAAATTTGTATTAAGCTTGTGCAACAGTGAGTATTTTGAAATTCTTACATCATCTGTTGAGTAAAGCGCAGTTGAAGTGAGAGTAATTCCAAACTGATTGGTTATTGTTGGATTATCATTCACAGTGTTTAAACACTTTTTAATGCCTTTTATAAAATCTTCTGTTACTTCAATCGAAAGATTATTTTTATAATCTTTTGGAGGTGTAAACACAAAAGCAGTTGCAGGAAGTATTCCTAACTTACTTGTCGATTTACCAGCTTTTATAACAACATTGGTTTCTGACAACACAAATTTTAATTCTTCTGAAGCCAAACTATTTAGCAAACTGTAAAACACTTCTCCTGGTACTGAACAATTCAAACCAGTATTAAAATCTACCACAACACCTTGCGTTCCATTAAAAGAACTTATTTGCTCTGGAGTAAGACAAAAATGAGAGAGAATTGGAACAAGCGTTTGTTTTGACAAACATTCCTTGTTGTACGACAAAGCAGTGATTAACTCCGTTTTTAACATTATGTATCCCCTTTATGTATGTTTGCATCAACAATAAAAATAAAATCGTTTCTGTGTCATTCTAAACACAGCGCTAAACAAATTGCCCGTTTATAACGGTAAAATAATTATTTTATCTTGTGTAAATTCTAAAGAAAAAGTTATTTTGAATTTAACGCCAAGTTCGTTACAACTTTTTTGCAGCTCAGTTTTGAAATTAAAAAGATTTTCCGCATCTTTTTCTAAAGAATTGGTTTTTATATTTTTTAGCAGCTTTTCTTCCTTACTAAGTTTAGGAAGTTTTTTTCGTTTTATAACTTCTTTAACAGGAATATACGCAGAAACTTTTTTTAAATCCAACCTTGTATTCGGGGTAATTTTTTTAGTATCATACCCATGAGTTGAAAAAGTTTCTAAAAATTCTGTTGAGGCACTAGTCTGTTTTAAATAAAAATAAGAAAGCAAACGTTTTTTAACTCCAGCTTCTGTCAAGAGTTTGTTTTTGTCAGTGCTTAGATTTGTTGCAAAAAAAAATTTCATCCTACTTCATCTCCTGTGCTATAATATTTTTAGTAACTTATGCGCTAAAAAAACTTTTTATAATTTTTTTTCTATTAAAAGTTCTATTTTTTGGAAGATTTTTCTCAACTTCAAGAAAAAATAAAATATTTAATTTGTCTCTATTTTTCCAACTATTTTTTAAGCTTTCGTAAGTAAATCCTCTAACACTAAAAAATCTATCTACTTCTGCTCTTTCTTCTTCGGATAATGAGAAATAGTGCCTACTAATTCTATTGCCTTTGCTACTTTTAAGGGCTTCATCGCTTACACAAAGAACATTTGGAGAACAGGAGTAATCAGGAATACCTCCTATAAGAGAAGGTACAAAAACACTTCCATATCTTCCAGCACGAGTCCAGGTTGTACTATCAGCGCTCCACCAGGGATACCTCCATAATATTTCCAAAGCTGTGGCACCAAAAGAATGCGTTTTAATTTTTGGTACTCCATCTTCTGTGCAAATGAAAACAAACACCTCGTCTAACCATACTATTTTTTGTTCTGTGGTTCTATCATTAGCAGGAGAAATACCAATATAATCATAACCTTCATTAATTAATCTTTCTAACCATATAAGCTTTTCTCCTTGATGAAAAACAGGCAGAGCTTTTATATTATTTTTTTCCAAATACTTTAAATTTTCATACCCTTTTTGCGCTGAGGCTTCAACTTCTTTTTCTGATGGAACCCTACCAAATTCTCCAGGTATTACATCTAAATTTATTATAATATCAAAATAAGCTTCATTTTTTTTAATGAATTTAATATAATCCTCTATATTAATCACTTCTCCAAGTGACCACGCTGAATAAGCCCCACTATCAAGAATAATTTCTAATTCTTGTTCTTCAACAATTTCTCTAATTTTCATAAAAGTATATTCTCTTAAAAATTAAATATTAAAGAAGCGGTACTTTAATCTCAACTTCTACAACAGTTGTTATTCCACCTCTAGGATTAAAAGTACCTTTTACTTTTATTTTTCTGGGCTCACAAACTTTTAAAATGTCCTTTGCTATAGTATTACATATTGTCTCCATAAACATGCCCTCATTAGAAAAGGAAAATAAATAAAGTTTCAATGATTTAGATTCTAAACATTTAGCGGCAGGCGAATATGTAATTTGAATAGTTCCAAAATCAGGCTGTCCAGTTTTAGGGCATTTTGAATGCCATTCTGGACAAACAAAAGTTATCTCATACACAGTGTTCGGAAAAGCGTTAGGAAATGTTTCCAATAATTGTGGTGAAACTTTTTCGGTATACAACGTTTCTTTGCTTCCCAAGTGTGACAAATTCTCTACTTTATCTAACATTTTTTCTCCTTAAGTTAAACCTTTTGTTGAAGTGTTAAGAACAGCCTTATTATGAGGACCTGTTGCTACATACTCAAGTATTTCATCTATGCAAGTATCTAATTCAAAATAGTTTGCCCATTCTTTAAGTCTTTGGAATTTACGTATAATTTCTTTTTTTATATGCTCAGAAGTTGGTGTCATCTTACATAAAGCGCCCCTTTCTTTTTTATTAAATTTTAACATAGCCCAACCTCTTCCATAAAGTTTTTGAGTAAGAGTGTTAAAAGTCTTACTATGTAAAAATCTTATTAATTCAAAATCGGCAGAAAAAGGAGAACACTCATGTATTGCGCACCTACCATCTTTTTTATTTAAGTACTTACAATGATAATCTATAGATTCATTCTGTAAATCAGAAAATACTGTGTAATGTTTTCCATTAAAAACAACATCTCTTTCTTTTAAGTCTCTAGGATGTTTTTCACTAGAAAGATAATCTAGTGTTAACCTTGAACAGCAAGCCCCACAATTTTCTGGACACGTAAATCCTCTAAATAATAAAGGAGAAACTCTTAAAGGTTTAGGAAAATACGTTTTATTTTTATAAACAAAAGAATTTTTTGTCACACAAGCAAAATAAGTTTGTATTATTTTATCTACTGAATCTTTTGTTTTTGAAGAGATAAAAGATACCACATTAGACGGTTGTCTCAATTTTTCTTTTTTAAGACCACTTTCATTAAAAAACATTTAAGCCTCTTTCATAGGTTTAATACTGGTTTTTGCTTTTTATAGTAACAAAAAATTAAAACATCTTTTATACTTTTGCTAATCTTTAGTTTAAATATACTTTTAATCTTCTTCATAAAATTCTGTTTGGTTGTAATGTTTATCATAAGTTTTAATTGAACTATTTTCTTTTTTTGAAAAGCCAGCTAAATTAGAATTGTTATCGTAAATTTCAGATGTTTTGTTATAAAAATCTCCTCTTGTGCTTCCCTTTAAATTAGAATTTTTATCATAAAATTCTGTAGTGTTTCCTTTTTCTTTTGAATAACCTTTATAGTTAAAATTCTTATCATAGAATTTTACGCAATTTCCTTCATCTTTTGTGCGCCCTAAATAATTAGAATTTTTATCATAAATTCTATAATCTTTCGCAAAACAAAAAGAAGAGTACAAAAGCACAAAACTTTTAAGAACCACTACAAATATATAATTATTATATTTCATTTCAGTCTCCATAATAAATTTTAGACTTTCATAAGCAGTAGTGCTTCTTCTTTTGCAGACACATCAGTTTTAAAAATACCTCTTAGAGCGGAAGTTGTCATGCTTGCATCAGCTTTTACGCCTCTATAGGCCATACAAGAATGTCTAGCTTTAACTACGACTATAACACCCCTAGGATTTATTTTAGTCATAAGAAAATCAGCAACTTGTTCCGTTAAAACTTCTTGCACTTGCGGTCTTCGTGAAAAATATTGAAAAATTCTGGCCAGTTTGCTTAATCCTATAATATGTTTACCTGGGATGTATCCAAAACTGGCTGTCCCTTCAAAAGGAAGGAAATGATGACTACAAAGTGACACAAATTTAATATCATTTACAAGAACTAATTGGTCGTAACCTTCCAAATTATCAAATACTGTTATTTTTGGTTCTGGCATAAACAAACCTTCGCATAATTCTACCAAACCTTTCGCCATTCTTTTTGCTGTGCCTTCAAGGTGGTGTTTTTGCTTATCATGTTTTTTTTCTCGCAGCCCCAAACCTTCGAGAATCAAAGCTGTTCCATTTTCTATTTTATCTATTTTTGGAAACAGGGGGCTTTTTATAAAATTTTGTTTTAACTGTTCTAATTGAGACTTAAACAAATTTTTACAGTTTGAACAAATAACTTGCGTACTGGTTATTTGCTCCCATTTTTCATTCCAAGCATCGTCGCCACATTTTGCACAAATCAATTTTTCTGAAAATTTCATATAAAAACTCCAAATTAATTTTAAATAAAGCTAAGAGCTGAATTCTTTATAGAATTCAATGGGTCATTTTTTTGCTCTATTAAAGGATCTATAACACCCGCTTCCATAAAACCTCTTTCTCTTAATAAGCAAGCATGACAAAAGCCACAGGGAGGAAAAGAATTTTTATAGCATGTGTGTGTATACTTCATCATAGGAAGAATTCCCAAGCTTTTTGAAAGAAGTACGATCTGTTTTTTGCTTAAATCCAATAGAGGAGCGTGTATAATAAAATCTGAATTTTCGCCAAACACACCTAATCTAATTGCTTCGGTTGCCTGATTAATAAAAATATCTTTAGTATCATAATACCCGCCAGAATCAACCTGACATACCCCTAATACAACATCTTGTATTCCTAACGAATACGCTCTGTTAGCTGCTATAGTAAGAAATAATAAATTTCTTCCTGGAACAAAAGTGGGTTCTACTCCAAGTGGCATAGAATCTATATCTTTATATTTTGGAACAGGGACGCTTTTGTCAATTAACGGACTTGTTCCAACTAAAATATTATCCCCGATATTGATAAACTCATGAGAATTAACACCCAGTACTTCGGCTACTTTTCTGGCTGCTGCTAACTCACGGATATGCCTCTGAGCATAAAAAAATGTTATAGCATGAACTTCTACAAATTTAGTTTTTGCCCACGCTAAGGCTGTTGTTGAATCCTGTCCACCAGATAAAATTACTATACATGTTGGTTTCATACGTTTTCCTCGCCTTGTATAAAATTACATTTTAACTGTTCTAATTCAGAAATAAACAATATTCTACAGTCTGGACAAATGTATTTTGTACTAGTTAATCTATACCAGTGTTCGTCTTCAATTTTACATTTACATTTCGCACAAATTGTTTCCGAAGAGCTGCTCATAGAAAACTCCTTATTAATTTTAATTAATAATGATAGTCAATTTAATTAAGAGTTAGGATTTATAGGTTTATCAACATACTTTCCCAAATCTTTTAAAAATTGAATTATTGTTTTGCTATAAGCAAGTTCCGCTCTAACGGTATCCTTATTAATATTAGGATATCCAGCTTCTTCTAATATTGCTAACATTGCATCAACCCCAAGTGTTGGATCCTCACATATCTTAAATCTTAAATATGAGCTTGCTGTCCATTTTTTAGTGGCAGTTATAAATGTTTTTGGAGCTGCAACAATTGGAGGACATTCGGCATACGAAGGAATATCTTCACAAGAGACCGGAATTTCTTTTTCAATCTTTTTTTCGTCAACGGGAATTACTGTAGACGTTGTAAATAAAGCGTACCTCTCGCTATCTTCAGCTTCGAAGATTACTTTATCTTCATTAATTCTTACACATTCGGCAAGAATTACATTTCCATCCAAATCTATTTTGTAACGACTCCCCTTTTTACAATCCTTAGCTAAAATTCCATTTACCATACCTTCCTTATCTTTTGTTTCAACATTTAACAGAATTTGTTTATGCGCACCTTCTGGTTGAGTAAAAAATTCTTTCGTTGTTCCTGGAGCGCGAGGAATAATTTTATTTTCCCCTATTGCTAAAATAGCAGAATTAAGCCACTTTTTTGTAGTTCCTAGGAGGGAATTCCATAATTCCTCTTTTGTGTCTTTTTCTAAAATAGCATCAGTTGCAACAACTAGACGTAAAAGATACGCTTGTTCTTCCTCTCCTTCGTTTTTTCTTAGTCCGGTCACGTCAACTAACTCATCTAATACTCTCGACATTATAACTCCTTCGTTTAAATTTCTGTTTCTATTTTAACTATTATAAACATAAGAAGAATTCTCATTGTATACAATGCTAGTGCTGTTATCAGTTTCTTTAAGAGAAACGTATTCTAGTTTAATTTCAGGGTTAGTTAAAAATAATTCTTCTTTAACCCTACCAAAGAAGAATCTACACAAATTTTCAGCAGTTGTGTAATATGTTTCATCAGTAAAAATAGTATTCAAATCTTGATGGTCTGCAACATTAAGAATGGCTTTTTTTATAACTTCTTTTAAGTCATTATAATCCATTACCATTCCATTAATAAGATTTTCTGAAGAAATCATAACTTCTCCACGAAAACAATGCCCATGCTTATAAAAACACTTACCTTTATGGAAAGGTAAGCTGTGAGCAGCTTCAAATTTGAATTTTCTTGATATAAAAGTTCTTGTGTTGTACATTTAAAATGTCCTTCCTTTTTGTTAATATATCATATATATCATATATTATAACACATAATGTTAATAATGTCAAATAAAATTTTTTATTTTCGAAAATCTTGAGTTTTTAATTTTATTATTAATCTTTTAAAAAATTTATCATAAAGAGGCTCTCTTGTTCTTCCTACTAAACCTTCTGCTAAACACAGTGTTCCGGTATTTTGTTGCGCTAAAATTGAATTAAAACCTGTTTTAACTAATTTTACACCTTTTTGAAGAGACATTTCTCCTAAAAAAGGTACAGTTTGTAAAGCAAGCTTATTAGCAACATCACAAACATTGTTCCAATCTAACCAATAGTTATTTACTAAAACATCAAAAACTACAAAGTGCTTAGCCTTGTTATAGTAACCCCCGTTTTTTTGTATTCCCGCACCACAACCCTCTCCGTAAATTATTGCGTCTGTTCCAGGAAACAGTTCTTCTAATTTATTAAGATTTACAGAATCATATAAATAGGTAACTAGACTTGTGGACAATTGTGCAGAATCTGTTCTTCCACCTATTGATAATTTTTTATCCTTCCAAATCAATCTTATATTTGTGCCATCTATTTTTTCTGTAAACTGCCAAGTTTTAATAAGACTAACACAAGGATTTCTTAGCTCTGTAGGAATTACTTTAAAATTTTCATCCCGTTTAAACAGTGTTTCAATTTTTGGGTATTCCATTTTTACCTCCTTTAAGTTTTACAAATTTTAATACATTTTAGATGATTTCTTTTATGTTCTTCACAAAAGTTTATAAATTAATTTAACTGCCTCTCCCCCCCCATATTTATTTAATACAAATTCTTTCGTGGAACAATAATTATCTGGTGTTCCTATAGCTTCACTAAAAGAAATAATATCAAATCCTGTTAGTAACTGGGTAGGATTTCCAAGAAAATCTGACAAATTAAGATTAAAAATATCCTTAAATAAAAGCTTACACTCTTTTAAATTTTTTCGATTTAAATTAATAGTTTCTCGTATCTCCATTTTCTCTCCATAAAAGCTTTACAATTTGTTCTTTAGTTAAATTGCCAGGGTCTTTGGCTTCTTGTAAAAAATATATTTCAACATTCTTCAAAAAACTTAATGCGTGCGCCACCTGTAGGGAAGCTGTGTTTTCGCCTTTATCTAATAATATTATAAATTTTTTGTATTTGTTTTTTAATTCATAAAATAAACTTAGCTGAGCAGAAGACACATTTTTTGTAAACAAACACGTGCTTTTATTAAATCCAGTAAAGTATTGCTGTAAATTAAGGGCGTCGAAAGGCCCTTCACAAATAAATAGAATTTCTCCGCCTTTATTAATAACGTCCCAGTTAAATAACATATCAGTTATTTTTATAATTGATTTTTCTAAACTTAAATTTTTATACCGTATTTTTTCATCCTCTTTAATAGTTCTACCAGTCCATGTTACTAACTTATTTTTAAAATAAATAGGAATTATTATTCTATATTCATACTCATCCAACAAACAGCATTTAAAATTGTATTTTCTTATTAATTTTTCTACATCATAAAAACTTCTACCTTCTAAATAATCCCAAAATCTTTTTGTCCTTCCACTATTTTTAATTTCTTTAAATTCTTTTGGAAATTCAAGTTTAGTTATAACTTTTGTTTCTTTGTTTTTATCTTTCTTAATAAATTTAAGTGCTTTTATATAATCCTCTTCTTCTACAAATTTAATTTTAATGCCTAAAAGATTACTGGCTTCTTCTTCTGTAATTTGTAATAACTTTGCAAATAGGTATGAAAGACGTTTTCCTCTGTGTAAAAAATTCCTCCAACATCCATAGCCTGTCCCATCAATCTTTATTCCCATGTGAAAACTTGGGTCATTAGAACAAAAAGGACATTTTATGTTTACATTTCCAGAACCTACACCACTTCCCCTATCTTTAAATTCTATAGAATGTTTATTTAAAATTTCAATTATGTTTTTCATTTACAATAATTCTAAACCATTTCTTTTTTGTACGTTATAATATTATAAATAGTTGATGACGCTTCCACGCACACATTAGAACAGAAATAATTATTTTTATAAACAAGTTCTCCATACTGTAAACATTTTCCAGTCGCTCATCTTTTTCTTCATTCCACGGAATGTATTCTGCCCCACAACCTTTTGTTATAAATTGTGAAACAGTAGGGTCAACAATTTCTCCATTTGGAGCTACTAGCCACCAATGGCAAATTTTCCCGTGAAAAGGACAATCATAATGCCCCTACTGCCTCCAATAACGTTATCCAGAATTAGTACATAAAGCGCAATACTTTTGTATTTTAGGTCAGTTTCTGTGCGCGATTATAACAGCGTTTATCTTCCACCCATATAAATTATTCTACTAATTTTAAAAAATCATTTTCAGACATAAGCGTGCTTCCATATTGTTTGGCTTTTAGCGCTTTACTAGATGTTGAATTTATATCAGAAAGCACTAAAATATCTAAATCTTTTGACACATCTTCTTTTACTGCACCTCCATTTTTAATAACCAATTCTTGTAACACAGACCTAGGTTTGGAAGCAGTTCCAGTAAAACATATCTTTTTACCTTTTAACACGCCTTCTGTTATTTCTTTCTTTTCATCTATAATAATTAAATACTTGCTCAGTTCTTCAATGAATATTTTACTATTTTGTATTCCCTCAACAATTCTTTTTGCTTTTGTTTCTTGATACCCTTTTAAAGAAAGTAAATTTGTTTCTGTTAAATGTAGAAATGTTTCTAAGGTATTAAAACCAAAATCAATTAAATTCTGGGCTTCTCGTCTGCCTAATAATGGCAATGCTAAGGATCCTATAAAATTTGCAAGACTTGTTTTTTCAGATTTATTAATTTCAGCCAGTATTTTTGTTGCCATAACTTTACCTATTTTAGCATTCTTAAAATCTTGTTGATTTAATTTATATAAATCTACAATACTTGGCAAGCGTCCTGATTGTAACAAATTAGAGAATATTTTCTTGACATAAGTTTCTCCAAAAAACATAATGTTTCTTTTATTTATCCAATTTAATACTTTTCTAAATTGCGTTTCATAACATTCATTAGGGGTGCTACAATGTAAAATTGCGCCATCTTTTATAGTGACACTATTACATGATGGACATGTTGTACAATTTATATCTATCCTTTCACCACCAGGCTCTAAAAGAGTTGTTATTTTTGGAATTACGTCACCACTTCTTACGACACACACTTTATCTCCAATTTTTATACCCAATCTATCAACTTCATCAAAATTACATAAGGACACATTGTTAATTAATGTACCTCCAATTTCAACAGGCTCAACTTGCGCTACTGGCGTAATTGTTCCTGTAGGTCCAATAGAGTATTGGACTCCCAATACTCTTGTAGAGCCCTCTTTCGGGGTAAATTTCCATGCAACTGCCCATTTAGGACGATTATCTTTTTCTCCTAAAGTCGCTTGCAAACAAACATTATTAACTTTCACAACCATTCCATCAATTTCATACTCGAAAGAAGCTCTTTCACGCTCTGCTTTATAAAAAGCCTGCTCAACCTCTTTATAAGTTTCACAAACTTCAGACACAACTGTATTAAAATCATTTTGTTGCAGCCATGCTATTCTTTCTATTTCATGTTCAAACACACTTCTTTCAGAATTTTTTAATATATCAAACGCAACACATGTAATCAATTCTGATTGTTTTCCATCTAGCCTTCGTACCAATCCAGATACCGTATTTCTAGGATTAGAAAAAGACTCTCCACCCCATTTCTCCTTGTCTTTCAATAAAAGTATTGCTTCACACCTAACCGATAAATCTATCGGTTCTGCTATTTTTTTAGGGAAACCCTTTGCATTTTTTATTGTATGAGTAACATCATCTCCTTGAAACCCATCTCCTCTAGTTAAAGCTTGTACAAAATTACCTTTTTTGTACAACAATTCTATACTCACCCCATCTAATTTAGGTTGCACTACAAAATAATCTGTAAATCCAATAGTTTTTACCCATTTCATAAACTCTTCGTTGTTGTTAACATTATTAAGAGAGCCCATTGGAATTTTATGAGACACTTTTGTAAGAGGCGAGTTAGAATACGCTCCAATTTCTTTAAGAAAATTATTATTACAATCAATCCCTTTTAAAAGTTCTACAAGATGATCAAACTCAGAGTCATACATTATAGGAACATCGTTGTAATAAGCATTTGATGCTTTTTTTAACACATCTACTAAGTCTTCGACAGACGCTAAAGCTCTATTTAATAAATTCATTTAACCTCCTTTAAAAATCATTTACATTGTTTTAAATTGATAAGAATGTGATTAGAATGACATAGAAACGATTTTAATTATACAATTGATACAAACATACATCAAACATATTATTACATGAACCCTTTGTTCATTTTATAAAAATGATCTTCTAGAGTACAAACTGCTTCTTCTAAGAGTTTTTTCTCTTCTTTGTTTTCTTCACCTTTTTCAGCTAACAAAGAAAAAATTTCTTTTGAAATGGATAAATTAAATTTTTTACCAATATCTACAATTTTTAATAAGTTGACTTCTGTTAGCTCAGCTATCTGCCAAGCTTTTGTTAAAGGATTCCATATACGGGAAGGAATCTTTTTAACTTCTTCTATAATTTTAATATTATATGGAAAAATTAATTTAATTTTACTTCCAAATAAAAAAATATTATGCTTCTTCATCGTTTAACACGTTTTTACATTGTAGACATAAGATGTCACCCATTTCCTCCCTATCCATATTTTGTATTACGTCTACAAAACCACATTTTTCACAACTTGAATACCGTTCAGCAAAACAATCTTCACAATAAATTTTACTTCTTCTTTCATCATCATACCAAGTTTCAGGTAAACTATTCACCCCTCCATCAACTGAAATTTTACTGCTGCATCCATCACAATCGTACCTATCTAAATAGGCCATCCCTTCTTTTGTTCGTTTAAAAATTCTGCTCATTCTTTGTCTCCAATTTCAGTAAAGATCTCTTGTAACTTATTTAATATTAAAAATATCTTTACTAGCTCTACAAAAGTTCTACAATACTTATTTAAAAACTCGTTTACTTCTACTACACCAATACTTTTAATTAAAAAGACAACTCTTCGTCACATTACATTTTTCTTTCAATTGTATTTTTAATGCTAAATCTTTTCCTTCACAAAATTCTCTTATTTCTTTAATGCTATTTTGTAAAAAATCTTTTTTATCTTCTATTAAATTATTTTTATCGTTTCTTTTTATATCCATAATATATCCATTTCATTAATAACACAATTACATCAATATTATAACAAATATAAAATACAATGTCAATACAAAAATAAATTTATTTTATAATAAAAGTTTACTGTCTTTAAGCAACTTCTGAAAAAGATCCTCGCCTTGCGCTAAATAAAATAAAATCTTTTCGTCTATAGATTTTTTAACAACTAAATCATAAATAAACACATGATGTTTTTGCCCTGTTCTATGACATCTTTTTTCTGCCTGTTTTCTAATAATTGGAGAAACAGGGGACTCATAAAAAATCTGATATTTGCACACGTCTTGTAAATTAAGACCCAAAGCTCCGCTTTTACTATTAACAACCAACACTTTACATTTTGGGTTGTCTAAAAATTCTTTTATAGTTTGTTGTTTATCTTTAGTTCCTGAGTATAATCTAACATGCAAAATTTTTAATTCATTTAGTTTTTCACAAATTAAATCTCCTGAATATGTATACTCATAATAAATAACCACCTTTTCAGCAGCGCTAGTCAACATAAATTCTTGCAAATAAAATATTTTAGGATTAAAGGAAAATACGATGTGTTCTTTTTCTCCTATAGGGTTGTTACAACATAAATATCCTGATGTTATGCACCGCATTACATAAAACGTATTGCCTATTTTTTCAACATTGCCCCCTATATCAAGGGCGTCCTGTAATACTTTATTATAATAAGTTTTAGCATCGTCAGATAAATCTAATGTTATTTTTATATTAGTTTTTTCTGGTAAATCATTTACTTCTTCTTCACTGTATCTTATACTTTTATTTTTCATTTTTTCATGCAAACGATTTTCTAATTTTGAGTTTAAAGTGTAATCAACGCCCCTCCATCTATTCATTTTTGCATTAAAAAAAGCCTCTCTAAATACAAATATTGAATCTCCTAATGTCTCTCCCCTATCTATTAAATAAAACTGTGCCCAAAAGTCCTGCGCATCTCTTCCGAACGGAGTTCCTGTTAACCCATACCTATATTTACACATTTTTGAAACTTTTTCTAAAATAGAAAAAATCAAAGAAGCGCTTGATTTTACTGAATGAGATTCATCTAAAACTAAAGTATCAAATATTGATAGCACCTCTCGTATTAATATAATATTTGGCCTCCATTTTCTACCCTCTTTGTTTGAAAACATAGAAGTAAAAGAAGGATAAGGAACAACTACCAAGTCTTCTTTACAGTTTTGTAATTGTTCTAACTTTTCTTTGCTCGTTTTGCCAGTTAGTTTTAAAATAGACAAGTAGGAATGTTTATTTACTTCCCTTTCCCAACCCTCCATAGAAACCTCATAAGGGACTAAAATTAAAGCTTTCTTAAATTTTCTTTCTTGTTTTTTATATGCCAATATGGCTAATATTATTGCAGTTTTTCCTAATCCCATATCAACAAAATAAAGAAAAGAATTATTATAATGTCCTATCAAAAAACAAACTAATTGATGCTGAAACAAAGGATTCTTTATTGGCAAAGTAGGAAATAGTTCTTTAATTTCTTTTTCGAGTTCAGATTTTGGTAGTTCTTTTATCCAATCCCAATTATTTAGTTCTTTTTGTAAGAAAGTGTTTATTATGTGTTTAGGCAACATTATTTTAATTTTATCTCAGTTTAAGAAGGTTTAATTTTTATAGAGTTTTTGTGACAATTATACTAAATATCTGTTATATTAAAATCTAACAAGCTTCATTATTAGTCGTTTTTAAAAATTATCTATTTCCTGGGGGGGGTTAAAGGAACGTCTAAAAAATCTTTAGCAATTTTAAAATGTTTAAAAATGTGGTTTTTACTTTTACTGCATTCAAAATGTGCTTTTTCACATTCATAATAAAAATCAACTATAGCCCTAACAGACTCCGTAAATTGTAAGTATTTCTTAATTTTATAAGCAATCATTTTTTAAATCCTTTTCTTTCAAATCTTCTTCTTTCAAATCTTCTTCTTAAAAATTATTTATACAATAAAAACACGGCGGATCTATATGACACGAACAACAGAAATCTGTATTTACGCTACATACATCGCACATCCAATTTTTAAAGGTATTTAAACATGTATTACAATCATATTTCATATAGTTTCCTTATTTAAGATTCCTCTTTCCGCATCAGTCTTTTTTACATAAACATTTTCAAAAAATTCATCACTATCACAATAAGGACAAAATAATATTTCTTTCTCTCCAATCCAATCACACCATTTACATTCTTTACTTTCATAAATTTTCATTATTTAAGACTCCTCTTAATTTATAAATAAATCTTCACTTTAACCCTATTAAGTTAGCAATGTTAGTAATCCTCGTGCATATTTAATAATTTGTTTTTTAGTTGGCGTGTCACTTAAGTTATGAAGCATATCGGCTATTTTCACTTTTAGTGCTATTTTATTTTTACGTACATTTTTAAGATAATGTTCGTAAGATTCCGAAGACCGTTTTGTTAAACAATCTACTGCTTCTATGACATCTTCAGGCATTTTTACATCAATTAACATCTTTTTTGTTAAACCTGTATTCTCAAGCACATCATGTAACCAAGCTGTAGCGATTACATTTTTAGATTCCCCAGATAACCTTTTTGCTACTGCTGCAGGATGTGTAATATATTCAGTAACGCCATCACGCCTAAATTGATTTTTATGAAAAAGAGTTGCGAGCAGTTCCGCAGATTGTTCCTTCATACAGTAAAACCTTTGTAATAAATTGACTAAAAATTAATAATGTTTAACAAACACTATTATGTATTATAACAAATATTTAAAACAATGTCAAATAAAAATTAAATCATTGTGAGGCTAATAAATCTTGTGTTTGTTTTGTCATTAAAATAGAATCCAAACAAAATTGTCCTAATCCATAATTTTGAGTAATAAGAATAGTATTTCCATCTCCTCCATTTCTTCCTTTTTCTACAAATAATCTTGCCAAACCTTTTTCTCTTTCTTTAATTGTTCTATTAAATGTTAAATGGTTGTCAACAACATGAACTTTTGAAATGTCCTCAGATAAATGTTTTCTTGTTATGAGAGTCACGTCTTCTGCAACTCTGTTAGCTTGAGAAACAATAATTCCTGCAAGATGTCTTTTTTTAACTAAGCCGTGTAATTGTTTATAAATATGTCCAGTTTCTATTCTTACATTTGTGGGATTAACAAACATTAAATCAGGATAGTCCACAACCAACACATTAGGAATAAAATTATAAAAAGCTTCCAAATTTTCTAAAAAAGCCTCTAGTCCAGAAAAAGTTAAATAATTTTCAGGAAACTCTTTTATTATTAAATCATTTGTACGAATTTTTTTAAGTTTTTCTTTAATTCTTTTTCTGACCGTTAAATCCTTTAAATTTCTATTATCTTGTAATTCTTCATAATCTATATTTAAGAGAGTTCCATCTTCTTTCTTTTTTAAAACAGGGATAATTTGTTTAGCTTCTTTTGTTGACAATGAAAATAAAGATTGTAAATATCTAAGGCCTATTTTATGTTCAGGCATTTCAAGGGTTAAATGTAAAATCTTCTTTCTTTGAAGTAAAGCAAATTTAACACAGTTTATTAAAAACCAAGTTTTTCCTTCTCCTGAACGACCTGTCAATAAAAATAATTCCTTGTATGCTGGACACACTCCTAAATTATCTAATATTTTTATTCCTGTATATATTATTTCTTCTTCGCTATCAAAATGATGAAAAATTTTATCCAGCTCAGATAATTTTAAACCTTGTTCAAAAGTAGTAAATGGTATCTTTTTGTTTGAAGAAAAAACTTCCCAAGCTTCTTCTGTTTTTTCTTCTTGCAATAAATTTGCCGCTTTCACTATGGCGAGTTTAAGATTTTGTTTACTTGTAAATTCTCCCAATCTACTTAAAATAAAATCTTTATTTATACTATCTTTTAAAGAAAAAATATTTATTAATATTTTCTTATAAAATTGTCCTTTTTCTTCATCTTTTAATAAATCCTCACATAAATCTGCTATATGTTCATTAGGAGCTTGTTCAAATCTAGCAAAATAATCTAAACTTCTGTTATAAATTTCCCTATATTCTTTAATACCTATTAAATCGGAAGAAAGATTACCTCTAAGAATAGGAATTGAAGTTGTGTCAAAAACAACTAAAGCTAAAATATTTTCTGCTAAACTTCCTACAATTGAACCTTCCATGAAATCTCCAGCTATTAAACATTCTTTTAGCAAAAAGGTTAAAAACCCGCATAACAAGAAGACAGAAGAGGATTAAGCTACTCATTATGCGGGCGATGAAGCCACGAGCTCACCTATTTAATTCTATGTCTACTACAAATATTTCTACTTCATCAAGATTGTATTCATTATCTAGGGATTGCGGAAATTCAGAACCGCTAGAATACTTATATCTGTAGTAACTTTCATATTCTTCAGTTACCTTTACTAGCACAGTGTTATGTTCAATAGTTTCAATATCCCAAACTGTGCCGTCTTCTTTTAACTTTACTTTATTTATTAATTTCATTAAATTTTAATCCTGTGTTTAGCGCAAGTATTTCTATAGCCACTCACAGTAGGTGTCCCAACACAAGCGGCTCCCGAACACCCAGGTTCGTCACACACCATAAACATCGAATCTATTGCATAACAATACGGACATCCAATTATTATTTCATCTTTTCTAAAAGGACTAAAAGCACGAAGAGGCTTATCTTCTTCTACTATGCGTCCACATTCTTTACATAAAACCATCTTTTGCATAATACCTCCGTTATGATCTCTTAATGCGTAAACTGCCCCAACCAATTAAAAGAAAGATTGGTTGGGGACTTCTTGGTCAACAACTGTTAAAATTGCATTTCTTTAAGTTTTTCAATCTGTTTATTTAACGCTTCAATTTTTCTTTTTCTAATGCTTTCTGCGTGTTCAATCGCTTCTTCTTTTCTAACATGCCAGAAAGGTTTCTCGATATAATTTATCTCCGGATCTAGAGCTTTTACAATTTCAAGGCTCGAACTTATACTTTCTCCGTAAATTTCAAGAATTCCTCTTGTCAATGCGTATTTTGTTACGTAAAACTTCAAGTTGTTCTCCTTGTGTTATCTAGAGTGTTAATTTTAATATAACGTTTTTACTGGCTATGACTGAAATCTTATTCTTACTTCATCCATCTTTCCACATGACATCTTTCCTTCGGAACATTCACCACTTATACACCTAGGACCCGCCATTTTGAAGATGTTTGGCGCAACTGATTTAGACAACCTAAGCATCTCAATAGCCATTGCTCGTATTTCCCACTGAGCACGATTACAACAACGAACATTAAAAAAATGTAAGAGTTCTCTAACATTCATGGTAATTATTATCTTAGTTTCAGTAGCATTAGGGAGTAAAAATCGAGCATCCTCTTTAGGAATTCCCCGTTTTATAGCTTCGTTATACCACTGTTGAATCATGCCCATAATACTACTAAACCACTCTTTTCCACATACATAAGCATCCTTATTTGTGGCGTCTTTAAACAACCACTGTGAATTAAAAGACTCAGGAATAATAAAATCAAAATTCTTTTCACTTACATAACGCTGGCTTTGTTGGGAGTATGATGCAATGCGATGTCTAACGATTTGATGAGAACAAGCGCGAGAAATGCCTTCAACTCCAAACGTAAAAGAAACGTGTTCAAATGGAGAAAAATGTCCCCTGTCAGCTAAATTCTTAATAAAATCTGTTTGAGCGTCGTATGATATTAGTTTCTGTAAATCCCAAATTGAGGTCTGGCTGTAACAAAGCTTTGCTGCCTGAGCAATAACCTCCTCAGGATATGAAGTGTATTGTAATAGTATAACTTTTACTTTTTCTTCTGGCATAACGTTCTCCCCTAAATTTTATTATCCCTGGGAAGCTTCCCTAAAAATGCTTGCTCAAGTGTTAGCATAATTGCAGATATTTCATTGTCTAGTATCTCACTAACAAGCTCTTTCATTAAATCTTCCTCCCTCAAAATATTGAGTGTATTGTAATAGTGTAACTTTAATTTTTTCTGACACCACAGAACTCTTTTTCTTAAGTTTTATTAAACTTTGTCGGGTCTTTTATAGTTTCAATCCTCATCCAGCCTTCGGGCTGGATGTTATGGCACCTCCAGCATTAATTATTGCGACCTTTACAGCTTTTAAAGCCTCCTTCTTTACAGTTACTAATAGCACAACAGTGTCTTGCTCCCTCCTCCATTTTTTAAAATAACTTTCAAACGAGCCTAAATCCATTCCATCGTCAGTCTTGACATACCCGCCCGATAAAGTCACCCTAGCATTGTCTGAAAGAAACAAAAGGTCATGCTCATTGCTGTCAATGACTGTCCCATCTATTGTTATTTCTTCATCCTCATGATATGTTCCATCTTCCCACAACAGCTTATCAGAATAGAATTTTTTAAATTCTGCTCCACTTGTTTTTGTTGACATACAAACTCCTTCTATTGCATTTTTTAATTAAAATGCTGTTTAAAAATCAATTGTATCAATATTACATATTACATATTATATCAAATATGCAACATAATGTCAATTTATTTTTATTTTTTATAATTTTTACTGACACTACAGTATCTTTTCAGAGTAACTAAACCGGTAAGTAAACCCACATTTTTTCCCATTTATCCTTTGTTTATTTTTGCATTCTGCTCGAAATTCTACATTATAAACCCCATCTTGAATACTGGGATACGATTCTATATATTCAAATAGCGCATCTTCTTTTTTACATTTAGGACAGATTGTTATATTGTCTGAACTCATTTACCCTCCTCATTTACATCTTTAATTATAGCACCTTTCAAAATAATTTGTTATAGCTTTAAACATAACACTAATCCAGCCCATAAATTATTCTTTTCAAAAAATTTACCGCGTATTGCAAAACATCTGTTTAAGTGCCCAATATTCCGGATTTAAAAAAGATTCTGTAATATTAAATGCTGACATACCTAAATTGAATATATTGCACACAATAATTAACACTGCTGTGGCAACAATAATTACGCAAATATAGCTCCCTTTGGGATATTTTTTCTTATTAAAATTATACAGTTTTCTTAAAAAATATAACCCGCCAATTGAAAACCCTAACACAACCATACACACTATAAATCTAATTATTCCATTAATATACGCCTGTTTTATTAATGACTCCCACAAAAGCTCAACACTTACGCCTACTTTTCCCGACAATTTTTCTAACAATGTTGCTAATGTATTAATATCCATCTATGCCCTCCCAATCATTTTGATATTTTTGTTATATGTCCAGACGTTATTATCCACTTCTTCTGGACTGTAAATAAACCCATCAGAATCTTTGTAATAACCGAACTCGGTAGCATTTATTTTAGGGAATTCTCCATGCCATTTACCAGTTTCACATTCTGAGCAAATTGGTTCAATCTGATTTGTCCAAAAATCTCCGAGGGCTGTGTTTTCAACTGCCTCACATTTAGAACATTTAAAAAGTGGCATAAGCTATGCCTTACACACATAATACGATAACAGAAACAGCGCGATAATAATTACCACAAGTATCCATGCAAGGAATACCCTTTCAGGCCACCCATCACGCCACATCCTGGTTATAAAATCACACATTTTAACCTTCCCTCTCTCATGAGCAATCAGATTCGTTGTAGGTATAGTTCAGTGATTATTCCATCCTCTTTTGTAGTCCTTATGTTCTCGAAACAAATTACCAGCTCAGGGATTTTATCCCCAGGCTGGACATAATCAAAACTTGCATGGCTGAAATAAATATAGTATATAAACGTACTTATGTCAAGTATGCCACTCACCAGCACCGCTCCCGCTGGCAACCCTTCTATACATTTAAAATGAAACTCTTCCCCTCTCGTGAAAATCTGTTTGAGATAGTAATCCGGCATAGGTACTCTTACCAGCCTTCTTTCGTAGCTTTCTTTTTCAATATCATCCACAATTACCCTCCTTTTTGGTTTATGTTTTTAATGATGCGGCTTCCGCATCCAGCCTTTTACACTCGACGTTTAATAAGTCTATCATGTTAGAGATAAACGAAAGCGTATTCTGTCCAACTTTGGAATAGATAGGATGCAATCTTATCTCATTAGAAATTTCACTATAGATACCAAATAGCGTATTAAGTGATGCTCTCATAACGTCTCTGGTTAACTGTGGCTGAAAATTACTATCTACCGTCATAACATGCTTTTTTGTTTTCATCGTATCCCCTACCCTCTCTTGAGAGAAATAAAAATCTCCACGTAAACGACAATAATCAAGTATTTCTGCCTTTGTTTTACTCTTCACCAAGACCGCCTGTTGGTCTCCAATAAGGGTATCCAGAAGACCTGCACACATCGCAGTGATTATGCAATGATGGTTTCCCTTTATGCGCACAATTAGAACAATCTTTTTCTTGTAACCAATTCGTTATACGTTCTAAAAATTTCTTAATGTTTTTAATCACGTGGTTCTCCTAAATACAAAGTGTTGAGCCGCTTAACATCCGCTCGTTTTCAAAAAAGCTGCTATTCTTTCTCCTAATATCCTGGTATACCACCTCATGGCTTCGAGTTGCTCAAGCAAACGCATCCTTCCAACTTGGACAAGTGTTTTATAAGTAGAATTACACCGAATGAACTCATCCAACTTCTCGATTTTTATATCAAGCTCTTTTTTCTCTTCTATAACTCTTTTTTGAAAATCTCCTTTACGCTTCATCGTAATCATTACTATCGCAATATACACAGCGGGGGAAGTTTTCCGGAACCACACTATGACAGCAAGGGCATATCTGTATCGGCTCAAACAATCTATCATCGTTATTCATAAATATCCTCCTTAAGATTTTCCTGAAGCCTTAAAATATCTCGATTCGGTTCATCTCAAAAGCTCCTTTTCCCATGATTAATCGGGCTGCAAGCCTCACAGAGCCACTTGCACTTCTTTTCGCCTGCTTTGTACGTCCCGCCATAACAAAACCTCGTGGCGGGCTTCCCACTCAGGCACTCATACCGCACCTCTCTCTTCGTCTTCATGTTCCTCCTCCCTTCTGCCCTAATAGCATGCCTAGCATTTTTTTTGCAGAAATTTTCTTGAAATTGTCAAGACTCAGAAAGCTATATAATTTGCCCTCTACAAAATCTTCGTGGGAGCAAAATTCATCCTCGTCATATTCTTCAGACGAGCAATCGACCCCGTATCCCCTGACGTGATGCACCCTATAAACGCCCTCTTCTAATTCGATAATTGAAAAGCCTTTATAATCCCCCTCTCCCATCTTTTCGATTTTATCGAACAACTCTTTAACTATAGATTTTTTCATATTTCCCTTTTTTCCCTCTTCCGCCCTCACGGGCATTATCCCCAATCCCTCTTGCGCATACCAAGGGGGCGGTTTATCTATCTTATTTAATGCCTCTTTTTCCATTCACGACAGGGGGCGGTAAATTAAACGCATTTAAAGTGTTATACTATTATTATATCATTATTAATCAACATGTCAAAGAAAATACAAATAAAAATAAAATATATTGTGGAAAAGCGTTTTTATTGTTATCTTCGTTCCGTCTCGCGGAGCCGTCGATAGCGGTTGCCAGTTTTCCATTTTCCATCCTTGCTTCAGAATCTCATTCTGAATTTTCTGTTAGCAATATCGTCGGTATTTTACCACTGAATAATTTCATCCAAGCAAAGAGGTCTCCCACCTTCATTTCCGGACTAATAATCCTTGTTACAATCTCTAAATCACAGCTTTCCGGGCCTGTCAGAGGCCACGTTCTTATAGTTGCAATGTATTGTTTACATAGAGTCTTCTCACACATCTATCCCTCCTTCTACGCTTCAGATTAGCCCCCAAAACCAAAAATAAATGTACATAGCCTCGACGAACCAGGCTAACTGGATATATTCCCAAACCGCGTTACCTCGCTTGCTCAATATCGCTCTCATGATAACTCCTTAACCGTTGTGACAACATCAAAGAAACCTTGCTGGCCTTTGACCGGAAAACGCTGAATTTTTCGGACGTTTTTAAGTTCCCAAACAAAAAATCCTTCTGCGTAATCACACATCGCAAAACATGTATCGTACGGCATAAACGCCCGACAATTAACGATATCCACGACACATAGAGCTTGCCCTCTGGGCAGGTCGTTGTAATATGGGAGTATTGTAGAGCAGATAAGCACGCTCCCTCTTATCTTTGTTTGCCACGAACGTACCTCCAAAGTTTTTTGACCTCGCTCGATTAACGACGCATAAGGTTGCTTAATTGATATCGCTTTCATGCTGGCTCTTTCTTAAGAATTTTTAACGCAAACTCTTTGAAAGCATTAAGCCCTTTCAGCGCACTTGTATGATTGAGTGAGCAAACCAAGCATTTCGATTCCTTCTCAAGCTTTTCGTGTTCATTTATTGCCTTGTCTATGTTTTTTAATATAGTATTCATATCGTCCCTCCAAAAAACCGATTTATTTTTACAGCCAATAACCCCACACCCACGTACATTTTCTATCCTTCCAAAAGAGACGAAATCTCGAACATTTTACCAGCCGCGGC
>ERZ1292625.1487-Hain-H41-01um-R1-1487-length-27631-cov-13_pt1 | contig 27631 bp, 20 predicted proteins | sample MGYA00564400_ERZ1292625 | MGnify/ENA primary metagenome ERZ1292625 (study PRJEB36523, sample SAMEA6512639) | groundwater metagenome | collected 2019-01-08 | study: AquaDiva: Metagenomics assemblies of 32 groundwater samples | reverse complement strand
CATTTGCGGTTCAATATAAAAATTTATACCAAGTTTTGAAAGCTTGTAAATATAAAAATAATTAATTCTATCAATAAAATAGTGGTCGGTATTTTGCGGCACTAAAATCTCAACGTTAACCCCGCGCAGATGCGCCTGATGCAAAGCTCCTATCAGCCAGCGTTTAGGCATAAAATACGGAGTAACCAGAGTAATATTTTTTTGCGCCTTAAATAAATGTTTTTTATAAATTTTTTTTAAATTAAATTTGTTTTTTACTGGAAAATGCTCTACTAGCCAGTCATGAATTTTCTTTTTAAAATTTTTTTTATTGCGAGCAAAGACTAATTTATCTGCGCCACCGCACAGAGCATAAGCTTTGTTAAAAGATTTAGTTATCAATAAAACCAACTTCCCTTCCACTTGCACCATTAAATCATTCCAAAGAGACGCGCTTTGATGAAAATTTACTCCGCCAATAAATGCAATTTTTTCATCTACAATTAAAATTTTGCGATGGGTTCGGTGCAAAAAATAACTCAAAAAGATTAATTCCACTCCCGCATTTTTAAGTTCAGAAATCACTTTTGCGCTTAAATTAAAACTTCCAAAAGAATCTAAAATTACCTTAACCCTTAATCCATTTTTAGCTTTTTCTTTTAATAATTTTAAAAAATTAAAATCTATCATATCATCCTGAAAAATATACATTTCCAGATAGATTGATTTTTGAGCGAATAAAATCGCCGCAAACATTGCTTCCCAAGATTTCTGTGAACTGGCAAAGAATTTATAACGCATAATAATATTGTATCAATAAAGTTTTGGATTTGCATTTTTACCAAAATACAGTAAAATACTTTTATCTAGGCTAAAATAATTTATTATTAAATTGTTCGCCCGAATGTTTGTATATTTTAGGGCCCTTAGCTCATCTGGCTAGAGCGCCTCATTTGCAATGAGGAGGTGGCAGGTTCGAGTCCTGTAGGGTCCACCAAAAGAAAAACGCCTAATGGCGTTTTTCTTTTGGTGGACCCTAAGCAAAGTATCTGCATACTTTGCGTCAGGACGAGAACGACGGAATATAATTTTTACAGCAGTAAAAATTTATGAGTCGGTGCCTAGCCTAAAATTTTCTGACGAGAAAATTTTAAGGCGAAGGAGAGATTCCTGTAGTAAACAGGACTTGAAAAGCTTTTTATTATTTACGAAGAGCTTTGCTCCGAGTAAATTAAAAAGGTGTACTGAACCTGTAAGGTTCGAGATTCCTGTTGGGACTCGAAAAATTATACTTAGTAACTTGTGATACACATTATTTAAAAATAATAAGCGCTCATTTCTCTTTTATGAAAATAATTTTTGAATTTTCTCCCAAGGAATAGCAACAATAAGCGTCCCGATAAATACAAGAATAATTCCCAGTCCTGCCTGTAGGGTTATTCCCTCAGTCAAAACTACGGTTGCTAAAATTGCTGTAAATACAATAGATAATTTGTCTATAACCGTCACTGCCACAGTAGGACCAACCGATAAAGCATGATAAAAGAAAATCCATGATAACGCGCCGCCCAGACCTGATAAGACAACAAAAATCCATTGTTTTGTTGAAAGTGACGATATTGCCGTAAAAGATAGTTTGCCAAATGACAATGCGGCAATAGAAACTATAACTGCCATCGTAATACCACGAATAGCAGTGAGAAGATTTGGGTCAACTCCCCTTAAACCTATTTTAGCAAAAATTGTGCCAACACTGGCCATAATCGCGCCGAGGAATGCGTATAATACGTACATAGAAAAAGTATAACACCTAATAGTAGATTTTGGCAAAATAATTTTTGAACTATTGACTATTTATTTAATTTAAGTTAAACTATATTAAATTTTTGTTCAACCTCTTTAAAACAATTGCCTTATGATTAACGACATGGATGGTGTTTACACACGAACACAGGCTTACAACTTTTTGAAAAACCTGCTGGGTGTATCAAAAAAAGTTCTTCTTAACAAAAACTTCTTTTGTTTGTTTTTTAAAGAATCTGACGGTATGTTCCTTATCAAAACATCCGAAGACATTATAAAAAGCATATTCACAAAAGAAGGAATTGCTGAATTGAATAACCTGTATTACCGCAAAAAACAGGAAAAAAATCCTGCCGAAGCGGCAAAAATTTCACAAAAAGTAATGCAGATTGTAAAAAAATCACTGGCAGCCTAAAACTGTTTTTCATTTCATTCAAAAAGCTAAAGCCACCGGTAATTCGGTGGCTTTTTTTAACGCAAAAAAACACCTGACGGTGTTTTTTTGGGCACTTATGTTGTTTACGATAAATGTAAGTATTACCTCACACTCACAAACAGAGTGTATCATATTTGAAATAAAAAAGCAAGTGTGAAAGAAAAATCCTCTCTTGCGAGAGGATTTTTCATATTTTTGCCTTGTATCTATAAGCCGAATTCTGTGCTCCGACCAAAGTCGGAGGATAGTAATTTATCTAGCCCTTCGATTACTCTCAGGGTCAAGCGATTCTTCCCGCACATAACTCTATATACATTATAATATCAACATAAAAGATCTATTAAAATTTGCTCTCTTATGAAACATATCTTTATATGTAAAGTTATGTGCGGGACGCGATCTTGCACAGAGGTAAGGATTTTGCCGTTTCACTCCTTAAGTTGCCTTAAGGACTCACCCCTTGATTTCTCTCGGGGTGGTTTTGTTCTTTCGAACAAAACCGTCTCTGCTCGCACCTCGTAGGTTGCCCTAGACGGGTATTACCCGCTACCATTCCCATCTCGCCGAAGCGAGAATCGCTGTGTTCGGACTTTCCTCCACGTGAGATAGCGCTTGCGCGACATTTCATGTGGTAACTATCCAATACAAGGCAAATTTAATTATAAAACAAAATATTAAAAAAGTAAATAAAAAAAGTGAGAAATATTGTTTCTCACTTTTTTATATAATTAATTTTCAGGAAATTTTTTTATTTGTTCTTCTTTGATATTTTCTCCTAAAACATCATCTAGCGAACAAACTCCGGACACGCAGGCATACTCTTTTGCGCCAATTGTATTATCTTCTTGTTCATAATACATTATTTTAGAAAAATCAATATGTTTTATTTCTTTCATTCTTCTTTCATATTCTTCTTTGGTAATCTCTTCATATGGAGCAAGTTGATAGACATGCTCAGACCTTGGCAAGAAAGATAATCCTCCGACAATATCCCAATTTTCGTAAACGAAATTTGCAACTTTTATCCATTCATCTGAACCTACATATATCGTTACCGATGGATTATGTTCAATATAATTAATTTTTAATTTTTTCCACTCTTCTAAAAGGTCAATAGCCGATACTTCACTGCGGGTTATTGCTCCTTCTGGCGCTTTGATTGGAAATTCCAAAACTGCTACGGTTGAATTGGCGGTAGAATATCCAACTTCGGCTTTTGATGGCACGCCTTGGTCCTTCATCAATTCAAATAACGGATCGTTGGTGGCGATACGCACTCGTCTGATAAAATATTTTGCATACCATGGATGCATGCCTGAACCAACATAAAGAAGTTGTCCTGAATTTCCATGCGGCTTAACTGTTGTTATGCAAGTTGATTGATTAATACCAAACTTTTTTGCATATTCCTTATTTACTTTAATTGCTTCTTCTCTTAGTTCATTTAAAACTTTTTCTGTTCTAATTGTTTTATTGTCATAGTAACCTGTAATAGAAACTCCAAGCAACGCTTCAGCCTCGCAATTTTCTTTCCATTCTTTTGATAAATAACCAAAATTAGTCAGTGAAGCCTGATATGTGCCTATAATTGTAGCCAGTCTGACTTTTTTCTTTAAATCTTCCACCGTGTCTTTTGGACGCACTACAATAGATGTCAGATTACAAAACTGCTTTGACCTTAAGGTTATTTCTCCGCAAGGATTTGACCCTGGAAGGTCCACTATGACATTTTGGTCATCAATAATGCCAGCTTTTTTCCAGTTATCAATTCTACGCTTTGGAAGCTGGGTCATCAGGCCGCCGCGATTAAAAATTCCTCGCTCCCCCGTGCCTGATTTTATAAGTTCTATCCATTCATTTAAAAATTCAGAAGCTAAGGGTTTTTGATTATAAACAGCGGAATTATTGGCCATTGAACGTTGACCATTATCAATCCAAAATTGTCCTTGTTTTGATTTTCGCATTGATTCATCATCAATATCAGATAAAGAAATAAGCGCGCTTCTGCGCACTCCACCGGCAACAACAATAAGGCCGATCTGGCAAATAATATCGTGCAAGTCTATGTTCGTTAAACGTTTTGCTTGTCTGGCTAAAATTTTTACTTTTGCAAAATTAATTACATCTATAAGAGGTTGCGGTCCTGAAGCGCGACCTCCGGCAGTTTTTAAACGAGCGCCGGATGGTCTGATTTTACTGTAATCAAAATCAATATCATAACCATCAGTCCAAGTCTTGCAAGCGAGAACAAAAGCGTCTGCCCAGCCTTCTTTGCTGTCTTCAACAATATAAGTTGCAAGTTTTTTTCCAGTCTGTCTTCTTATTTGTGGAAATTTTTGCACAGTTTCAGATTCAACAGAAAAACCCAAACCTGCTCCGCACATAAGTATATACATAATTTCTCCTAAATCTTGCCAACTTGATGGCGCAATATAAGAACAGTTGTAAGACCAAACATTTGTTTTTCGGCAGGCATCGCCCGCGGACCAAAGCAGTCTCATTGATGGACAAACTTCTTGTTTCAAAATTCCTTCACGAATATCATCATAATCTTTTTCAGAAAATTTCTTACCAAGATTTTCTCTCATGTACAGCATAAAGCGATTAATTGTTTCAATCCATGTTTCTCTTCGTCCCAACTCGTCTTGCCATTTTGAGTATGTCCTATAAAAAATAAATTCTTCGTAGGAACTTACAAAGTAAGAACTTGAATCTTCAAAAACTTTTTTATTCTCAACCGGAACAATGCCAACTTCTCGTCTTAATTCTGCTCTTTTAGACCTATAAAGAATGTAAGATTTCGCCGTCAAATGAAATCCGAGGTCCATAAGTTCTCTTTCTACGAGGTCTTGCAGTAATTCTACGCTTGGAATAAATTTTTTTTCTATATTTGCATCTTTTTCTTTTAATAATTTATAAAAAACTTTATTGGCAACCTTTAAAGCGTCGTTTTCATCTCCCTCAGCAGTGGTAATAAATGCCTTATGCACGGCATTGACAATTTTATTGATATCAAAAACAATAATTTCTCCTTCACGGCTCCTAATCTTTTTGATTTTTGATAATTCTTTTTTGCTTAAATTTTCCTCTTTCTTCATACATCTATAATACTATTTTTTAAAAAAATATGCGAGCAAAAAACAGCAAAAATCACTGAAGAAAACAGTTTAGAAAAAATGTAAAATCGCTTATTGAAAAATCCTTACTGTTTAACGATTTTTAGATTAAAAAAATGACCCTATTGTTTTCTTGAAGATTATTCTTTCCCGAAAAATCAGCTTAAGCTTCCAAAATACAGAGAGTCTCCTTGTTGGGGCCAAAAATCTGCGGATAAGTGTCGGAGCTCGCATTTTTTGCGATATAAATTACTTTAAATTCTTTTAAGATTATTTTTGATCTCCATTCCAGCCGAAAAGTTTTGCGATAGATTCTGAGCTTTCTCTTTTACGGACAATTTGAATCATTCCATCTTGCGCCAGTATTTTCATTGGCGCTGAAAGAAGACAATGATGCGAAGAGAGTCCGTCTTGATAGGCGCCAGTATCCAGTATTGCGACAAACTGATTTTCATTTTCAGAAAGTTTCGGCAAGAGAAGATAATTGCCTCCAGCGGTATATTTATCATCTGAATCACAACTGCTTCCGGCGAGCCAAACTCTTTTTAAAGCGCAGTCCATATTGTTCGCCGGTATAACATGCCACTTTTGATGGATAGCCCAAGTATCTTTTAAATCATTAATAAAACTGCCATCAACAATGTACCAAGCTTTAGCATTCGCTTTGTCAATATATTTTTTAGAAATTACTTTATAGATTGTCACTTCGGCCGGAGCCACAATGTATTGTCCCCACTCTATTGCTAAGTTTGGATGTTTAATTCCCGCTTTGTCCGATAAGTTTTTTAAAATTTTTATAATTTTGCTTGAAACAGATTTCGCCGTATAAAATTTTTTCTTTTCATAAGGAACTCCAAAACCTCCGCCAATATCTATTGTATCTAAATTCGGATGTGTTTTTTGCAATTGTTCGTAAATAGTAAATGCATGTTTTACCCCTTCTAAAATACTCTTTTGCGTTTTTATTTGAGAACCTAAATGATAATGCATTATTTTTAGATTCTTTATTTTAGATAAATCTAAAATTTCTTTTTCGGGCAAGCCAAAACGGTCAAATTTTTTATCCCAATGCGTATCAGCTTTTATATTAAGGTCAACTCGCACACCTACATCACCTTTATATTTTATAATTCTTTCCATCTCTTCAGAACTTTCTATTATAGGAATAATATTCATGTCTTTTTCGCGTAATTCTTCGATTAAATCAAGATATTGGTTAGTTTTTGGACCATTGCAAAATACGCGAATTTTAGCATTAAATTTATCGCTTTCCCAAACTTTTTTCACGATTGAAAGTTCGTTGGAAGATGTAACTTCCAGATTTGCACCCTCAGAAAGAAGCGGGAGAATAAATTCTTTATTTTGATTCACTTTCATTGGATAATGATAGAAAAATTTTCCTTTATACCCATAAATCTTCATATAAGCTTGAAAATAACCCATCAAGTCTTTTAATCGGTCTTCTATAATAAAAGGAAAAATCACCTGCAGGGGTGTTCCATATTTATTTGCCAGACTATTCAAGTTATAAACATGATGACCTTCTGTGACTATTAAGTTGCCGTCTTTGTTTATATTGAAAAACTGGGTATTGAATTCATCTATTCCGAGTTTCCAAAATTTTCTCCAATTCTTTCCTTTTTTTCTCTGTTTTTTTATTTTTTTCTTGGCCATTTAATTAGAATATTTAGTATATCAACTTGACAAAAAAAGTAAAGCTAGCGCTTGTATACCCCACACCATGTGTAAGAAAATTCTCCTACACCTGGTGTGGGGATAAATAATTTTTCAAAAACTCTTTTTTAAACTCAAAAAAGTTGTTATCTATAATTGTTTGCCTAATTTTTTTAACTAAATTCACAATAAAATATAAATTGTGAATTGAAGCCAGAGTGCCGGCCAGCATTTCTTTTCCATGAAAAAGATGAGCAACATATGCTTTACTATATCCTTGGCTCCTCAAGGTCAGACCTTGGGCTCCTTTAAGGTCTGACCTTTTCCCGCCACAAGTATAACACTCACAGTCTTCTTCAATCGGCAAGAAATCATTTCTGAATTTTGTATTTGTTATAATTATCTTGCCAAACTTAGTGTAAACCGTTCCATTTCTTCCAAGTCGGGTAGGCAAAACACAATCAAAAAGATCTACGCCGTTTTCTATTCCCATAAAAAGATCTTCCGGTTCTCCTATGCCAAGCAAATGACGAGGTTTATTTTCCGGCAAAATTTCGTTGACCCATCTTACCGCGGAAGACATATCTTCTTTGGCAAAAGAACCGCCAATTCCAAAACCATCAAAGTATTTTCCATCTATATTTGTTTCAGAAATAATTTTCGCAGATTTTTTTCGCAAATTTTCATCACGTCCGCCTTGTATGATGCCAAAAAGAGCCGACGAAGATTCTCTTTTAGAGGGTGTCTCGCAGGCTGACGAGCCGAGAGGCAGCGCTCCGCTAGCAAGCGGAGACAGCAACCCTATAAAAGAGGAAGCTTTGTCGGCGTTTAAGTTAATATGTTCCCTTAAACTTCTCTCTGCCCAACGGTGTGTGCGTTCAAGAGCTTCCTCTTGATATTTTAAATCTTCCACCGGACTAGTGCATTCGTCAAAAGCAAAAATAATGTCTGCGCCTAAGTTGTGCTGTATCTGAATTGACTTCTCCGGAGTTATGTAATGAATTGACCCATCTAAATGAGATTTAAACGAAACTCCATCTGCCCCGATTTTTGCTAATCTTGGCGCATCATTATCATCAAAACGCTCTGGAATTAATAATGATGGGTCGGTTATTTTTGTAATCTTTGAGATATCTTTTCCATATGCAACACCTAAAGAAAAAACTTGAAAGCCGCCGGAATCAGTCATTGTCGGACCCGACCAATTCATAAACTTGCCAATACCTCCGGCCTCGCGCACTATTGCGTCCCCTGGTTGCAAATATAAATGATAAGTGTTTCCAAGCACTGCTTGCGCGCCAGTATCTTTTACCTGTTCAGGATTTAAAGATTTCACCGTTGCCTTTGTTCCCACCGCCACAAAAGCCGGAGTTTCTATTTCTCCGTGTAAGGTTGTAATCACCCCTGCTCTGCCTAAACTTTTTTTTAGTTTTTTTTCAATTTTAAATTCCATTATTTCTCCACTTCCACAAATTTTAGTTCTTGTATATTCACCGGACTTACGAGCAATGCTTTGACAAAAGCATCACGAGGGTCAGAAATTATTTTTATAACAGTACCTAAAATACGCGGAGTTATCCCCGGCAACACAACTTCAGTTCCATTATCTAAATTAAAATCTTTCGGTAAAATCATTTCAAAATTTCCTCCGCCTCGCCCAATTACCTGCATAAAGATATCACGACCCGTAATTATAACTTCTGTTTTTTCTCCCGGACTTGAATATAGAACAACTTTTGAAGAATTGGCATATGTTTCAGAAATTTTTCCAATCGGCATATTGCCTAAAGCAAAAACTTTTTGATTTATCGCAGCGCCTTGATTTATTCCAACATCTATAATCAGAGTGTCATAAACAGACCTATTGGGTTTAGATAAAATAGCTGCAAGCAACATATTTTGATTTTGTTTTTTACGTCCTAAAACTTCTTTTAATTTGTCATTTTCATCTAAAATAGAAGCATAGTTTGCTCTATCAGCCTGACTTGCCAATATTTGAGATTTAAGACTTTCATTTTCCAAAAGAATAGATTTTTTGTTTTTTAAAAATTGTCCGATATTTGAAAATTTTTGACCAAGATTATTTCCTAAAATTAAAACTGGACGAAAGATAGCGTGGCTGATATAAGACAAACCATTAAAAATACTCACCCTAAAATAAAACAACAAAATAAAAACAATAATGCCAAGTATTATATATGAGAGTTTTTTTCTTTTTATTTTTTTATCTAGGAGGTAACTCATCTTGATTTCGAATTAAAACTTCCTTAAAAGATTCAAGGTCGTCTAAAATAATTCCTGTTCCTCTGGCAACAGAAGAAAGCGGGTCATCTACTACGTAGATTGGAATTTTAAGGACACTTTGTAAAAGCTTATCTATCCCTAAAAGCAAAGCTCCTCCGCCAGAGAGAGTAATTCCATTGTGCATTATGTCGGACAAAATTTCAGGTGGCGTTGTCTCCAGCACATCTTTCACGCCTTCAATGAGTTCCTTTATTGATAATAAAAATGCCTCGCGAATATCAGAATCTGTTACTACTACTTCTCGCGGAAGACCGGTTAATATATCACGTCCGCGAACTTTTATTTCCATATATTCTCCTGAAACAACCGAACCAATGGCAATTTTCACCAATTCAGCAGTTCTTTCGCCAATTAGTATTTTAAATTCATCACGCATGTATGTGACAATGTCATTATTAAATCTATCGCCCGCCACTTTTAAATTTTTTGATTTTACTATTCCTCCCAAAGAAATTACGGCAATATCTGTCGTTCCGCCGCCAATATCCACAATCATAGAACCGACCGGGTCTTTTATTGGAAGCCTAATGCCGATAGCGGCTGCCATTGGCTCTTCAATTAGATAAACTTCCCGCGCGCCAGCTGAACGAGCAGCGTCATAAACGGCTCGTGTTTCCACATTTGTCGTGCCAGAAGGCACCCCGACTAAAACTCTCGGTCGCATTAATTTTTTTGACATTTTGTCCGCTTTATTTATCAAGTATGAAAGCATTTCTTCAGTAACTTCAAAATCAGAAATCACTCCGTCTATCAGCGGACGAATTGCTTTAATATGTCCCGGAGTTCGGCCAAGCATTTCTTTTGCTTTTGCGCCGACGGCAATAATTTGATTTGTTTTAATATTAACCGCAACAACCGATGGTTCGTTAATTACAATACCGTGGCCTTTTAAATACACCAAGGTATTGGAGGTGCCTAAATCTATGCCAATGTCATTTGAGAATAATTTGTAAAATTTATCAAGCATAAAATAATTAGGTTCTAGTTGCTAGATTCTAGGTTTTAGTAAATCCAATAGTTCATCAAGGGAAACTATTTTTCCTTTTTCTTCAGCGCGTTTTTTTAATTCAATTCCGCTTTCTTTTGATTCTGGCAAATCTTTCAAACTTCTGGCTGAAATTACCGCCCTCCATGGAATACCAAGCAAATCAGCATCGGCAAATTTTTCTCCTGCAGATATTCCCAGACGATCATCAAATAAAATTTCAACTCCATTTTTTAATAATTTTTCGTAAATCTTTTCCGCTTCTTTCGCGACAATCTCATTGTCTCCAAGCAATAATAGATGCGCTTGAAACGGCGCAATAAATTCTGGCCAGATTATGCCTTTGTCGTCCGATAAAACTTCCACTATTGTACCCATTAAACGACCTAATCCAATACCATAACTGCCCATTATTACTAATTTTTCTTCACCATTTTCATTTCTGTATTTTAAATCAAAAGGTTCTGAAAATCTCGTTCCAAGTGAAAATATATTTCCTACCTCAATAGCTTTATGCTCAACTAAATTTTCTCTTTTTATACCAAGAGAATTTAATATTTCGTCATTTAAAACTTCTTTATTGACTGCAACACCTGAATTTTCGTCTAAATAAATGGTATCTTCCCCAACTGAAGTTATTGTTTGAAATTCATGAGAAAATTTTGAAAAACTTCCACCTGAAGCAAAAGTCAAGTAAGTTAGGTGACCAATCCCAGCTTTTTTAAAAATGTTTTGATAAGCTATTTTTATCTTTTCATAAAAAGCATTATGTTCTGTCTCATCTTTTGAAAAAGAGTAAAGCGCTTTCCAATAAAATTCTCTTCCTCTCATGATTCCGGATTTGCTTCTTGTTTCGTTCCTAAAAATATCTTTAAAATCATATGGGTAAACTGGTAAATCTTTATAAGAACTTATGTACTGCTTTAAAATATTTGAGTATGCTTCTTCGTTACTAAATGACAAACCAATTTCTCCGCCATTCTTTAATTTTGTCTTAAACCAATTATCCACGACTTTATCATCCCAACGATTTGATTTCTCCCATATTTCTTTGTTTTGAAGCGCGGTGGTTTTCATTTCTATTCCACCAATAGCGTTCATCTCTTCGCGAATAATATTTTCAATTTTATTAAGCACCCTTAACCCCAAAGGCAAATACGAATAAACACCAGCCATCTCTTTATGAATAAAACCTCCGCGTATTAAAAATTCAGCATTTTTTGACACTTCGTCCGCAGGACTTTCTTTTTGGGTTTTAGTAAAAAGTTTTGATTGTCTCATCCCGTACGAAATTCTATCATTATTGTTTCTGAAAGAATTTTTAACCCTAATAAGTGAACCCCGTTATTTCGTTCGGGACTCATAACACCATATTAGCTGAAAATACTCGCCACGTCAAAGTAATAAAAGAATAATAAAAACATTTGCAAAAATCAAAACTTTCTGCTAGAATGACCCGTACCTGTCCCGTACTAAATTTTTGATTACGGGGTATACACGATAAACATTATTATTTAAAATTTTAGTACTGGGATGCAAAAAGTAGAAACAGGAGAAATTTTAATAGAAAAAATGTTTGAAGCTGGAGCGCATTATGGTTATTCAAAAACTAGAAGGCATCCTTCAGTTTCTTCTTTTATCTATGCAACAAAAAATAAAACAGACATAATTAACCTTGAGAAAACAAAAGAGATGTTTGAAAATGCATCCTTATTTGTGAAAAGCTTGGGCGCTCGAAATAAAATTGTTCTTTTTGTCGGCACAAAACCAGAAGCTAAAGAAACGGTCAAAGATATAGCTTTGTCTTTAAATATGCCTTATGTAAATGAACGCTGGATTGGAGGCACTCTCAGTAATTTTCCGGAAATTAAAAAAAGGATAAATGAACTTGAAAATTATAGAAAAGAAGATAAAGAGGGTGGCCTTGAAAAATACACGAAGAAAGAACGAGTAGTTATGGCAAAAAAAATGGAAAGACTATCAAGATATTATTCAGGCCTAGTTGGCGTAAAAAAGATACCAGACGCCCTTTTTATTGTAGATGCAAAGACTGAACACATTGCAGCGACTGAAGCTAAAAAATCAGCTGTCCCTGTTGTTGCCCTTATAAATTCGGACTCAAATATAAAAGGCATTGACTACCCTATCGTCGGAAACGACTCCGGAATACCGTCAATTAAATTATTTACCACATCAATAGGTAATGCTTATAGGGCCGGAGTAATGTCTATACCCACAAAAGAAGCATAAAAAAATGTCAACACATGTAACAACTGAGTTAATAAAGGAACTTAGGGACTCAACGAGTATTTCTGTGATGCAATGCAAAAATGCGCTGATTGAGGCTGATGGCGATATAAAAAAAGCGATAGCTATATTAAAAAAAACAAGCTCTGATATCGCTCTAAAAAAGGCAGACCGTAATGCAAAAGATGGCGCGGTAATTATAAAATCAACTAATAATAAAATAGTGATGATTTCACTGCGCTGTGAGACTGATTTCGTTTCTAAAAATGAAGACTTCGCGTCGCTACTTTCTAAATTATCCTCCATTGCTTTAACTGACGGAATTGACCAAATGAAAAAAGTTGCAAAAGAGATGATTGACCCTGTAATACAAAAAACAGGAGAAAATATTCAATTAGATGAAGCATTTCAAATAGAAGGAAATATTTTGGGAAGCTATGTGCATAATAATAAATCTGCGGTTGTTGTAAGTTTAGACGGTGGAAACAACGAACTTGCAAAAGATATAGCAATGCATATCACTGCCATGAAGCCGGAATATCTTTCATCGGAAGATATCACAGAGGATATAAAGAAAACTATGTTTGAGATATTTCAAAAAGAAATTGAAGGCATAAATAAGCCGGCAGAAATTAAGAAAAAGATGCTAGACGGTAAAATCGGGACATATTTCAAGGAAAAAACTTTACTGGACCAGCCTTTCATAAAAAATTCAGAGGAAACAATTGGCCAGCTTTTGGAAAAATCAAATGCAAAAATAAAGGAAATCAAGCGTTATTCAATATAATTTATTTAATATGTACTTTTTTTTAATTTTATTTTTTATATCACTTAGCGGAATAGTTTTGATGATTGGAAAGAAATTAATCTTTGCGGACATTAAAAAAGGCGAAGACGCTGAAAAATTCATATTAGAAACTTTTAATTTGGATGAAATAAAACATATAGCTATCAGCAATGTCAAAAAATATGGATTTATAGCGTTGGTTATTATTCTTCGTTTTTCCATTAAATCTTCGCATTTCTTAAAAAGCGGATACGGAGAAATAAAAAATAAAATGAGGAGTGTAATAAAAAATTATCTGACGCATAAAGAAAAAGAGCCTAAAGAAAAAGAAGCTTCAAATTTTCTAAAAATGGTTTTGGATTATAAAAATAAAATTAGAAAAATTAAGCATAAGATAAAAGAAGAAGAAGGCATAGAATAAATAATATTGCCGGCATAGCTCAGTTGGTAGAGCGCCACTTTTGTAAAGTGGATGTCGAGGGTTCGAATCCTTCTGCCGGCTCAGTTTATAATAATTTTTATTTAATTGGAGGTTTTACTTTCTTTGACTGTTGGTTTTATGGCTTGCAATTTAAATGATTGTTTTACTTTAGATTCTAAATTTTCTACCGAATGAAAACCGGTAAGAACATTGTCGTCTATGACCAGCGCTGGAAGTTTCGTATCTTCTATTTTATAAATATTTATCATTGCTTTTACAGCCGAAAGGTCAATACTATAATCAAAAGAATAAACCCGAAGTTCCGGATACTTTTCACGAAGAGTTGACAGAACTAAACTTTCTTTTTTGCATTCACTGCAATTTTCAGCTGTAGTGTAAAAATAAAGAATAAATGCGGCCTTTGTTCCACAACGCAAAGATATCTTCTTCATTAAGAGATAATCTTTAATTTCAAGCAAAGAATAATATTTTTTTAAATAGGACACTTCTTCCCCTGAACCAATATTTTTTTCTCCCCACTCAAGTTTGCGTCCTAAATCTTCCAGTTCTCCGGATAAAACAGAATTGGAAACATTTTTACAAGATAATTCAGAAAGCAATGAAAATTGAGTTTCAGACGAAAGTATGTCTATTGAAATTTTGTCTTGAATGGACTTTAATTGATTTATTTTTTTATCGCCAAAATAGTTGCTTAAATATATGGCTGTTAAAAATAAGCCCAAGGTTATAAGAAAAACTATTAAATATCTTTTCCAATCAAATTGTTGTTGCATTTGGTTTTTTTACCATTCTTACTTCCCTTTCAAGAACCCAGCTTGATTCCTTAGATATTAAGACGTTAAAAATCGCCTTGAGAAGCCAAAACGGCGCTATTACGCTATAAATAATCATAAAAAAGAGCATATCAAATGAAAAACGAAATTTTCCTTCTAATATGCTCCTGCCCAATAAAAGAGATGTTATAACTGAAATATATAAAATTATTGAAATAAAAAATATGGTTTCGGTATCAAAGAAAAATAAATCAAAATTAAAACTTTGACTGGTTATGGTATGACTTAATCCAATTGCATTTATTTGTAATATTTTTTTAATAATGAAACCAATTAAGCCATAAGTAACCATTCCAAATAAAAAAATTACCGATAAAACTGAAATAATTCCGGATGGCAAAGTAAAAAAAGCAATAGTTCCAAATTTTTTCTTAAATAAAAGTCTTCTATAATCCATAACATTTCTAATAAAACCATAGTTCCATCTAGCTCTTTGACGATATAATTTTTTAACAGAATTTGGAGCTATTGTATAAACATAAGCATCAGGACAGTGTTCAATGCTGTAATGATGTTCTTGCATGCGAAGAGCTATTTCTTGGTCTTCTGTGTTGTGCGCGTGCTTATAAGGGCCTAAATCATCAAAAACTTTTTTTCTAAAAATAGAAAATGGTCCCGGAGCAACATGTATTCCGCCAAGAAAAGCGAGCATTTTTTTAGTATAAATTGCCATATCATATTCAGCTTTTTGAGCTCCCTGTAAAATATTTTTTGGGTTATAAATTATAACAGACGGAGCAACGGCCATAATATTTTTATCATAAAAATAAGTCATTATTCTTTTTAGGGCCTGAGCGTCAACAAAAGAATCGGCATCAAGACATCCAACAAATGGTGTTTCCGTGTGTTTTAATCCTAAATTAAGAGCAGTATATTTTCCGCCATTTTCTTTGTGAAAAATTTTAATGTTTGGATACCCGCCTGAATGACTAGAATCATCCAGTCGGGCTGGTTTTTCAAATTCTTTTATAATCTGCCAAGTATCGTCTTTGCTTCCATCGTCAACAATAATTAATTTAAGCTTATCTTTTGGATAATCAAGATTAAGAAGAGAATTAATTGTTCCTTTTATTGTTGTAGCTTCGTTGTAGCATGGAACAATTACAGTAACTTCGTGATATTCATCTAATTCAATGGAACCTTTCCTAACAAGAATTTTATTTTTCTTTTCAAAGAAAGCCACTAAAAAAAATACCTGCATATACACAGACAGAAAAGCCAATATATAAAATATTATATTTGAGAATGAAATCATATTTAGATTATAATTATGTCACAAATACAAGTAAAACACAAACTATTTATAGATATACAAGTTTATAAAAAAAACTATTTTTTCATTTCAAGTAAGTGATTAAATTGATGAGTTTTGAGTAGTTGTTGTAGTTTCTGTGGTATGTGTAGTCTCCATAGGAATCATACACTTTCTACATTTACAACCAAATATCATCAAAACAGCTGCTACTCCCACTAATATATACACAAGAGCTTCAACGGTAGGCATAGAACCAAGCAATAAACTGACTAAATTCCAAGCTGATTCCTTTCCTAAAATCATGCCAAGTCCTACTAAGCCCCAATTTATGCCGCCAATTATCACTAAAACTTTGGTAATTAAATACATTGCGCAACTTCCTTTAGAACAAGAACTATTGCAATTATAATTTCCACACATAATTTTTAGATTTTACCTTATCTATTAGAGAAAAAGGTAAAACGAATTAACTGATAATAATGACCTTTAAAATATTAATACTAAAATTATAACATATATAAAAAAAATGCTACAATAAAAGTCATTATCAATAATAATTCAACATAACATAGTATGGAAGATAAAACTAAAAACCAAATAGCTGGGGCGATAATAATAGCGGGACTAATAATCGCCGGAGCAATATTACTAAAAGGACTGCAGAGTCCGGTAGAAAACAATAAATTTTTAGAGATAGAATTAAAGGCTGTTAAGGCTGATGAGCACATAACGGGAAATCCGAATTCTAAGGTAATAATAATTGAATATTCAGATAGTGAATGTCCTTTCTGTAAAATTTTTCATAATACAATGAATCAAATTATAGCCCAAACTTCCGGGAAAATAGCTTGGGTGTATAGACATTATCCGATAGCTCAACTTCATCCAAAAGCATTTCATGAAGCTGTGGCGATGGAATGCGCTTGGGAACAAGGAGGAAATGATTCATTTTGGAAATACACCAATGAACTTTTTGCAAGAACCCCGTCAAACAATAAACTTGAAGTAACTGAACTTCCAAAAATTGCAAAAGATATTGGTCTTAATATTGACACTTTTAACACTTGTCTCTCCACTGAAAAATACTCAGATAAAGTAAAAGCTGATATGTTAGATGGTTATAAAGCGGGAATTCAAGGTACGCCACAAAGTTTTATATTAAAAAATGGCAAAATAGTTGATATTATTCAAGGAGCTGAATCATTTGAAGTAGTAATGCAAAAAGTTAAAGACGCATTAAAGTAAAGCGGCGGTAGGAAAAAGTAAAAAACAATAATTTTCGCCTGCAAGCACTGGATTCTTTTTGCTTGCCGGAAAATTATTGTTTTTTACTTTTTTATTTAATAACTAATCAAAGTAATTCTTTAACCGAGCTATTTTTTGATGCTGGCGAAGTTTTTCGTGTACTTTTGCTTCAATCTGACGAATACGCTCGCGAGTGACTCCAAATTCCTCTCCTACTCGTTCAAGAGTATGCTGAATGCCATCTACTAACCCATAACGCATTTCCAAAATTTTTCTCTCTTTTGGATTCAGCTCATCTAAAACTCCGCGAATTTGATCGGAAAGAATTCTACGGGATGATTCTTGGTCGGGACGCAATATTTTATCGTCTGGAATAAAATTCTCCAGCGTTGATTTGTCATCATCATCCCCCACCGGTTGTTCAAGCGAAATAGTTTCTTGGCTAATATTTTCAATTACGTGAATTTTTTCAACAGGAATGCCCATTTCTGTGGCAATTTCTTCAGCCAGCGGTTCTCGTCCTAAATCCTGACTGAGTCTTCGGTGTGTTTGTTTATATTTTGAAATAGTTTCAACCATGTGTACCGGAATACGAATAGTTCTGCTTTGGTCTGCTAAAGCGCGAGTAATAGACTGCCTAATCCACCAAGTGGCATAAGTAGAAAACTTATATCCTTTAGTCCAATCAAATTTTTCAACAGCTTTAAATAATCCAAGATTTCCTTCTTGAATTAAATCTAAAAAAGTTAAATTGGCGCTTCGGCCCACATATTTTTTAGCAATGGAAACAACTAAACGCAAGTTTGCGCGAGCCAAAAGATTTTTTGCTTCTATGTCGCCTTTTTCTATTCTTTTAGCTAAATCTTTTTCTTCACTGGCGTGGATAAGCGGATACTGGCCTATTTCCTTTAAATACATCTGGATGGAATCATGCATCGTAGATTTATTTAAATTAACATCAATATCTATATCAAGATTAAGCAAATTTCCGCCTTCTAAAACATCAATCCCCGCAATAGCAAATTTTTCGTAAAGTTCATCTAAAAATAAGATATTATTTTCAATATCCGGAAAAGTTTTTAATATTTCATCATAAGTTATAAAACCTCTTTTTTGTCCTTTTAATGTAAGTTCATTTGAAAGTCGAATAAGTCTTTCCGCTTTTTTTTCAACTTTTATTTTTTTTGTTGGTTTTTTGGAAATACTAGTTTTCTTAGTTTTTTTAACCTGCCTCGCCGAGTCAAGGCGGGCTTTTCTCGCAAGTTTTTTTCTCTTTACTTTAAGTTTCTTTTTCCCAACTTTTTTATTTTTTTTATTTTTTTTCTTCATCCCGTTAGAAGTAGGTCGTGGTCTTTATTTTTAAAAACCTAAACTTACTAATTAATTACATTTATAATTTTTTATTTAATATCCCATTATCACTTACGACCGCGACTTCTAACGGGATTCATCCAAGTTTTATCATTTAATCTTAATAATTAGACTTCAAACGACCGCTTTTTATTTTTTGAATATTTTTATTTATCTCATTAATTTCTTTTAATACTTGATTAGATTTATCTAAATCTTTTTTTATTTCAAAATTTCGTAATTCTTGCATTTTTTGAAATAGTTTTTCTTTTAAATGCTCTTCTTTAAAATTTATAAGTAGTTCTTCCGTGTCTTTTTTTAAATCAACATCTCCACCGTAAAAAACTTCCGCTTCAAAAATTAAATCTTCTTTGTTGTCCGTTTTATTAAATATCTCGTCTTCTTTTATATTTAAAATATTGGAAAATTCTTTTATTGTTTTTTCAACGTCTATACTTCGCTTGTCGGACGTTGGACGTCCGTAATCCGTACGTCAAACGTCCGACAAGCTTTTTTGCCAAAGAATTATACCTAGCAATCTTCGTTCAATGTAATCTTTTCTAAATATTTTATTTTCCAGTTCTTTTGCTTTTTCTATTTCTTCTTTTTCGTATTTAAATTCTTTTTCAATTTTAACCAAATCCTCTTTTAAGGCTTCTTCCGGAATTTGCGATAAAGCGCTTATTTTCTTTATAAAATGGGATTTTTCTATTGAACTTTCAATAACATCAACATATGGCAATACTTTTTCTCTTATTTCTCTCCCCGCCTTGCGCGTATCTTCCTTATAATTATCTAAAACTTTGCCTAAAAGAAATTCTATTATGTGTTTTGAATCACGAATTGCCGTATGCCATGCATCTGCGCCATTTTTTGCCTCGCCCATTTGGCTATGGCCACGGGAAATTAAATCCGCCGGGTCAATTCCTTCCGGCAGAGAAACAACTTTTACGTCCATTCCAAAAGATAAAGCGATTTTACTGGCACGATTAACCGCGCTAAACCCCGCTTTATCCGCATCAAAAGCAAGCACAATATTCCCTGAAAGACGACGTAATAATCCTAAGTTTGAAATAACGTTTTCCTTTGAAACCGTAGAGTCAGAAAGCGCTGTTCCAGAAGTCGCAACGGTATTCCTGAAACCTGCCTGATGAGATAAAATTAAATCAAATTGTCCTTCAACTAAAATAGAAAAATCATTTTTTCTAATTGATTCCTTAGCTTTATCTAATCCGTAAAGCACCGAAGATTTGCTAAAAATCGGAGTTTCCGGACTATTTAAATATTTCGCTGATTTCTCGTCATCTACAAAAATTCTTCCGGAAAAAGCTATAATACGGCCACTGGAATCAGAAATCGGAAACATAATTCTTCCGCGAAATCTATCATACATAGCTTTGCTTTTGTCATCGGGCTTTTTAGCCAGTCCAGCCAGTTCTATTTCTTTATCGCTGAAATTTTTTATTTTTAGATAATTGTAAAGTTCACGCCAGTCATTTTTTGCATATCCAATTCTAAAATCTTTTATAGTTTTATCGGTTAAACCACGTAATTTCAAATACTCTAATATTTCCTTGTTTTCCGCTAAATTTTTTTCAAAAAATTTAGCGGATTCTTCCATCGCTTGATACAATTTTTCTTTTTCCCCTGTTTTTTCTTTACTGAATTCTAAAAGCGATACTCCTGCTTTTTCAGCTAAAATTTTTAACGCGCCTTTAAAATCAAGTCCTTCAAATTCTTCTATAAAAGTAAAAATATCGCCCTTAGCAGTGCATCCAAAACAATAATAATTGCCGCGTTCCGGAGACACAAAAAAGGACGGCGTTTTCTCATTATGAAATGGGCACTTGGCTTTAAAATTCTTGCCTGCTTTATCCAGTTTTATGTAAGAAGAAATTACCTCTTCAATTGAAAGCCTGTCTTTAATTTGTTGAACGGGAGAATTTATCCCATTAGAAATTTTCATAAATAAATTTTGAGTTTACTAATGTAATAATATGCGTAGCGCTTCGCTTCCAACGGAATTAATATTTTTATTCTTCGGAAAAATCCGCTTTATTTTTGAATCCGGTTCCGGCCGGAATCAGTCTGCCGATAATTACATTTTCTTTCAATCCACGCAGAGAATCAACGCCTCCCTTTACCGCATTTTCAATTAGCACGCGATTGGTGTTTTGAAATGACGCCGCCGAGAGCCAACTTTTAGTTCTAAGAGATACTTCAGTGATACCCAAGGCAACAATTGCGGCTTTGGCCTCTTTTCCGCCTAACTTGGCAACTCTCATATTTTCTTCAATGAAGGCTGTATTTTCAACAATATCACCGTTAGAAAAATTAGTCTCACCTGAATCTTTTATCTTTCTGCGAGAGAACATTTGGCGAATAATAATTTCTATATGTTTTCTGGAAATTGAAGCGCTTTGAAGTTCGTAAACTTTATTTATTTCTCGAATAATATATTCCTCAACCATTTCTTTGCCTCCATGTTTGAAAATTTCCGCAATATCGGCTGACCCATCTGTTACCAATTCGCCTTTTTTAATTTTATCGCCGACTTTCATAATCGATATTCTGCGAAACGGAACAAGATATTCTATTTCGTTTGATTTTCCATCTACTTTAGTATCAGAAAGGACTTTAATTATTTTTTCTTTTCCATCTTTGTCTTTAATTTCAATCACTTCTCCGTCTGTTTCAGATATAATAGCTGGATTCTTTGGAATTCTTCTTTCAAAAATTTCTTCCACGCGTGGAAGACCCGTGGTAATGTCAGTACCTGCGACACCTCCGGCATGGAATGTGCGAAGTGTCAGCTGAGTGCCCGGTTCACCGATAGCTTGAGCGGCAATAATGCCGACCGCTTCTCCAAGTTCAACTAAGCGATTTCTTCCTAAATCTAATCCGTAACACATTTGGCAAATACCATGAACAGTTTTGCAGGTTAAAGGAGATCGAACAAATACTTTTTCAAAACCAATACCTTCAATGTTGTAAGCTTCTTCTTTCGTAACCAAAAATCCTTTCTTAAAAAGCACCTTTTCATTCTTGTCTTTCAAATCAGCGGCTAAAACACGGCCGCGAATATTTTTTGAAAGTGGAATTTCAATTCCAGAAATGTTTTCTTTTTTTACTATTTTGCCCTCTTTTGTTCCGCAATCTTCTTCAGTAATAACCACATCTTGAGCAACGTCAACTAATCTGCGAGTCAGATATCCGGCTTTAGCGGTGTTTAGAGCGGTATCCGATGCGCCTTTTCGAGCTCCATGGGTGGTAGTAAAATATTCAATAGGGGAAAGTCCTTCGTGATAACAAGGAATAATCGGGAATTCAAGCGTTTTGCCTTGGTTATTTTGAATAAGACCTTTCATCCCGGTCATTTGAATTAAACTGGTCATTGTGCCTCTGGCCCCGGATGTAAATAGGTCGTAAGTGGAACCATTTTTATCAAGAGTTTTAGGAAGAACTTTTTCTAATTCTTTTTTTGCTTGAGTCCAAATTTCAATAATCTTTTGATATCTTTCTTCTTCAGACAAAAGACCGTCTTTCCATTGAGCAATGACTTCTTCTTCTAATTTTTTGCTTTTTTCTATAATTTTTGGTTTTTCTTCCGGAACCTTCACATTATCAAGCCCCCAAGTTGTGCCGGAAATTGTTGAATATTTAAAACCAAATTCTTTAATTTTATCCAAGATTGACGGAGTTTTATCCACGCCATAGTGTAAAATCAGTTCATCAACCAGCGCCGATATTCTTTTTTGCGTCATTTCATCGCCAACATAAGAAAAGTCGCTTGGTAAAATACTATTAAAAAGAATTTTTCCGACAGAAGTTGTAAAAATTTCACCGCCAAATTTTTTATATTTTTCATTATCTGTTACTAAAACATTTATTTTTGCCTGCAAAGAAACAATTCCATATTCATAAGCGGTAACGGCATTGTTGGGACTTGAAAAATATCTGCCTTCGCCTAACGCGCCATCTGCCGATTTAGTCATCCAATAAGAACCCAGCACCATATCTTTGCTTGGATGCACGATTGGGTCTCCGTTTTGGGGTTTCAGCAAGTTTTTGTTTGCCGCCATTAATTCTTTCGCTTCCCATTGAGCTTCTTTTGAAAGAGGAACGTAGACAGCCATTTGGTCTCCATCAAAGTCAGCATTGAAGGCCTGACAAACAAGCGGATGCACCTGGATAGCATTTCCTTCAATTAGAATGGGATTGAAAGCTTGAATGCCTAATCTATGAAGAGTCGGCGCGCGATTGAGTAGCACATATTTTCCTTTAATAACTTCTTCCAGCATTGCCCAAACTTCCGGAGTGCGTTCTTCAATAAGTTTATTAGCGCCGCGAATATTAAAAACTATTTCAGCTTGCAAGATTTTTGAAATCACAAATGGCCTAAAAAGTTCCAACGCCATATGTTTTGGCAAACCGCATTGATTTAGCTTAAGTTGCGGACCAACAACAATAACTGAACGCCCTGAATAGTCTACGCGTTTTCCGAGTAAATTCTGGCGAAATAAACCTTGTTTTGATTTCAAATTATCAGAAAGTGATTTTAAAGCGCGCTTTTGAGATTGACTCATGGCCGCGCTATCGTTTTGTTTTGCAATTGAATTATCAATCAAAGCGTCAACCGCTTCTTGAATGATTCTTTTTTCATTTCTTAAAATTACGTCTGGAGCATTTATTTCTTTTAATTTTTTCAAGCGATTATTCCTGTTTATAACCCTGCGATAAAGGTCATTCAAATCACTGGTTGCATGTCTTCCCCCATCCAGAGCCACCATCGGACGAAGCACGGGAGGAATAACCGGAATATTGGTAAGCAACATCCACTCGGGACGAATATTTGCATAAATCATTGAACGAATAAGTGAAAGTCTTTTTTGCAACTTTTCTTTTTCTATCGTGCCGGCTTTTTCAATCATTGTTTCCGTATGAACTTTTAATTTATTCAAATCAAGATTTTTGAAAATTGAATAAATGGCTTCAGCTCCAATATTTGCTTCAAAACAAGTTCCATACTTTAGAGAATAATGGTGAAAAGAAGTTTCGTTTAAAACTTTTCCTTCATAGATTTCCCCGATTTCTTTTTTAGTGTTGGAAAGCAAAACCTTTAATTTTTCACGAGTTTCTTCATCGTTGGTATTTTTTAACTTTGTTTTAAACTCTTTATCAAGATTCTGAAGAATAGTTTCTTTTTCTTCTTCATAAACTTTGGTAACGATATACCCGGCAAAATAAATCACCTTTTCCAAATCAGAAACAGAAATATTTAAAAGTACGCTCATTCTGGATGGGACTCCGCGCAAAAACCAAATATGAGCAACTGGAGTTGAGAGTTCTATGTGACCCATTCTTTCTCTTCGTACGATAGAACGCGTAACTTCCACTCCACATTTTTCACAAATTATATCTTTATATCTAATTCTGCGATATTTTCCACAATAACATTCATAATCTTTTTCCGGTCCGAATATTTTCTCATCAAAGAGACCTCCGCGTTCCGACCTGCCGGTACGATAATTTATCGTTTCAGGTTTAGTTACTTCCCCATAGGACCATTCTTTTATTTGATCTGGAGAAGCTAGTTTGAGCGTAATTTGATTAAAATCAGTTGTGTTTAAAGTTTTCATATATTTATTTTAATTAATTTTAATCTTCTGTCTCCAGATTTTTATTTGAGCTTTTTTCTAATTTCACATCAAGCGCAAGCCCTCGCAAATAATTTAACATCACGTTGAAGGATGCGGGAGAATTGGGCGCTTTTATCGGCTCATTCTTGATGATATTGTCAAATGTCTGAGAACGACCCAAAATATCGTCAGATTTTATTGTCAGCATTTCTCGCAATGTATAAGCTGCTCCATAACCTTCCAACGCCCAAACTTCCATTTCTCCAAATCTCTGTCCTCCGCCTTGAGCCTTTCCACCGAGCGGTTGTTGTGTAATTAAAGAATAAGGTCCGATTGAACGCATGTGAATTTTATCTTCCACCATATGGTGAAGTTTCAGCATATACATATACCCAACAGCAATATCCTGATTAAAACTTTCCCCTGTTCTTCCGTCAAAAAGCTTCATTTTTCCATTTTCTGGAAGTCCGGCTTTTTTTAATTCTGCTTGTATTTCCTCATGTTTTGCTCCTAAAAATGGAGGGACAATTGCTTGATACCCCAGACTGTTGGCCGCCATGCCTAAGTGCATTTCTAAAATCTGCCCTAAGTTCATGCGAGAAGGAACTCCCAGCGGTGAAAGTATAATATCAATGGGAGTGCCGTCTGCCATATAAGGCATATCTTCTTCTGGAAGAATTGTTGATATAACTCCTTTGTTTCCATGTCGGCCGGAAAGCTTATCGCCAACTGAAATATTTCTAATTTGAGCAACTTCAATCACAATCTTTTTTATAATTCCCGCTTCTAGCGTATGACCCAAGTCGCGCGAGAAAATTTTCACGCCAACAATGCGTCCGCGCTTTCCGTGTTCCATTCGCAACGATGTATCTTTGACATCACGGGCTTTTTCAGCGAAAATTGACCTTAATAATCTTTCTTCCGGAGTAAGTTCGGTTTCACCTTTGGGCGTAATTTTACCCACTAATATGTCATTCTCGCGAACTTCCGCTCCGATGCGAACAATGCCATCTTCATCTAAATCCTTAAGTTTAATTTCTCCAACGTTGGGTATGTCGCGAGTAGTAATTTCAGGGCCAAGTTTTGTATCACGAACTATAGAAATAAATTCTTCTATGTAGACGCTTGTGAACTTGCTTTTTTTCACTAATTTTTCAGAAATAATTATTGCGTCTTCATAGTTTGACCCAGACCATGATAAAAAAGCCACTAAAATATTTTGTCCAAGGGAAATTTGTCCATTGACTGTGCTGGATGTGTCAGCTAAAACATTGCCCTTCTTTATTTTATCTCCAACATTCACTATTGGACGCTGGTGAAATACAGAAAAATTATTATTTCTTAAAAAATTAATAAGGGTGTAAGTTTTTTCCCCGCCTGCATCGCTATGCGAAGCATTGCGGGCAGGAGTTTTCCCCTCGGCCGTAGCCTTATGGGCAAGGCCTTTTACTACAATCTTTTTTGCATCTAAATAAGAAACAACTCCATCTTCTTCGCTTATCACTAATCTTCCCGAGTCTCGAGATGCCAATTCTTCAATACCGGTTGCGACAAGCGGAGCTTCAGGATTTACGCAAGGTACAGCCTGTTTTTGCATATTGCTTCCCATTAGCGCTCTGTTGGCATCGTTATGTTCCAAGAAAGGAATCATGGAAGTTGCAATAGAAAAAGCTTGGTTGGCCGCAACATCTATAAAATCAACTTCATTTCGAGAAACAATGCCCGGTTGAGTCCTGACTCTGGCCTCTACTTTTTCTTCTGTTATTTTTCCATTTTCATCATAAAGAATTCCAGCGTGAGCAATATTGTATTTCTCTTCTTCTAAAGCATTTAAGTAAACTATTTCTCCGGTGATTTTTCCATTTTTTACTTTTACATAAGGAGTTTCAATAATTCCAAAATCATTTATTTTTGCATAAGTTGCAAGGTGTAAAATAAGTCCAATATTTGGTCCTTCTGGGGTATGTATTGGGCAAACTCTTCCATAGTGAGAAGGATGCACATCACGAACTTCCAGGCCCGCTCGCTCCCGAGTAAGCCCTCCAGGTCCTAGGGCTGATAGTGTGCGCAAATGTTCTATTTCATAGAGCACATTTTCTTGTGCCATGAATTGCGAAAGTTGGTTAGTTGTAAAAAATTCTTTAATGCGGGCCTGTAACGGACGTTGATTAATAATTTGTATTGGCATTGCAGTATCAACATCAATAATAGACATTCTATCCTGAATATTTCTTTTAATTTGCATCATGCCGGTACGAATTTTTTGCTGAAGCATTTCCCCGACAAAACGCACTCGCCTTTGGCCTAAGTGGTCTATATCGTCAGATTTAGCCCCGGGAGTATTGTTTAAAATAATAATATTTTTAATGACAGTCGTTAAATCTTCTTTTGAAATAGTTCTGCGGGCAAGCTCCACTTCGTCCATCGGCTTTTCAAAACGTTTATTAAATCTAAATCGTCCAACCGGAGAAAGGTCATATCTTTCTGATGTAAATAAAGAATCAATAAATTCTCTGGCGTTTTCTGCCGTTGCCATATCTCCATCTCTTAAACGCTTATATATTTCTATATATGCGTCACTAAGTGTTTTTGTCATATCTTTGGCTAAACAGGACTTAATTGTTTCTTCTAATTGAGAGTCTCCTTCAAATGCTTTTAAAAGCATTTCATTTGTATGATAACCCATAACTCGAAGAAGCGCGGTGGCTGGAAACTTTCTCTTTTTATCTATTCTTATATAAATTACTCCGTCTGATTCCGATTCTATTTCAATCCAAACTCCGCGAGCTGGAATGATTTTTGCTCCAAAGAATTTTTTTCCTTTATTTTCAGATTCGGTAAAGAAAAAACCAAAAGAACGCGCCAGTTGCGGGACAATAACACGTTCTACTCCGTTAATTATAAAAGTTCCATGATTTGTCATTATAGGAAGTTCAGACATAAAAATCTCCTGCTCTTTAACAGTTCCTAGAATTTTATTTGTCAGTTTTACACGTACTTTAAGAAGTCCTTGATAAGAGAGTTTGTTTACTTTTGCGTAATTTTCATCATATTTAGGTTCTCCTAGAGAAAAAGAAGTAAAATCAAGCTGAAATTTTTTTCCAGAATAATCAAGTATTGGAGAAAATTCTTTAAAAATTTCTTTGATGCCATTTTCAACCAGCCATTTAAAAGATTTTGTCTGAGACTCTATTAAATTAGGAAATTCTATTAATGGCTTTTTATACCTGGAAAAATACTTTTTGGGACGCGTTGCTTCTTTTTGCATAAGTTTTACAAAACCCAAAAAAATAACAAAGAGTAATAAAGACAAAAAACGCCTTCATATCCTGTCTGCTGGCAGACAGGTTTCTTATTATTAGATTCGGACACTGATTAAATTAATACCTTATTAATAATACAGAAGAGTACATCCGAAACTCAATCAATCAATCCATTTGAGTATACAGATTACCTGTTTTTTGTCAAATATATTATGTGGATTATTTATTTTCTTTCCATTTATTAATTTTAGCATGATTGCCAGAAAGTAATAC
>ERZ1292625.1485-Hain-H41-01um-R1-1485-length-27689-cov-6_pt1 | contig 27689 bp, 26 predicted proteins | sample MGYA00564400_ERZ1292625 | MGnify/ENA primary metagenome ERZ1292625 (study PRJEB36523, sample SAMEA6512639) | groundwater metagenome | collected 2019-01-08 | study: AquaDiva: Metagenomics assemblies of 32 groundwater samples | reverse complement strand
AAAAGCAATTCGGCGCTAACTGGACGCCTCGCCTCGAGCACGTTTTCCGCTTCACTTGCCTTGCTCTTTTGGATTATCCGCACGCCACTATGCGCGGTATGATTTCAATGCTCACCGACCGCAACTACCGCCAAAAGGTTATCGAATATATCGAGGACGATATGGTCAAGCGCTTCTGGGCGATTGAATTTGCCGACTGGTCGGAAAAATTCGACACCGACGCCATTATTCCATTAGTCAACAAACTCGGCCAATTTCTCTCCGATCCGCTTTTGAGAAATATTTTCGGCCAAAAGGAAAATAAAATCGACATTGAAAAAATTATGAAGGAGAAAAAAATTCTCTTCATTAATCTTTGTAAGGGACGTCTCGGCGAAGAAAATTCAAGCTTTTTGGGCGCTATGTTCATCACCAAAATTAAGCAAGCCGGAATGGCCCGAGCTAGTATGCCAGAAGAAAACCGGACGGATTTTTATCTCTACGTCGATGAGTTCCATAATCTTGTCACTGAAACTTTCGAGAACATTCTCTCCGAAGCCCGGAAATACTGCCTTTGTCTCACCGTGGCCCACCAATACGTCGGTCAGCTCACGCCCCGTGTTCAAGCAGCGGTTTTGGGTAATACCGGCACCATCATTATTTTCCGGGTGGGCGGCGAAGATGCCGTAAAACTTGAACCGGAAATGAATCCCGTTTTCAACGTCAAAGATATGATCAATCTCGGTATGCAGGAGTTCTATATCAAAATGACCATTGACGGCGAAACTTACGATCCCTTTTCTGCCGAAACTTTAAAAGTCCTCCCCGCGACCCATTCTTCATTTAAAGACGAGATTGTCATTAAATCCCGAGAGAAGTACACTATCCCCGCCGGCGCCGCCAAAAAACTAATCGCTGAAGAAGAAGCCACAATTTTCAGAAGCGCCCAAGAAAAAGCCATCATTGAAGGCAAGCCCCGCGAATCAAATTCTCCAAGCGGTGGGAATGAACCCAAAGAATCCGAACCATTAATCTAAAAATGATCATTAAAGAAAAAACTTCGTTGCCCGAAAACGTGGAATTTATTAAGGTAGTAGTGGACATAGAAAGGGGGATTTTAAGCATGGATTGTGAATTTCACATTGACTGTGCCGAGGAATTAGTAAAAGATGGATCCGAATTTAAAAACCTTTGGGGCGCCAATATCTTCCCATTTAAAAAATTCATTGAATACACTTCCATGATTAACATCCGGCCAAAAATTGGAAATCGATCCATGGAAATTCAAGATGAAAAGATTAAAGAAAAAGTTCGCCAGATAATTAAAAATTTTCTCACTTACTAATGACCCAAGAACGCTGGAATAGCTTCACAAAAAACCAACAGCTACTAATGATTGGTTCAGAAATAATGAGAGCTAAAATCTTTCAAAAAAAGGATTCGCGACTTTTTCTCGGAACTATTGAACGCGCCTTTCCTCTTATAGATTTCTGTTTAGAGGATCCCAAATGGCAAGACGATAGGTATGTGATAATCACTCTCCGCGAAGAATTGGGCAAATTTCGTGCCGGAGAACGCACTGACCCAATCGAAATCCTATATCAAAACCTTTAACAAAACATTCTAACGTTCTGCAGAATATTAGAATGTTATGGAAATATGAATTCAGAAACTCGAACCTGTAAGAAGTGTGGACAGAACTTTACAGTAGAACCAGATGATTTTTCCTTCTACCAAAAATTAGACGTACCACCCCCAAAACTCTGCCCCGACTGTCGTTTCAAGCGCCGGGCTCAATTTCGTAACGAATTTACGCTCTATAACCGCACCTGCGATCTCTGCCGGGAGCCGATTATTTCAATGTATAATCCGCGGGCGCCCTACAAAATTTACTGCCCGGATTGCTGGCACAGCGATAAGTGGGACCCGCGTGCTTACGCCCAAACCTACGACCACACTCGTCCATTTTTCGACCAGCTGAAGGAACTAATGCTCGCTGTCCCGAAAATCGCGATCTATCGCAGCGATGTCATGAGAAGCATTAATTGTCCGTACGAAAATTTTGCCGGTGGCAACAAAGATTGCTATCTCATAGCCAATTCCGGACCGAATAATGAAAACTGCGCTTACTCTCGCGATATGATTGATTGCCGAAATGTTTTTGACGGCTACTATGTGGACAAATCCGAAAACGTCTACGAAGGTATCGGAGTTCACAATAGCAGGGGAATTATGTGGTCTCAGAATATATTCGAATGCCTTGACTCGGCCTTTCTTATAAGTTGTGTCAATCTTCAAAACTGTTTTGGTTGCGTTAATCTCCGCTATAAAAAATACCATTTTCTTAACGAACCGTTTCCTAAAGAAGAATACCGAAATCGCGTCTCGGCTATTTTAGGCAGCTCCAGCGCGATGGAAAAATTCCAAAACGAGTTCAATCAATTTTCGCTCAAATTCCCTAGAAGAGAAAATAATAATTTGAAAAGTGTGGATGTAAGCGGCGACTATATCTTTGAATCAAAAAATTGCCACTCGTCGTTCGAGCTGACAAATTGCGAAAATTTGCGTTACGCCTTCTCAACCAAATTAGCCAAAGACGCCTACGACATCATCGGCCACGGCCGTAACTCCGAATTACTACTTGAAAATGTTACCGCCGGTTATAGCTCTCGGGTCATCGGCTGTTTTTGGGCGGAAAATACTCAAAATATCTCATATTGCTTCTCGGTTAGGAATAGCCAAAAATGTTTTGGTTGCGACGGTTTAAAAAATGCCAAGTTTTCAATCCTAAATAAAACCTACTCTGAAGAAGAATACAATCAAATAAAAAACAAAATTATTGCAGAACTGCGCGAAAGGGGAGAATATGGACTCTTTTTCCCGTCGAATCTCGCCCTCTTCGCCTACAATGAATCGATTGCTCACGACAATATGCCCCTAACAAAAGAAGAAGTAATCGCCCAAGGATATCGATGGGAAGACAACATACAAATGACAACCGGGAAAGAAACCCTTAGTCCAAGCGACGTGCCTGATAATATCAAAGACGCCGAAGACGCAATAACTCGTGAAATTCTTGTCTGTATGTCGTGCCGTAGGAATTACAAAATCATACCAGCCGAACTTCAGTTCTATAAAGCTATGTCAATTCCTATTCCTCGCCATTGCTTTTATTGCCGTCATCAAGCTAGGATAAAGAGAAGGGGACCATTCAAACTTTTTGACCGCCATTGCGCTAACTGTAAAAAACCCATCAAAACAAACTACGATCCCGCCCGTCCAGAAATCATCTACTGCGAGACCTGCTACCAAAATGAAGTTATATAACTAAGGCCATGACCGAAAATAAAATTTGCGTAAACTGCCACCAAGAATTCAAGATTGAGCCGGCTGACACAGAATTTTACGCCAAATTTGATCTGCCAGAACCGGACCAATGCCCATACTGTAGGTGGAAATATCTTGGAGCTTTTTGGATCTTCGGCCGTTTTAGAATCGCCAATTCTGCCTTGAGCGGAAAGCGAATTATCACCGTTTTACCCGAAAGCGCCCCATTTCCGATATACGACAGGGAGGAATTTGTCTCAGACGCCTGGGATCCGCTTACGTACGCCCAAGACTACGACTCCTCTCGTTCCTTTATTGACCAAGTCGTTGAACTCCAATCAAAAGTTCCTCACCCGCATCAAACCGGCCTCAAAAACACCAACTGCGATTGGACCGATGACGTTTGGGAATCAAAAAACGCTTACCTAACCCGCGGTGCCGTTGGTCTGGAAAATATCATATACGGCTATCGGCTTTTGGGGTGTAAAAATTCCGTAGATTTAACTTACTGCTTTGATCTTGAACAATCCTACGACTGTCTTTATTGCTTCAAAGGATTCAAGCTTCGCCACTGTTTCAATTCTCGTGATTGCATAGAAAGCGCCTTCCTTTATGACTGTCGAAACTGTCAAAATTGCTTTATGTCTTGGAATTTGCGCAATAAACAATATCACATCTTAAACCAACCATTTTCGAAAGAAGAATATTTTAAAAAATTAAAAAGTTTTGACCTCAGTTCTAACCAAACAATCGAAAAACTAAGAAGAGAATATTGGGATCACATCAGGCAGGACGCGGTCCACAGAGCCCACTTCAACATCCAAATTACTAACTCGGATGGTAACTTCTTAACCGAAGACAAAAATTGCCACTCTTGCTATTTTTTCGAAAATTCCGAAAACTGCCGGTATTGTTTCAGGGGCTACAAAAACAAAGATTCAATCGATTCAGTTGGTTGTATGTCTGAAAACATCGCTCGAGCGTCTATGGATCAATGGGGATACGGCAACTTTTGTACCTTATACGCAAGTTCCTGCCGCTACAGCGCGTATCTCGATAGCTGCGAGGAATGCGAATATTGTTTTGGCTGTTCTGGAATGCGAAAGAAAAAATATTGTATTTTAAATAAACAGTACACTAAAGAAGAATATGAATCTTTAGTTAAAAAAATTGAAACGGACATGAAGCAAAGAGGGGAGTGGGGTAATTTTTTCCCGCTTACCGCCTCTTACGCCGGGTACAATTATTCTCTCGCGTATATTATGTTTCCGGAGACCAAAGAGGGAGCGCTGAAATTCGGCGCCAAATGGGAAAATCCAAAAACAGTCGAGCACGTCGGCATTCGAGCCGAAGACTTGCCGGATCGAATTGATGGAGTAGAAGACGGTATTGTCAAACAACGCATCATCTGCCCCGAGACAAAATTGAGTTACAACATCTCTCCTTCCGAACTCCAGTTTTATCGCGAACATAAGCTCCCCTTGCCAAGAAGCCATTTTGACTGGAGAACGCTCAATAGATTTCGCCCACTGACTCTGATGGTAAGACCTCAGCGCGGTACTTGTTGGTACTGCAAAAAAGAAATCGACCATTATTATTCGCCTGAATTAAGATTTCAAAAAATCGCCTGTGTCGACTGTTATCAAAAAGAAATCGCATGACCCAAGAAACCCGCAGTTGCCAAAGTTGCAAGCAAAACTTCGTAATCGAACCCGAAGATTTTGCGTTTTACGAGAAAGTCCAAGTCCCGCCTCCAACTTTTTGTCCCGACTGCCGTCTTCAACGTAGAATGACGTGGCGCAACGAACGTACTCTTTACCACGCTAAATGCGCCGCTACTGGAAAAGACATGATCTCAATGTTTGATCCAGAAAATCCACGCGTAGTCTATGATCGTGATTATTGGTGGTCTGACAACTGGGACCAATTTGTCGCCGGCCGCGACTACGATTTTTCAAAACCATTTTTTGTCCAATTTCGGGAACTATTAGAAAAAGCTCCCCTACCCAATCTCGCTAACTCTAACGTAATAAACAGCGATTATGGCAATCACAATGCCGATTTAAAAAATGGCTACCTCGTCTTTGCTTCGTTTGGAAACGAAAATATTTCTTACGCAAGTGGAGCTGTCGACTGCAAGGATTCCTTAGATATGTACACCGCAGAAAAAACAGAACAAAGCTATGAAATCACTTTTTCGGTAGGCCTAAATAAGTGCTCCTTTTGCTATGATGTCGATAATAGTTTAGATTCTTCTTTTTTGAGAGCCTGTAATAATTTGAACAATTGTCTCGGGTGCGTAAGCCTAAAAAACAAATCTTATCACATTTTCAACCAGCCCTACTCAAAAGAAGATTTCAGAAAAGAAGTAGAAAAAATAGATTTTGGATCCTATAAAAACCTAGAAGCATTCAAACAAAAATATAAAGAATTTATCAAAGATTATCCTCGCCGTTACGCTACTTTGGTGAAATCAGTCAATACAACCGGTGATATGATAATGAACGCCAAAAACTGCAAACAATGTTTCGATATATACGACACCATAGAAGACTGCAAATATGCTATTCACGCAACAAAAATGCGAGACACCTACGACTCCTACGGAGCTGGCTTAACTGAACTTCTCTATGAGGGAGTTGATACGGGGATAGACTCTTCTGATTGCCAATTCGTGATTTACGCTCATAAATGCCGCAACGTAGAATACGTTTACGCCTGCCAGGGAACAGACCATCTCTTTGGCTGCATCGGCTTAAGAAGTAAAAAATACTGCATTTTAAATAAGCAATACACGAAAGAAGAATACGAAACGCTCGTCCCTAAAATTAAAAAACGTATGGACGAAATGCCGTATATTGATAAAAAAGGCAGGGTATATAAATACGGCGAATTCTTCCCCGCCGAACTTTCTCCCTTCGCTTACAACGAAACTATCGCCCAGGAATATTTTCCTCTTAATAAAATATCGGCGAGTGAAAAAGGTTTTGACTGGAAAGAACTAAGAGAAAAAAATTATCATCCTACCCTTAAAGCTAGCGAACTGCCAGATCATATTAAAGACGTTACCGAAAATATCACAAAGGAAGTCATCTCCTGCGCTCACGCGGATCCGTCAACTGGCGGATGCGAGGAACAATGCACTGGTGCCTATAAAATTACAGCCCAAGAACTCCAATTCTACAAAAAGTTCAACTATCCCTTGCCAAGGCTGTGTTCAAACTGTCGTCATTATCAAAGATTAAAACAGCGTAATCCCTTCCACCTCTGGCACCGAAAATGCCAATGCGCCGGAACTCATTCTGAAAATGGAAAATATCAGAATGTCATAGAACACCCTCACGGCAACACGCATTGCGAAAGTGAATTTGAAACCCCTTATTCACCAGATCGACTGGAAACAATCTACTGCGGACAATGCTATCAAACCGAAACCCAATGAACTCGGAAACAAAAACTTGTCAAAATTGTAAATCGTCGTTCGTCATAGAACCCGAAGATTTCGCCTTTTATGAACGAATAAAAATCCCTCCACCCACTTTCTGTCCTAAATGTCGCCTCCAAAGGCGCTTGGCGTTTTTTAATTTAACCACTCTCTATAAAAGAAAATGCGACCTCTGCCAGGAAAATAAAATCTCAATGTATCCGCCTGAATCGCCCTACAAAGTTTACTGCCCTGAATGCTGGTGGTCGGACAAGTGGGACCCTTACGCCACTGGACGTGATTACGATTTTAGCCGCCCGTTTTTTGAACAGCTAAACGATCTCTGGCTGAATACCCCCTTACTCGGCCTTTCCGTTGCCACTCCCACTATGGTCAATTCTGATTACAATAACCACGCCGGCAATATCAAAAATTGCTACCTTTTATTTTACGCGGATTACGACGAAGACTGCAATTGCGGCTTCTATGTGAACATATCAAAAAACACTTTGGATTCCTCACTTATTTACAAAAGTGAATTTTGCTACGACTGCATGAATTCATTTAAAAATAATCGTTGCGTTGGATTGCGCAATCAAGTCGCCGAATCATTGGATTGCTATTTCTTGAGGGATTCATCTAATTGCCAAAACTGTTTCGGCTCCGCCAACTTAAGGAACCAAAAATACGTTCTCTTCAACCAAAAGTACTCCCGAGAAGAATACCTCGAAAAAATCAAAGAATACGATCTTGGTTCCTATAAAAAATACCGAGAAGCGCAAAGTCTATCCGAAGAAAATTGGAAAAAATTCCCGCCGATGCCGTATTGCACGGACTTCATAACTAATTCGACTGGTAACTATCTTTTTGAATCGAAAAACTGCCAAGAATGCTACGAGGCTGTCGGAGCGATTGATTCAAAATATTTACTTATGTTAGCGATTGGTCCGAACAAAAACTGCTACGACATTACAAGTTGGGGAAACAATATTGAACTCTGCTACGAAGGCAGCGTGATCGGAGAAAATGCCAGCAATGTTAAATTCTCACATATGGCAGGCATAAATCTGATCGACGCAGAATACTGCAATTTCTCTTTCGGAGGGGCGAATCAATTTGCGTCAGTCTCCGCTAAAAAGGGGAAATTCGTGATTTTTAACAAGCGTTACCCGGAAAAAGAATACTGGGAACTTCGCGAAAGAATTATTAAGCATATGGGCGAAATACCATACATAGACAATAGAGGATTGGTTTATAAATACGGCGAATTTTTCCCGACCGAAATGAGTCCGTGGTCCTACAACGAAACTCTGGCCAATGAATTTTTTCCGCTCGAAAAACAAGAAGCTGAAACCAAAGGACACTCTTGGCGAGATGAAAATAAAACGGAGTATGCAATCACACTTCCATCGGAAAATCTGCCCGACCACATTAAAGACGCGAATGAAAGTGTTTTAAACGAAGTTATCGGCTGCTCTAAATGCGGGCGGGGATTCAAAATCATCAGATCTGAATTCAATTTCCTAAAACAAATGAATCTCCCTCTTCCTCGCGAGTGCCCCTTTTGCCGCATCGGCGAAAAATTCAAAAAGTGGGTTAAAAATTTAACCCTAGTCGATCGAGTATGTTCAAAATGCTCCGACAAGTTTCGAAGCTCCTACACCGAAGAAGAATACAAAAATATTCTCTGCAAAAATTGCTACCTAAAAGAAATTATTTAGTTCAACAACTTAGGTTTTTCTCCTTCGATTTGAGTTTTCTTAAGTTTCAAACCTGACGCGGTAACTTCCGAAGCCAAAAGTTTAACCCGTTTCCCGTCTTGCATCGTCCAAGCTCCCGGTTCCACCACAAAAGCCCGAATCATCCGGTTTATCTTTATGGCTTTTTCCATATTTTCACTCTCGGCCTCAATTAAATCTCTAGAATCAACAAATGCGTCTTGTGTTAAAAACTTTTTAGTCGAAGTTGCCCGGTCTTCATCCTGAACCATGGGTTTAATTTTACCGGCGTAAAAATCCGGTAAAGTTTCCGCCAGTAGCGCCCCGCCCAGTTCCGCTAACCTCTTTTCCAAATGTGAATAATCTTCATGGTCGCCAATAATCGTCTTTCTTTGGGCCAAAATCGGCCCATGATCGAGTTTTTCATCCATCAAGTACAATGTCACGCCGGTCTCATGCTCGCCGCTTAAAAGAACAGATTGAATAGGAGAAGACCCGCGATATTTCGGAAGCAAAGAAGGGTGGACCCCGATCGTTCCAAGTTTAGGAAAATCAACAATATTTTGAGGAATAATTTTCGCGTAAGCCGCTACCACCGCAAAATCAATGCCATCAACCTGATCGTCGAATTCCTTATAAACCAATTTCTCAGGCTGCCAGGTTTTAATTTTATATTCTTTGGCCAACAATTTAGTCAGTGGGGGAGTGATAGTTTTTTTGCGCCCCGCCGGCCGGTCAGGATTACAAATTACCAAATCCGGCACGCATCCACCCTCAACCATTTTTTTCAAAACAATTTCGGCAAATTCAGGTGTTCCAAAAAAAACAAATCTCATTTTTTAACTTCGTTTTTCTTATTAATCAACCTTTCCGTAACCGGTACGTCATAAACCTCCTTTGCTTTATCAATAAAAAGTTTGCCATCCAAATGATCAACTTCATGTTGGAAAACATGGGCCAAAAATCCCCAGGCTCTAATTTTTAAAACCTTACCTCGCTTATCCAAGCCTGTAAGCCGAACCTTAGTCGAACGCTCCACGAAACCGTATTTCCCGGGAACACTAAGACATCCTTCCTCCATTACTGCCATCTCTCTATCTCTTTCTAATTTTGGATTAAATACCGCATAAAATTTCGAAGTTCCATTTGCATCCGGCACCTCTGCCACAAACAACCGATATCCCAATCCGATTTGATTTGCGCTCAAACCCACCCCCGAAGCCAACTTCATCATCCTCTTCATTCTTCTGATCAACTCGTCGAGTTCCTTAAACGAAAAATCCCTACTGTCAATCGAGGCAATCTTCTTGGAAAATTTAAATTCCTTAGTTTTTTCTCTAAGGAATTTATCGTCTTTCTTAATTTGAACTGTTACGATTCTTTCCTCCATTTGATTTTCTTCTTATCTTCTGTAATTATCTTCATAAAATAAGCCCCTCGATTTTTCACCTCCCTATTTTCCGCTATTCGCTTTGCTAGGGCCAGTAATTCCTCAGGAACACTTTCTTTGGCTAATTTAATATAGAGCGCTTTATGCTTTTCGTCGCCCAAGGTTTTAGCAATCTCTAAACCTAAAAGCTGATATTTACGATAAACATGAGATTCCTTTCCTCGCCTTCTTAACTCATCCAAGTACTTTTGATCCACTGTGAAAGTATAAGTTTTCCACGAGTATTTTTCAACCGGGTAGTGAAATTTCGACTGTTCCTTCTTTGTCGCTTCTCACAGTCGAAATTCTGCTACCCGTTCAACCTAGTACTAACATCGATTTATTCCTCATGGTTTCCAGTTCTATGTTGTCACCAGAAAAAATCTAAGTTAGAATAATATCACATGAAAAACATACCGCTCAAGGTATTAGTTGTATTTTTAACACTAGCAATCTTAGGAGGAGTTTTCTGGTTCGGCTTCGACTCCGGGCGAAACGTTCCTAAAACTATTTTAGTTCGTGGTGTCGATAATATAAAAAATCCAGGAAATATTACAGCGGACTTCATAACCTTTTGGGAAGCCTGGAATCTCATAAATAAGGAATATCTTAAGGCACCGGAGGTAAAAAATCAGGATAAAGTTTACGGAGCCATAAGTGGTTTAATAAACTCGCTAGGCGATCCCAATTCAGAATTTTTTAATCCCGACGATGGCAAAAAATTTGGCGAAGATGTTCAGGGAAATTTTGGGGGTATCGGCGCCGAAATCGGCATGGATAGCGGGCATTTAATCGTCGTCTCGCCGCTTAAAGGTACTCCCGCCGAAAAAGCCGGCTTAAAGCCGAAAGATTTTATCGTAGAAATAAACTCCACATCAACTGAAGGCATGAGTGTTGAAGGCGCCGTTAAAATCATAAGAGGAGAGATCGGGACCAAAGTTAAGCTTACGATTATTCGAGAAGGACTAGAGAAACCGCGTGATTTTTCGATCACCCGCGAAAATATCTCCATTCCGACTTTGGATTTTGAAATGAAAGATGGAGATATTGCCTACGTCGCCCTTCGCAGTTTTAACGCCAATGCAAACTCACTTTTCTTTAATGCCATGACAAAAATCCTAAGCAACGGAAGTAGGGGAATGGTTTTGGACCTTAGAAATAACCCGGGAGGATTTCTCCAGGTCGCAATCGATCTAGCCGGTTGGTTTTTGCCTCGAGGAACGCTTGTCGTCAAAGAAGCCTCGAGAATTGAGGGCGAGAAAAAGTTTCTCTCCTCTGGCAATGCCGCTCTAAAAAATTTCCCGGTAGTGGTTTTAATGAACGGCGGATCCGCTTCGGCCTCCGAAATCCTTGCCGGAGCGTTAAGAGATCAGCGTCAAGTAAAAATTATCGGAGAGAAAAGTTTTGGCAAAGGCACCGTTCAACAAATCGAATCATTAAGCGACGGCTCCTCGGTTAAAATAACCATTGCGCACTGGATTATGCCAAAAGGCAAGCTTATAGATCACGTCGGAATAGAACCGGACTTTAATATAAAACTCACCGACAAAGATATTACCGATAAAAAAGATCCCCAACTCGACAAAGCTATCGAAATTCTCCAGACGGAAATTAAGAAAAATAAAAACACCCTTTTCCGCCTTTCTGATCAAAAATCTCAATGAAAATCATTCTCCTTGAAGACGTAAAAAATCTTGGTAAAAAGCACGACGTAAAAGATGTCCCCGACGGATACGCCAGAAATTTCCTGATTTTTCGAAAATTTGCCAAACCCGCCACGCCCCAAGCTCTAAAAGAACTGGCGATTGCGAAATCCAGAATAGAGAAAGAAGATGCCGAAACAATAAAACAGCGCGCTTTTCTCGCGGAATCAATGAAAGGAAAGTTTCTGATTTTCGATCTACGAACCGACGACAAAGGACACGTTTTTGGCTCAGTTACTAAAGAAATGATTTTAAAATCCCTTCGCAGCCAGGGATTTGTTGGAAAAGAAAGAGTTGATTTAAAAATTGAACATCCGCTAAAGGAAATCGGCGAGTACCTGCTTGATCTTGATCTTAAGAAGGGGATTAAGACAAAAATTAAAGTTATACTACGTTCACAACCGTAGCGCGACGCGTTCTCCCATCAAACTTCTGTTTGATTTTAGTAGTAAACCTCACAACACCGTCTTTCATAGCAAAAAGCGTATCATCGGCGCCAATACCAATACTTCTTCCTGGCAAGTATCGAGTTCCTCTTTGTCGAACGATAATCTGGCCCTTAGTGGCCTTCCCCCCATCCTGAATTTTAATTCCAAGACGCTTTGATCTAGATTCTCGCCCTAATTTTGTTGAACCTCCCGATTGTGTATGTGCCATTTTTCCGTGTAATTTTGAGCGTCAGCAAAAAAATTTCGCTGCAAAAATGATCATCCCGCCAAAAGCGGGGAGTCATTCCTTTCCGACTAATAATATTCTAAAATACCTTTAATGTCAAACCTAAAAACCTTTACGGTTACCTATAGGCGGGAAATCATTTTCGTCCTAATCATTTTTCTAGTTTCAACCCTAAGCTTCGGCTTAGGATACTTGGCTAACCGGGAACTTAACCACGCCCCAATTATTATTGAAAAATGCGGTTTACCCTCCTAAATTTGGCTAGGCCAAATTTTAGTCTTCTTCTTTACTGTCTTCGCCGTCATAAGCCCAATCTAAACGCCCAAACGCGCCACACCGATGGCGTTCGTTCATGTTCGCTCGTTCAACATAGAAATCCTCCTCGCACTGGGAACAATAATATTTATATCTCTTTTTCATGAATACGAAAAAACTAGCCGTAGCTAGCTCCTGAAGAAAATCTAAACGCCCCAAACAAAAACCTCCACGCCGAAAATTGTTTTAATATCTATAACATTTTCATCTGCCGACATTTTATTCATTTCACAAATTATATCATAAATACCCAACTTTATGAAGCCACTCGTCATTCTCCCATTCCCACAGTTTCTTTGCCGCCAAAAATGCCTCAAAATCACTTTGCCAATACGGGAATTCCTGAAGCTCAATATCACCTAGAACTTCCGCCCACTCGTGAGAGCATCCCCTCATTCGTCCATAGTTACCGCTTTTACCTATTCGAATCTTTTCTCTTCCGCCCTTTACTCTCCGAATAGCGCCACACAGAGTACAGGTTTGATTCTGATCAATCTTCAAAATCCATCTCGTTTGCGGATTCTCGGGCGTATGCTTTAAAGCATCCATATAAGCCGAAGTTTGAAGATTATAATCCCTGTAAATCGCTTGAGAAGTTTTTATATCTAAAACTCCAATCCTGCCATCAATTAATGCGATGGCATCAATAGTTCCAGCATATCGGTGATCGTAGCTAACCACCCTTTTTTCAATAAGCTCCGGCAGCGCCTGAATATTTCTTGATTTCCAAAATTTTAAAAAGGCGTCCACAGCCGGCTTAATCGAAAGGTCAATCTCCGGCGTTTCCCCCAAAAGAAAAGCTTCCACTGTCTCATGCACCAGAGTGCCTTCCTCCGCTGATTTTTTTGTTATGCTTTGAGCCGCCTTAAAATTCGCCGCTTCGCCGTAATAACGATAGAGGGCTGGCTTAGCTTTTATCCCGACGATTTTAGTTACCCTAGGATACCAAACGCCATCAATAGTGTACCCGCTGGCCTCTTTAAATGATTCGGAATTTTTATAAAAATCCATGATATTCTCGAATGCTAATTGAGTACTAATATACGAAATTTATTCTAATCTGTATATCCGTAAAAAATTTGTATTCCGTAGCTTTCATAAAGAGAATTTAAGATTATTATAGAAGTCGCGAAGTATAATTAATAATGTCGCCCGCGCCCATCATCACCACAATAGGGGATAGAGTACTCGGCTTAGCCGGTAAAATTTTCTGAATAAAACTTTTTATCTGTTTTGGATTATTAAAATAATAAACTTCTTTTTGTGGATAAGCTTTTTTGATAGCGACAGCAAGTTTCTGAGAAGTATAACTCGAATTAAATTTATCCCGCCCCGCTACCTCGTAAACCGGAAGTAAAACTAAAATATCGGCTCCATAAAAGGCATCCACGAAATCTTTAAAAAGGGCTTTCAATCTTTTAGCTTGGTGCGGTTGATAGACGCAAATAATAGGGTTCCCCTTAAATTTCTCGCGAATGGCGCTAAGAGTCGCTCTAATCTCGGTCGGGTGATGCGCGTAGTCATCGTAAACACGTATCCTGTATCCTTTAGCCTGTATCCTACGTCTTTTTGCATCAGTGTTTAATCCCTGATACATGATACGTGATACATGATACGTGCCTCGATATTCCATCCGCCTCCAAGTACCGTGAAATTCCGAAAGTGCTTTTAGCGCAATCCGCTCCGGAATCTTCAGAATTTTTGAAACCGCAAGCGCCGCCATCGCGTTCGACAAATTATGCTCTCCGGGAATTTTAAGAATTTTTTTTATCGCCTGACACTTGATACCTGACACTTGATACTTAGTTGAGTACCAAAAAATTTTCAGTCTATTTTTCCCGGCAATTTTCTTAATAGGGGATTGAAGTGATAAGAGAACTTCATCATTCTGATTTAAAACCAAGAAACCTCCCGCCTTAACATTGGACAAAAACTTAAGAAAAGTTTTTTTCACATTCCCAAAAGTTTTATAGTAATCGAGATGCTCTTTGTCGATATTAGTCACGACCGCAATCTCGGGAAAATAGTTTAAAAAAGACGCCTTCCATTCATCCGATTCCAAAACCAAAAATTTTGAATTCCCATATCGGAAATTTGTCCCGTTAAATTCCTTAAGATTCGTACCCACAACTACATTTGGATCCAATCCCGCTTTTCTTAAAATAAGTCCAATCATCGCCGTTGTCGTGCTTTTCCCGTGACTACCGGCAATTCCAATCGTTTTATAAACCTTTGTTAAACATCCTAAAACTTCAGGGTAGGAAAGTGGTTTTATGCCCCGCCCGACAGCTTCAATCAACTCCGGGTTATCCTTTGGCACCGCTGCGCTATAAATAACCATATTTGGGCTTTTTTTAGGTAAATTAGCCGTTTTATGGCCAATTTTGACCTTAATACCGCTTTTTATAAGATCGCGAATAATCTGACTATCCGTCAGATCAGAACCCGTAACGGCCCAATTTTGCGCCAAAAACCAGCGAGCTAGAGCGCTAATTCCAATGCCCCCGATACCCACAAAATGGGCCGATAAACCTATTGGGGGAGTACTATTTTTAGCCATAGTTGTATAGTTGTTTAAGAATACAATCTGTCGCACATTATATGTTTCCCGACATTTCTCAAATAGCTCGTAATAGCCACTTCCATTCCTTACTGCTCTTGCTCTTATAATTAGCCATCTCCTTATGTATTTCAATAAGCCTCTGAAGGTCGCGATGGTTCCAATTTGTTTTATGAAAACCCTTTTCACCTTTCTTTCGATTAAGTCCTATTCTCTGATTATTCCTAAAAATCAAAACGGCTTCCTTCCAAAGCTCGAAATCAAACCGTTTTTTACCATGAAGACTATGCCTCTCAAAAAAAGGAACTATTTTGTTAGAAAGATCAGTAATTTTATTTACTGAATAACGAGCCTGATCTCTTTTAGATACACTAATCTTACCACACCCCAAACTTAACTGAATCTTTTTAAGCAAATCCAAGTCGTCCGCTCGCAATACAATCGCAAACTCAATATCCCAATAAAAATAAACGGGTTTATTTTTACGATCATGCCTGACATCACGCCGAAACTTTAAAGCAAAGCAACCCTCGCCATCAACAAAACCAGTGATATAATCTCCGGGTAATTTTTCCACTATTTAATTTTATCACAGTCGCACAATCAACCCAATAGACAATATCCACAACTCTAAACCACCTCTGCATTATAGCATTGCTCGCAATAAACAATTTCTTTTCGATCTGGCGCATAACTCGTTTCAAATTCGCTGGGGCACTTATTATCTCCATGAAAATGAGCGGCGGTATTTTTGTAGGTTTCATTTGTAGATTTTTGACCAGCACACTGACATTCACGCTTCCATAATTTATAAGGAGTGTTGCGATTTAGCCTCGCAAAATGACGACAATTCGGACATAAATCAGGAATGGGTAAGTTTAAGATTTTATAGAATTTAAATTCTGAAGGGGTTACTTTGAAAGCTTTTGTACACTGCTCATTGCAAGCACCATGATGGCGGCAACTTATAATTTCTCTTACGATTGATTCCAAAGTATTACTAATATTGTCTTCAAGGTCATCAGCTTGAATAGTTGGAGTGTGGGATTTCTCGGGGAAATTTTTCCAAGTAAAACCTTCCAGCTCCGCCTTTTCGCTTGTTAAGGGATAGTAATCTTGAGCAATGCTTTCGTTGTACGCGAATGGAGAGAGTGTCGCTGGAAAAAATTCTCCGTATTTATAAGTTTTATTATTTTTATCTAAGAAGGGCATCTCTTCCATATGCTTGATAATCTTAGCTATAAGAGAAGCGTAATCTTCTCTCGAGTATTTTTTGTTTAGGATACAGTATTCTCCTTTTTTAAGTCCTACGCATCCGAAAATATTTGATGAGCCAGTGCATAGATCGCAGTAGGTTGCGTCTGAAATTCCTTTAAAACAAAAATTGGAAAATTTAATATTATAGGCTTTATAGAAAACAGACTGACATTCGTGAAGAATTCCCGCGTAATATCCGGACGCGTAGGCATCGGAAATATCGCTATCGTAGTTAGACCAGATCGTGTAGTAAGCTGACTTACTTTCGTTCATTCCGAAACATTGATGTTGGTCCGAGCTATTAAAGATAAAGTTTCCGTTGGCTTTTTCTGATTTTTGAATATAGGCATATTTTCGTGGATAATTCTCTGAAAACTTCCTGAATTTTTCCTCAAGTTCTTTTGAAGCTTTTCTTGACCCGATATTAAATAATTCTATTTTTTTCTTATAATCCTCTTTAGTGTAAGGTTGATTAAATATATGATAGGACTTATTTCTTAAATTCACGCAACCAAAACAATCCTGGCAGCCAATACAGTCGCGAAGAAAATGTGAGTTAATGCAGTTTTGGCATCCATACGAGTGTTTTACCCCGTAGCAACCTTGGCAATATATGGTTTCATAACACAATTCGTTTTCCCAACCATAAAAGCTGTCTAGTACTCTTTTTGATTTAACTAGATACCCGGAATACATACAGTCCTCGTCGAAATCTGCCTCGAAGACGAGATAACAATTTTTCATATCCTCAACGATATTTGTATAATCGCTATCTTTATTGTTGCCCGTAATTAAGAGACTTAGCCTTGGAACAATTTCTATTAACTCATTAAATTGCTTAAAAAATGGTTTAGAAAAATCGTAATCTCTCGCATATAGAAATGGATCCCATTTATCAGAATACCAGCAGCTATGACAATACACGGGAAAAGGTGTCCCACGGTCGTACATTGATATAGTCTCCTTTCCACAAAGATTACATGGCCTTTTATAAAGCGTTCTTTCGTTCCTAAAGACCATTCTTCTTATCGTTCTGCACCCAGGACACCAAGTAGGCGGAGGGACTTTTATTTTTTCGTAAAAATCAAAATCATCCGATTCAATTGCAAAATCACTTTTACAATTCTGACAACTTCTCACTTCCTTATTCATAATTCTTTATTCACCATTCAGTATTCATATTCTTATCCCCTACCCTAAGAAGTTTCTAAAACGGCCAGACTTTTTTCGCAAAATCGATAATCAAATTAAAAATGTTCACCAATAAATTTCCGATTTCTTTTAGAAGATCGGCTACATAAAGCCCGGTAATGCCGTGCACCCAGCCATCAACCGTGCTAAAAATATTTAAAAACTGGCTCTTAAGCCAGGCAAAATCTGAAATCCTTTCTACTACATTGCTGACAATATTGAACGCCCCGGTAAAAAAATTAGCAATCGGGTTAAAAATCTCTCCCACTGTTTTGCTCGGAGCTTGGCCACCGATTAGTGTCTCGTCTTGGGCGGCCAGAATCGGCCTTAAAACTATTAAGCAAAGAAATAAAACCCCAACCGCGAAAATTAAAAACCAAAATCGGTCATATCGTCTCATCAAATAATTATACAACTCCAAAAACGAAAAGTAACTATAAATAATCCTCAGGATTTACCACCACTCCAACCGGCACCAATCCCGTCGCCGGAGGAACTGATTTCATAATAATGCTTGGCGACCAATAAAGCCCAAAATGGAGATGGGGACCAGTAGAGTAGCCGGTGTTGCCCGAATAGCCGATAAGGTCTCCCCTTTTAACCGCAGCTCCTTTTTGAACTATCTGTTTCGAGAGGTGCGCATAGAGCGTGGCCATATTGTTCGGATGTTCGATCAAAATATATTTACCGTATTGATATTTTTTCCAACTACTGCGGTCGTTATTATCAACAGCAATGACCTTGCCCTCTTCGGCGGCAAAAACAGGCGTGCCGAGCGGAGTGCCTATATCTAGTCCGTTATGAGGTTTTCCGCGGTAAAGATTTGAGATTTCTCCCATATGCTGAGTGATGATTCCAGTCCCGCCGTCCTTACGTAATTTAACCGGCCACTCGAAAACACCGGATCGCTTAGTTGGTAGAACACTTACGTCAAATTTCGCTCGAAGTTCGCTTTCAAATTTGGAAATCTCATCTTCAACCTCGTTTTGCTTCTTGCGCAAATCCTCAAGGTCTTTTTGATATTGGCTTTCTTTATTTTGAGTCTGCGCCAATAAAGTTGCTTTTTCGCCTTCTTGATCTTGGATAATTGATTTTCGATTTTCTAAATTTTTGCTCCGAAGGCTAATCTCAACTTTCTTTGCGCTAACACTATCAACTTTCACGATTTTATCGCCCTTTAAAGTTTCGAGGTTTCCGATATCCGCCCCCAGCTGCAAACTGGTATCCGATAGCGCCTGAACATCTGAAACGCTTTCAGCCAAACTATTCCCATTTAAAAGAACGGTCAGTAAATTCACTTGATCGTTCCGGCTGATTTCTCGAAGCAACTCCGCGATCGATTTTTTCTTTTCATCCATCGAAATCTCAATATCTCTTATATCATAATTTAATGAATCAATTTCTAAAGTTAATTTCTGAATATTGATTTTGTCGGATTTAATATTCAAATTCAGCTGAGAAATACTATTTTTTATATTTGTGAGCTCTTTTTGCAGGCTCACGCGTTCGGTCTTAGCGCTCTCTAGCTTATTTTGGGTGGCAATAAGCTGTGCGTTCAACTTCTCTAACTCTAGGTTTTGAGTCTGAATTCTAGCTTCAAGCTCTGCTCTATCCGCCGTTGCGCTGTCGGTTCTGCTTGAAGATGCGCTTTGCGCAAAAACTAAAGCTGCCGGAAACCAGAAAAAAACAATAACTAATACGATTGTAAATTTAGAATAGTATTTCATTATTCACTAATTTTCTGAATCCCCAAAGAAACACGGCGCAACACCTCATTTTTTCCAAGAATCTCCGCAATAATAAGTGGATCAGGCGAAGCCACTTTCCCCGAAAGAGCTGTCCTAAGCGGCCAAAAAACCTCTCCCCTACTCCGGCCCTCCGCTAGCTTTGCCATCGAAGAACTTAAAACTTCCTGCCTAAAGTCTAATTCGGAAATACTCGAAAAAACCTCTTTGATTTTTGAAAGCGCAATTTCAGCATCTGGCAAGGATTGATCCTTCCATTTCAACAAATTAACCTCGTAATTCGGAAGTTCAAAAAAGAAATCGGTTTCGATAAAAAAATCCTCAAGAGTTTGCAGGCGCTCTTTCTCAATCTCGATAATTCGCAAAATAAAATCTCGAGGAGCTGAAATCTGGTGTTTTTCAAAAGACGGCCCTAGTAAATCCAAAATTTCTTCGTTGGTAAGTTTCCGCACGTATTGATTATTCATCCACCGTAATTTTTCTTCGTTAAAAATCGCCCCCGATTTTTGGACCCGGCCGATATCAAACAAACGCGCTAATTCTTTAAGTGAAAATATCTCATTACTTCCTTCCGGGTGCCAACCCAAAAGCGCTAAAAAATTCACAGTCGCCTCCGGCAAATATCCTTTTTCCCGGTAACTTAAAAGCGACGTTTCGGATTTCCGCTTCGAAAGTTTGCTTCTATCTGGAGCTAAAATTAAAGGAATATGCGCGTAAATCGGTGTTTCAAACCCAAGCGCTTTCTGAATTAAGAGTTGTTTTGGTGTATTTGAAATGTGGTCCTCTCCCCGAATAACATGGGTAATTCCCATCAAGGCATCATCAACCACCACCGCGAAATTATAAAGCGGGCTGTCTAAATTTTTTGCGATTACGATATCACCAAAAAGAGCAGCGTCAAACTTAACTCTCCCGCGAATCAAGTCCTTAAACTCGGCTTCAATCTCAGGAACAACAAAACGAATCACTTGTGGTTCTTTGCCTTTTGGCGGAGCTGTTATATCCCGGCAGTGTCCGTTATATTTTTGAGGCAAACCCTCTGCTGTCATTGCTTCTCGCTGAGCATCGAGTTCTTCTTTCGCGCAGTAGCACCAATACGCTTGCTTTTCGCTCAAAAGTTTCTCAAGATATTTTTTATAAATTCCAATTCTCTGGCTTTGGCGATACGGACCAAAATCACCTAGATCTTTTTTATGATTTTTAGGATCAGGTCCTTCGTCCCAATCTAAACCGAGCCAGCTTAGTAATTCGATAATTTCCTTTTCAAATTTTTCTTCCGATCTTTCCGTATCGGTATCTTCTATCCGCAAAATAAATTTCCCGCCTTGCCCGCGGGCAAAAAACCAATTAAAAAGAGCTGTTCTCGCGTTTCCTAAGTGCAATTGGCCGGTTGGAGACGGCGCGAAACGCACCCTTATTCCCTTTTTTGGACTTGGGCTCATAAAGCATATTTTAACATGCCCACCCTTTATTTTAAAGGGTAATTTAATGTGCGCCCCGTAGGAAATTAAGTATTTTCCGCAATAGTAATTATAACCCTAAAAATTCAAAGTTAATTTCATATTCCAGTAAAAGTTGGCTACTAGAGAAAATACTAGATTTTCTTTATTTCCTACGGGGCCAAAAAAAATCAAGACTCAAAACCCAGCAACGAAAAAATCTCCACCGCTATCTTCTCGGCCGCGTCCGGCTTTAAAAACCCGGCGGAAGCGCTACTCATTTTTTCAAGTAAAGAATGATTTCCTAAAATTTCCTTAAGTTGTCCCAAAAAAATTCCTGAAAGTAAATTTTCCTCTTCAATAATTATCCCGCCCCCAGCTTTAGTGAACTCCAAAGCATTAACTCTTTGGTGATCGTTTGCAGATTCATCTAACGGGATAAGAATCGCTGGTTTCCCGAAAGCGGCAATTTCAAAAATTGTTCCTCCTCCCGCCCGAGCCACCACGAGATCAGCGGCTATAAATGCTCCCTTTAGCTCCTTATTAAGATAAGGAATAGGATGATAGCGGTGTTCCAATTCTTCTTTAAGAGAAACTCCGAACATGGCAGCACGGGATAATTTCTTCACCTCAAAGAAATTTTCGGCGCCAGTTTGGTGCAAAACCTGAGTCTCCTTAGTAATTTTCTCAAGATTTCCGAGTATAAACTCATTAATTCGTTTTGACCCCTGGGATCCGCCTAAAATCAAAGTTAAAAACTCGCCTCCTTTAAAACCTAGTTCTTCCTTCGCTGCACTCTGAAGGTAGCGTTCGCCTAACAAATCTCCGCGTATTGGATTCCCAGTCCACGATACTTTTCTTGAATCAAAATAATTAGTTGCTCTTTCAAACCCAACCGCTACTTTTTTAGCGAATTTAGCAGACAAAATATTCGTCACCCCTGGAGCAGCATCTGATTCGTGAATTAGAATGGGAATTCGATAAAACCAACCAGCCAAAACAACCGGCAAAGCCCCGGATCCCCCTTTGGAAAAAATAACATCCGGCATAATCCAATAAACCTTCCACAAAGCCTGAAAAATACTTAGGAAAAATTTTGGCAAGTCAAAAATATTCGCTAAAGAAAAATATCTCCGTAACTTAGCAACCCACAAACTGTGCATTTGAACACCCTGAACATCAAATAAAACTGCGCTAAAAACATCCACTCGCCCCAAATAGTGGAATTCCAAATCGAAACCGGCTTTAAACGCCAACTTTTTTAAACCTTCGCAAACCGCCACTAATGGATAAATATGCCCCCCGCTTCCGCCCCCCGCTAAAAGAATTAATTTTTTATCTTTAGCCATAATTTAATTTCGGGTATACCCCGTAGGAAATTTAATATTTTTCGTAGTTGGCAGTACTAATCCTGAAATATTCAATAACATAAATGAGTTAAATTTACGGTTTTGGCTCAAAAATATTAAGTATTTTCTCGTCCCGTAGGAAATTGCCGGAAAAGTATTCTGTATATGGAGAGATAGCGTTTTTTGAAAACTATGTTGTATTTAAGTCCTTTTAAATTATTATGCATTTTGACGGCAAACGCTTTATTTCCTACGGGACTCTCCATTTCCTACTGGGTATACCTTGAAATATTACCAATAATTCCGCTCATAATTAAAAAAACCGCCAAAGCCGTACCTCCGTAACTAATAAAAGGCAAAGGAACCCCAGTAATCGGAATCAAGCCAGAAATCGCGCTAATGTTTACAATTGACTGGATCGCGATAACCGACGCAAAACCAATAATTAAAAGTTGCCCGAATTGATCACGCAAATTTCTCGACAGCCAAAAAATCCTAAAAACCAAAACGCCAAAAATTGCCACTAAGCTTCCGGCCCCAATAAAACCCAACTCCTCGCCAGCCACCGCAAAAATCGAATCATCAATAGGCGCGGGCAAATAATTGGTTTTAGTTTTTGACTCACCGAAACCCACACCGCCAATCCCTCCTGAACCCATTGCAATCAAAGCCTCGTTTAAATGATAACCTGAATTCTGCAAATCTTTCTCTCCCCTAAAAAATCCCACTACTCTATCTAATCGATACGGTGTGAAATATACAACGAGCGTCAGTCCGACAAGGCCAATTGCTCCAATTATTACAAGAAATTTCAACTTTGCCCCGCTTAAGAAATAAACAATCAATCCCGCCCCAACTAAAATAACCACCATACTCGTAGCGGGCTGTAAAATCAAAAGCACAGCCATAAACCCCAAAATGATTATAAATGGCAAAAAACCTTCAGAAAAACTTTTGCCCCTCTGCATCCTAGGATTACTGAGCCAAGCCGCCAAATAAACCATAAAAGCCAATTTCAAAAGTTCCGCTGGCTGAAAAATCAGCGGCCCAAAATGCAGCCAACGAGTCGCACCCCCTCCCGCTACCCCGAATTTAGTAAAAACTAAAGCCAAAAGTCCGAGACAAAAAATTAAAAACGGCAAAGCAAACTTTTTTAGATATCCATAATTCAATTTATAAAAAACAAAAAAACCGATTACTCCCACTAAAAGCCCGTTGGCAAGTTGGTGTTTTAAATAGTAATAACTATCGTTAAATTTAATTTTGCCCAACTCAGAAGACGCGCTTGAAAGCATTACTAATCCAAATAAAGTCAGAATAAAAACCAACGCTAAAAAAAAGTAATCTGGGTGATGTCCGGATTTAGATTTAATTCCAAACATAAAATAAAAAATTAGTGGCGCAAAACTTGGCCGTTAAACACATTAGAAAATTCACCGTTCTTTACGGCTACTTGCCCATTTACAACAGTGAAAAGTACTTCGCTTCCTTTAAAGCCCGTCAAATCGGCAAAATAACCCGCTTTTACCACTCCCCTATTCTTTAGTCCTAACTTTCTCGCTGGTTCAAATGTTATTTTCTTAACCGCATCCTCAATCGTCATAATTTTATCGTCTTGAACCCAAGATAAAAACTTAGTGAAGGTTGACGTCGCCCTCTCGGGTTTAAGAGTTTTTATTTTCGCGTCCACCGGCAGGCTGGCGGCGTTTGAAGCTACAAACGACCTCTTTGATTGAATTGCTCGTCGGATTAAGTACTCGTTGGTGTTTGAATAAAAAATACTTCCTTGAAAATTAGTCGTTTCCATAAGCTTAAGAAGTGTTTCTTCGTAAGTTTTAAGTGAATAAAGTTTCTTTAGATCAACGAGAGAATAACCAACCAGAGAATTATTCCCCGGCGCCTGTGCCACGATAAACTCTTTAGGGTCAATCTTAGGCATGTCTTTTAAAATCTTGCCACGCAACCAAGAGTCTTGCAGGCTCATACTCATAACCTTAAGGTCGTCTTTCTGTGCCCAGCTCGGCAAAAAAGTATACAATTTTAAAATTCTAATTTTTGAAGGATACAAGCTGAAATGAAAATCGAGAGTCTCGGGCAATTGTTCAAATCTATTTAACGCTTGCTCGTATTCTTTTTCATAATTTTGTAAAGGCAACAAATGACTAATAAATGTTTTGGCTCCTGTTTCGTTTGCAATTTTTACAGCCTCCTCGACAGACTGAATTAAATCGTACGTATCATTGCGAAGATGAGTGGCGTAAACTGCATCCGCTTCTTTAACAACTGAGGCTAAAAATTTTATTTCACTATATGGTGTCGCCCGATTCTGAACATAGCTTAGCGCAGTAGAAAATCCGAAAGCTCCGTCCCGAAGAGCCTGCTCCAACATTTTTGCAAAAATCTTGAGTTCGTTTTTTGTTAAATCTCTAGGAGCTCCTCCAATAATCGCCTGTCTAATTGTTGTATGCCCAACTAAGGTTGCGAAATTCACTCCCAACCGCCGCCTCTCTAATACCTTTAAAAATTCACTCACTGAGTGCCAATCCACGTTCACCTGTCGCGTATCGGTCCAATCTTCAATTGATTCCAAATTCCCATAAATCAGCGGAGCAAGCGATGCCCCGCATAAACCACCGACAATCGTTGTCACTCCCTGCTTTAAAAAATCGTCCTGAGAAGGATGTGAGAAAAGGCTTAAATAGTGATCAGACTCGGTATCGATATCAATAAATCCCGGAGATAAATAACAGCCCGCGCCCTCGATTATTTCATCAGCTTTCTTGCCGGGAAAACGCCCAATGGCCGCGATTTTTTCACCGCTTACGAAAACATCCAGCCGGTCCGGCAATTTTTGATCACTACCCAAAATCTGAACATTCCTAATTAATAAGGTCATTGCTCTCTCAAGTAATTATACCACGCTCCTACCCCAAAAAATAAGGAAGAACCTCTGGATCAATGAAAAACAGACAATTTCCCATTATTAACGATTAATTTCAATGTTCCACCTTGGTCAGTTCTAAAAATCTTGGCTCCAACCGTCGCCAATCGATCTAGAGCATCTTTAGTTGGGTGTCCGTATGTATTTTTTCCCACACTGATGACGGCGATTTTTGGTTCAACTGCCTTTAAAAAAACATTCCCTGACGAAAATTTTGAACCATGATGAGCCACCTTTAAAATATCAGCGTGAAGCGTTTCGGGTCGATATTTTTTTACCAAAAAATCCTCAATGTTTTTGCCGATATCGCCAGTCAAAAGCAACTTCACTCCCCTAGTTTCAACTAAACTTACAAAAGCGGTGTCGTTCAACTCCGCGCTCCCAAGCATCTCGGGAAGGGGGGCAAGAAAATTAATCCTGGAATCCTGATAAGAAATTTTATCGCTCGCTCCCAAAGTTATTATTGGAATTTTTAGCGCCTTGGTTTTAGCCAAAAATTCACGCCACTCCGGAATCTCTCCTTCGCGCCCGTTTACAATAAAAGCGCCGAAGCGATAACGATCTAAAAGATAATTAAAGCCGTTAAAATGATCCAATTGGGGATGAGAAATTATCGCCAAATCAATATATTTGCCCTTAGCCCCGCCCCTCTCGAGTGATTTAATAATTTTCGAGTCTGGACCGGCGTCAGTCAAAATTTTCACGCCCCCGGGAAAAATCACTAATGTGGCATCCCCTTGTCCGACGTCCAAAAAATCAATTTCCGAATGCTCCTGCGGCCGATTAAATAAAATCGCCACCCAAACGGTAAAGTTCAGGAATATCAAAGCCACTATAATTATCGAACTAAGACTGTCAAATTTTTTTGCCATAATTCTTATAAATTATAAACCCGATTAGCACTGCGTAATAAATCACAATAACCGAATAAGAAATAAAAGCTCCTCCAACAGGAATGCGGATCCAGGAAAAAATGCGAATAACTTCAACCTGATACCAAAGCAAAATCGAGGCAAATTTCGATACCAAAAATCCAAGCGGCATCAAAATTGACCCAAAAAAAGAAAGCAGAAATCCGAAAAACATCGTGAGCGGCACCACTTCCAAAATCAAAACATTAGCCAAAATCGAAGTCAGTGAAAATTGACCAAAACTCTGAATTAAAATCGGCGCCACAAAAAGTTGGGCGGAAAAAGTCGAAAGTGCGTTTTCCCTCCAGCCAAAAAAACTCGGAGCCCGTTTATCCAATCGAAAAATCATTTTCAAAATCGGCTCCAAATATAATATCCCCATTAAACTTAAGAAAGAAAGCTGAAAACCGATATCGTAATGCAAAATAGATGGATTAACGAGCGCCATCACCAAAGCCGTTAAAGTGAGGATTCGAAAACCATCGTGCGGTCGGCCGATTTCGCGAGCGAGTAAAACCAAGAAACCCATAATGGCCGCCCTCACTACCGACGCCTCGGCGCCAACCATCAGCACGAAAAGCAAAATAATTCCTGCCGTCAAATAAAAAGTTTTTCGCCTCGAAATATATCGATTAAAAACGAAAAAGATCGCGGAAACCAATATAGCGATGTTATAACCCGAAAGAGCCACAATGTGTGTCGTTCCGCTTTGGCTCATTTGCGCCTTGAATTCAGACGTGAAATCTCCCCTAAATCCGAAAGTAATTCCGGAAATTAAAGCCGCCTCATCCTGATTGAGTAATTTTCTAAAAACCGCAATTTGTCCTTGTTTAAAATTTAAAAGTTTTTCCTTTATCCAAAATCCTTTATGTTTTTCGATTAAAGACGCGGATGGGAAAAATGAAATTGGGTTTAAATATGCTTCAGTCGGCGCCTCAATTATTCCTGAAAATCCAATCTTATCTCCATAATCGAATTTAGGTGAAAGTGGCGCGAGCACCGTGGCCTCGCCTTTAAGCGGTAGATCAAGCTTCACCTCAATCTTTTGAAATTTCTCGTTTAGCGCCGGTTCTCCACTTACCACTCCCGAAAAATTTAGCGCTTTGCCAAAAACAACATTCTGTCTTTCGGTTCCGAAATTGTAATAAAAATTATAATAAAAAAATCCCACTCCAAGTGAAATTAATAAAATAGCCGTAAACTTTAAAATCCGTAATAGCTTGGTCTTTGAAAACCAAACGTGGAACCCTACTAGGACAAAAACTAAAAACAGAATTTCAGTAACATAAAAACTCCAACCCGAACTGGCCGCGAAAATCCCAAAAAGAAAAGTGATTATTCCAGCTAAAAATGCCGTCCCTTTCGCCATTCTTCAATTTTTTTGTGGTCGCCGGACAAAAGAATTTTAGGCACTTCCCATTTTTTCTTTGATTTGGACGGAGTGAAAACAGAAGGTTGTGTGTAAACCGGATAAGAACCTTTTATTTCCTCAAGCGACTCAAATTTTCCCAAAAATCCCGGCAAGAATCGGCTTACGGCTTCAGTTAAAATCAAAGCTGGCAGCTCTCCTCCGGACAAAACATAATCCCCCATCGAAATTTCTTCATCAGCAACATAATCCGCCACTCGTTCATCCACCCCCTCATACCGTCCGCAAATCAAAATCAACCGATCATATTTCACCAATCTCTGCGCGACTTTTGAATCAAACTTCTTTCCCCGTGTG
>ERZ1292625.1484-Hain-H41-01um-R1-1484-length-27707-cov-12_pt1 | contig 27707 bp, 33 predicted proteins | sample MGYA00564400_ERZ1292625 | MGnify/ENA primary metagenome ERZ1292625 (study PRJEB36523, sample SAMEA6512639) | groundwater metagenome | collected 2019-01-08 | study: AquaDiva: Metagenomics assemblies of 32 groundwater samples | reverse complement strand
CTTTCTAAAAAAATATTTTTCAAATTAGTTTTAAAAAAAATCGAGAATAAATAAACTAAAATATAAAAAAATGAAAATAGTTAAAAATAGTTAAAAATTACCTTTAATTTTTTGTCGACGGGAAAAAATAAAAAGGCGACAGCAGCTATACAAACTAGAAAAAAGCAAAAAAGCTGCAGGAACGTTTTCATCAGAATTACATAAACATTTAAAAATAAATAGCTCTCTTTGGAAATTATGGAAAAAACAACTGAAAATAATAAGATAGTTTATTCCGAATCGATTCGAGGCCCAGATTTTGAAGAAGAAAACAAAGTTTTAGTTAAGGCTATCGAAAAATTAGAAGAAGAAAATAAGATGATTAATCGCACCATTACCCGATTAGAAGAAGAGGGCGCAGTATTGAAAGAGTTATTTAATAGTGTTAGTAATGAGCTTAATAATCTTAAAAAACCGGCTTTGCTGGTATCGGAAGTTGTAAGCGTTCACGGAGACAAATCTATTATCAAGCTGCCTAATGGCAATAAATTTTACAGTTATATCTCTGAAACTATTCAGGATCTTAAAAGTGGAGATGCTGTTCTCGTCGATCAGAAATCATTAAACGTTGTTGATAAAATCGGCGTAAACGAAAATTTTGATGTTGAAAAATATGTAATTGTAGGAAAACCAACTGAAACTTGGAAATCAGTAGGTGGATTACAAAAAGTTATTCAAGAAGTGAAAGAAGTTATTGAGCTTCCTCTAAAAAAACCGGAATTATTTGAAAAAGTTGGTATCAGCCCACCAAAAGGCATTCTGTTATATGGTCCGCCGGGAACGGGAAAAACTTTATTGGCCAAGGCTGCCGCTAACAGTACTGACGCTACTTTTATTGAAGTGGTTGGTTCAGAATTAGTGCAAAAATTTATCGGAGAAGGAGCAAAATTAGTCAAAGACATCTTTACTTTAGCTAAACGAAAAGCTCCCGCCATCGTTTTTATTGACGAAATTGACGCTTTAGCTGCTAAAAGAATGGAAACAGGAACTTCTGGTGAAAGAGAAGTAAGCCGGACGTTCATGCAATTATTAGCGGAGTTAGACGGATTTAAACATTTAGGAGATGTAAAAATAATTGGCGCTACTAACCGGATTGACATGTTAGATGATGCGATTATCCGCCCAGGAAGATTAGACCGGTTAATAGAAGTCGGTCTGCCGGATGAAGAAGGGCGCTTAGAAATATTAAAAGTACATACTACCAGAATGAACCTGCAAAAAGTAAAACTTAAGGAATTAGCTAAAGCTATGGAAAATTTCAGTGGCGCAGATATTCGGGCAGTTTGTACTGAAGCAGGGTATTTTGCGATTAGGGAAGATCGCGAACATGTTACTGGTAGTGACTTTTTGCTAGCTATTGATAAGATAAAAACCGAAGAAAATAATGGTTCAGAAGGGTTCTTTGGGTAAGATTTAGCTAATTTTAATATTTATCTGGGTCTTTTTTATTCAGTAATTCTCCCCAAAGCTTACCCATAATATAATATTCACAAAGCTGCTCTTTTACAGCCTGATAATTTTCAGCGCCATCATAGTCAGCATAACGGTTTAGGGATTCTTCAAAAATTTCTGGACAATAATGCGCTAAATAGGTTACAAACGGCCAAGGCTGAACCTCAAATTGCGCCAGTCTTACTTTCAGATAATCTGTGCCGGGAATAGTTGGAATTCTGCGTTTTAATTCTTCTGTCCTAGTCTTAATTTCTGCTTCCGTCAATCCTAATAGTTGTTCTATAGTTTTCTTGACCATAATTAATACCCCCAGTAAGATTTGTGAACGCTCATCAGTTACTTCCGTATCCCATTACGGGAATGGTGTTCACCTAATCATCGCGTTATTCACTCTCTAAAAGACTTATGAGTATTAATTCGCTAGTTTACTTATAAACGTTTGGGGTAAATTTGACGATAAATCGAAGGAATTTGTTGATTCAAAAATGATTCTTTTAAGCATAAATCTAGAAAAGGTTTATAAACGGACCGATGTTTTAGCTAAAAACAACTAGAAAGTAAGCGATATTTGAAGGATTTATCCTTTTAATGTTGCTATTGGAGGAAGAAAATGGAAGGAAAAGTAAAGTTTTTTAATAGAGGAAAAGGATTTGGATTTATCCAAGGAGATGACGGAAAAGACTATTTCGTTCATTCCACAGCTTTAAAAGAAGGCGTATCTTTACAAGAAAATAGCCGAGTATCCTTTGACGCAGTTGAAGGAGACCGAGGATTAAAAGCAGATAACGTTCAGCTTATCGCAGAAGAAGCTTCTCCTAAAGGAAAAGCTAGTGAAGACGAAGACGAAGATTCTGACAGTGATAGTGAAGAAGAAACTGAAACAGAAGAATAAAATCTTTTTTAATTTTAATTTTTTTTATTTAATTTTCTATTTTTGATGGTTTTTGATTAATTAGTAATTAAATCGTTTTTAGATCAAAACAAACTCTAAACGTTCCGGGAGAAAATTGTCCGCATTTAACTTTTTTTAATACTTTAACCGGATGGTTAAGCTGTTTACAAAGAGCGGTTATTTTCTTAGCATGAGCAGAAATGTCTTTTTCTTCTAAAAAAGCATAAAGATGGATAATGCTCCCTTTTTTAGCTTTTTTAAATGCGATTCCTAAAAAGTCTTCCCCGGTTTTAGGCAGAGGCATAATAATTCGGTCAAACTTCTGTTTTAATTTAGGCAGTACGCTGCACACGTCCCCCCTAATTAAAGTAATTTTAGAATTTAAGTGGTTTAAAGAAACATTTTCAAGCGCATACTGGTGAGCAAGTGGATTTAACTCCACCCCATAAATCAATTTTGCGGGTGATTGTTTTGCCAGCACTAACGGATAAGGAGCAACCCCAGAAAACATCACTAAGACTTGTTCGCCTTTTTTAACTAGTTGAGCAATTCTTAATCGCTCGTGGGCAGAACGAGCAGAAAAATAAGTAGTTTCCAAATGGAGTTTTATCCTTACTCCATTTTCTAAATGGATTGTTTCTTTAGTTTTTTTTCCGGCCAAGACGGTTACTTTTCTGGTTCTAAAAATTCCTGTATGCATTTCTTTTTTCTTTACTACGGTGGCAATCTGTTTGTTTATTTTAAGATAAGCTTCGGCAATTAACTTTTCTTTTTTTTCTAATTGTGCAGGGATTTCCAAAATAAGAATATTGCCGACCATCTCTTGGGATTTAGGCAGCAGAGCTAATTCTTCTAAAGTTAACTGATTTTTTAAAATCTCTTCAACGGTTGCTGCTTTCTTAATCAAAGGAAAGGTAAAACCTACCTTTTTTACTAAAGCGTGGGGCACTTTAGCTTTTTTAGTCAGAGGAAAGAAAATAAACCCCAATTCTTTCACTATTTGGTAATCAGGGTTGAATAAATGATGTTTTGCTAAATATTCTTTTACCTTCTGAGCATTCTTTAATTCTGTTTCGGCGGCAAACATTAGAAATGAGAAGAAAATATATCTTATAAATGTATCGAGAGAAAGTATGTATTTAGTTGGGTGAGCAGCGCCAATGGAGGCACACGGCATCCAAAAGGTTAAGTGTAAAATTAGATGCCGTAATCGTGCCGTGCCCTGCTCACCAGGAACGCAACTAAATACGTATGAGAGAAAGGGGGTTTCTAATGGTTATTTTCTTCCAATTACCACGATCTCATGTTTTTGGGTAGCAATTCCTCTATCAGTCATATACTTTTGTTTAATCTGCTGAAGTATATCTTTATCTTTTTCCCGAGAGAAATTTCTTACTGTGAAATTTACTTCTTCTAGAAGAAAAATAAAATCATCAATCGTTGGATAATAACAATTATAAAAAATATTGTGGGCATCTATCAGCGTAAATCCGCTCGCTAAAAATTCCGTTTTAATAATTTCTAACCTTTCTCCAAGAACCATCTTACAATTATATCCTCTTAATCCTTGATCATCAGAACCAAATTCTTGCTTTAAATTTAGTTTATCTCTTTCTCCAACCTTTTCTAAATAGAATATGCCTCCTGGTTTTAAGACTCGATAAGCTTCTTTAGCATCATGCGGAGAAAGTAGAGAAATTACTAAGTCTAGACAATCATTGCTAAATGGAAGTTGGTCTGCTTTTCCAGACATAAAATCAACATTATTCACTCCTTGTGCCCCCATCCTAGCTTTCTCCAATAAAGGCGTGCTTGGTTCTAAACCGTAAAAATGGCTACATTTTGAGGCAAGAGGCAAAGTTTTGTAGGCTGTACCACAACCTACATCTAGTATAGTAAAAGAAGAATTAACCAACCGTTCTAAATTCGCTAAAGTATCATAAGGGCGCGGATCGTTGTCTTCTCGCTGCGGAACTTCAGCATAACCAGCGCCATAAGCTCCATTCCCAAAGTTAATTGCCATGTCAAAAATTTTAAAATAATTTTCTAGTCATTTACCCTTTCAAGTTTTTAGGAACGCCAATCGTTAAATATATTGCTGGCTCGATAAACGCATAATAAGGTTGCAGGCGATCTTCAGGAAGAAAATGGTCTGAATTAACTGCATCGGGGCCATGTTTAAATTCTATTCCTCGTCTTTGAAAATATTTCTTTATTTCTTGCGCATCTGCAAAGCGGTATTTTGCGTACATAGTAACAAGATAAGTATCACAAAGACCAGGCCTATTAACCGTACATCTAGAAAATTTGTTTGAATGACTAGCTAATGATTCTAATTTAGATACTGTTTCAGATCGTTGTTGAGTTTTTTTCATTTTATATCCTCCTATTGTAAAAGTTCTGCTATAACTAAACTATCACCGACATCAAAAGGAAGCTTTCTAGCCCAGACTAATTTAAGTAATGTTTGTCTTGCTCTGTTCTGGTTCATTACTCCGGATACTGCTAAATAAGCTATCGTTCTAGCTAAAATATTATGGGAAGAGTGTTCATTTATTATCTCATGTTCGCATCTTTGGGTAATTTGTTCTAAAAGCAGGTTTTCTAATTTAGTATTGGGCGTAATTTTTTTAACCAGGCCGCGTTCATGAAGAGCATGTACTCCTGCACTTAAAATTTCATAAGATCTAAAATCAGATGGGTGCGTCTTATTATTTAATCCTCGTTCTTTAATTCGTTCTTTAATTAAGTCAAGCAGCAAGTGAACATACTGGCCCTTTAGCTTTTCTTTAGAAACCCCTTGATACAAGTTCACCCTATCGCATATCCAATCAGCTATAAGGGAAGCAATTGCTCTAACCTCATTTGAATTGTATTTCGCTATGATTTCCTCGAGAATATGTGTTTTAATATCCCTGCTATTAAAAGGACTACCTTCTGATACGGGTTTAGGTGTGTCATCAGTATTAACTTTTGCCGATTTGCTCGCATATACATAAAATAGCTGGCCATTACCTTCAGTTAGTTTAAGATTGTTTATTACGGCGCGAGCATAAATTCCCGCCCCATCTCCCTCAGCATTAAAACAAACGTCCCCAGAAGTGTATCCAAGACCATAGTTGTTATCTAGTATTCCAATCCAATCTTCTTTAGCAGATGCGCACCCATTATGTAATGGTACAGCTACAGGAGTATAAACTTGCCCGATTGGGCTAGATAAACCACCTTTAGTATTGTTTATCTTATCAGAAGGATATAAGGTTATATTATAATCTTCAAGATCAGGAATATACATTTTTAAACTATTAAAACAGTGGTTTTTTATAAGCTTTTTTACTTACAGGCACAATTCGAAAAGTGAGTGATTTTGCTCGTTTTTGTAATTAGCTTTGGCGAGTAGTTAAGAAATATTCTTGTTTTAAGCTCCTCTCTACTGCATTTCTTGTAAGTCCAAAAATAGAACTAAGAAAAAAGTGAGTGATTTGAGAAATGTATCACTCATAAAACGGATAGTGCCTACTTACAATTAACAACCACTAAAAATAACTTCCTAATCCTTTCTGGCTCAGTTTTCCTTTCACTTCTTTTAATTTTTCTAATTTACTTTTTACCCGTTCTTCGCCAAAATCAAATTCTTCTACTAACAAATGAATTAATTCTGTTTCATCAATATTTTTCCATTCCAAATGGTAATCTTCCGTGACAGGTATTTTAGTAATGGTTTCAAAGAGTTCTTTCCAATCTAAGTCGGGATAATGCTCTTTCCATTTTGCCGCTTCAAACAAAGCAGAAAAATTAGTGCCGTGTTCTTTTACCAGCTTTAAGGCAGTTTTAGGACCGATGCCTTTAACTCCGCCCGGATTATAATCCGTTCCAACTAAAATTGCCAACACAATTAGTTGATTTAAATCAAGATCTAGATTAGCCAATACTTTTCGCAAGTAGATCGATTCTGGTTTTACATTTTGGTAAGCAAACTTCCCTGTTTTTTTTCTCTTTCCGGCGATGGAAAGATTTCGCACCAATACTGGGCAGCCAAAGATTAAATTATCATAATCTTGGGAAACCGAAGCATAGGCATCGCCTTGTTTTACCATAAAGGCCGTCTGTGCTTCCCCTTCGGAAGGCGCTTGAACAATGGGTAAACCTAACGCTCGAATGATTTTTTTAGCATCTTCAATCATCTCTTTATTAAGAACAGCTGTGCGAGCAGCAAATTTATGCATTCCGGCAACATCTCCGGCAAGTTCCGCTTCTTTTAATCTCAAGGAAGCTTCTGTTTTTACCTTGGTCCTTTTTTCCCAAGTTTTTTTCTTGATTTCGGGAGCTTTACCGTCAAAGATGAACACCAATTTAATTCCTGCTTCCATTAAGGCCGTAGTTCTACTAAATAAACCAATTAAATGAGAAGTGACCCTTCCTTTTTTATCAGTCAAAACTGATCCATCCACACTGCGGATAGTGGTTAAGAATTGGTACAACATATTCATAGAATCAACTGCTAAAACCTTACCTTTAAGATCGCTAACGGAGATTTCTTCCTTCACAACCAAATCTTTAAAATTTAAGCCCATTTTAAATTCAATACAGATTAATTATTACTTTTTTTATGTTTAATTAAATCAAGCAGCACTTTATAATTTTCGCTATATTTATTTGCCCAGGAATAGGCATAAATTATACCTGCAGATAAAGCCGTTCCAATAAACGGCGTAAGCTAAGCAATTCCAGCAATGGCAAGAACCACTTTCTTTTTGAATTTTTCTTTTTCGAGAATCGAATCTAAGCGGTCAATGGTTTCTTTACTATTCCCGTAAATACTAGCGATAAGCAACTTCAGTCTATTTTCTTCATTTAATGAAAAAAGTAGCATCTGATAACGTATTTTTAAAGGTATAAAATTAAACTTGCTATTCAGAGCTCCAAGGATAGAATTGACCCTCTTAATCTGTTTTTTTTGTTCTTTGTAAAGCTGTTTTAAGAATTTCTCCATTATCTTATAGCGTCTAAACAAATCCTGGAATTGCGGATCTTTATGGCCGCCCTGTTTAATCAGCAGAACATAGGCAACAATCTTTAGAAAAGATTTTTCAAACTTATTAAGTAAAGACAACGATTGTTTAGTTAACGTAGAAAAAGTAAGCAAAGAATTTGAAACCGTTGAATCTGGTTGAAGTTCATTTTTATTAAATTTAAAACCATTTTTAAATGATTTTCCAGTAGCTTCGAGACGCTGTTGATCAATTACAGTAAGCTCAGCAAAAATAGTTTCAATTTCTTTTTTTATTAATTCGATATCCGCTTGGGCTTTTTCTTGGTCGACCATTTTAGGTTTTATTTACTCTTTTATTATTTACGCTTTTACTCTTTTTACCGTAACATTTTCAAAAGCCCCTGATTCGAGCATCTCTTGGGCTTTCTTAGAAAATTCTTTGGTGTATAAAAATAATAAGGGTAATTTCTTAATCTGCGCTTCCATATACGCCGAAGCTAAATCTTTTTCATCACATTTCGCTTTCTTCTTAGCTTTACAGAAATAAGTTAATTTGCCGATTACAGAAGGAACTTTAACCAGTAAATCTATTTCTAAATTCTTACGGATAATTTCTGTTTTTTCAATTTTGATATTGGCTTCCGTAAGGAAATTTTCCAATACAGGAAAGAATTCTTCAGCAACAGCATTTTTTCTTTTGGGTTTTATATTTTCCTTGATTCTTTGGATGAGATTTTTTTCTAAATCTTTTTCTGGCTCCTCATTTGATTTAGATTCGATTTCTTTTTTTATTTTTTCTTCTTTTTCTTTTTCCCGTTCTCGTTCTCGTTTATGGTGTCCTTCTTCCTTCTTTTCATGGGATAATTTCTGCTGTTGAGCTTTTACTTTCTGCTCGGGTTTGGTTTCTGAAATAACTTTTAATGGAGTTTGCGGCAAGCAGGTTTTGGTCGACTCTAGCGAGGAAGGCGGTTCTTGTTTTTCTTCAAGATTGTTTTCTTTAGCGGAATCTAAGAGATCTAATTTCCGCTGCAGTTCATTAATATGTGATTTGGGCTGCGATTGGGTTTGGAGCGCAGGTTGCAATTCTGGCTGCTGTTCCGTTTGAAGTTCCGGTTGCGGTTCAGGCGGTTGCATCAAAGATTGTTCCAGCCGATCTTTCTCAATGATTGATTTAATTCCTTGGTTAGTTTCTTCATCAGAAAGAAGATGCCATTTCCAAAAAATTTCTTTAGCGCCTTCAATCGTAACATGTAAGGGAATAGCAAAATCTTTAAGGGAACGCAAGGCTACCCGAGGGAGTAACTCCAAATCTCTTTCCCTCATCACTTTTTCTGCTTTTAATCTTTCTAAAACTTGATAATCTTTGGCATTAGTATTGCTTTGTGCAAAATTAAATAACTGGCTTTCCTGTCCAGCTAAATAATATAGCGGTGAACCGCCCACTTTTAAATTAGAAATTTTTACTTTTCCTTGAGAAGCTAGATCGGATAAAAAAGCTGAAGCAAACAGGATGTCGGTCTGAATAGTTTTAGCTACTTTTGACGGCAAAGTTGGCCCGGTTTCTTTTAAAAATTCTAGAATCTTATCTTGGTCAAGCATAATCAAATGAGGAATAAATCAACTTTATATAGTTTTTGAAAGTGTAGAAGTAGAACGCGATTATGGCCTAGTCCAGGCCACCGTATAATAAGTTACATCATTCTCATCATCAACGATAGCTAACAGCAGGCGTTTTTTAGTACTGTGGGCAACTCTATTTTTAGCGCTGAATTCATGCCAAGTATAAACGCTAGTCTCGTGAACGGGAAATACGATCCATTTGGCGTGGTCTTCTCCCGGTTTTACGCCTCGATCATATACTCTAAAATCCGCTCCAAATTTCAAAGCAGTTTTAATTATATAACCTCGATTACGCATATCTTTAAAAACGATATACCTAATCCAAAAATTAGGCTCAACGCTTCTTGATTTTTTAACATAGGATTCAAAAGAAATAACTCTCCCTTGCTCGCTCTTTACAATTAATCTTCCTTTTTCAATTAAATACAAAGCTTCCAGTAAAGAAAGTTCCACTTTGCCGTTATCAGTTAAAGTGCCAAAGCGGGATTGATTATAAAATTCTCGAGCGTCATCAGAAGATTCAGTAATTACTCGTTCGCCAGCTAAAATGCCCAGTACTGGTTTCTTCTTTAGTTTAGATTCGTCTTGCAGTTCTGCGCTTTTTTTAGCTTTCTTTTTGTCTGCAGAAGTCCTTACAGGCAGGGCCTCAAGGACACCAGAGGTTTCGTCTCCGAGTGTTTCAGATGATACTGCTTCTACAGGCTTAGTTTTCCTAGCCATAGTTATACTTAAGAAGGGGTGTTTTTAAAGGTTTCTACAGAATTAGACTTAGTAGAAAAAGTCGTCTAGGCCAAGATTTGAACGAGTAACTGCGATTCGTAAGACTTGTTGGTAGTTCAGTTCATTCTTTAAATCATTTCTTTTTCTTAAAAAATATACTTTTCAGAACTGAACGAGTGAAAGGCCCAGACTTTTTCTAAAGCTTAAAAATTAAGAATTTATCTCTTCTTAGATTTTCCAATATTCTTCATTAATTTTTTTATCTGCTGTTTAGGATTATCTGATTTAGTGGTAAATGCTCCCGAAACAAAAAAGTCTGCTCCGGCCGCTGCTGCTTTCTTAATCGTTTGGGGATTCATCCCCCCATCAACAATTATTTTAATTTTAGGATTGATTTGTTTAATCTGTTTAATCTTCTGTAATGGTCCAGGCAAAAATTTTGCGCCATAGAAACCCGGACGTACGGTAAGAATTAAGATGTAATCCGTCTTTGGTAAATGGGGTTTAAGTTTACTTATTCCCGTTTCCGGCCTTAAAGCAAAAGCAATTTTTTTTCGTTTAGATTTGGCCCACCGGATATATTTGTTAATATCTTTAAGCTCTTCTAGCTGAGGAATCAACAGAACAATATTTTTTAGACGATTATTTTTTTCAATCCATTTGATTGGATCCTTAACCATTAGATGAACATTATATTTAAATTTAGATGAAAGCTTAAACGGGAACCATAATGAAGTATTGGGAACGCATTTCCCGTCAGCAACATCTAAATGAAGCACGGTTGTTGCTCCAGACAAATTATTAAACAATTGGTTCATTTCCGGCTGACTCTTAGCCATTATGGATGGAAATATTTTTGATTTCATGGGGATTTAATTTTAGTTAATATTTTATTCTTAATCTATTTTAGCGCGATTTAGTTCCTTTGTTTTATTTTAGGTTAATTCCAATTTTCTAATTTTATTTACTCTTCTAATATGTCTGGGTTCTTTAGAAAAAGGCGTAGTCAAAAAGATTTCAATCATTTTCTTAACTTTATGGGGGTGGGCAGACCAACCGGACAGGCAAAGGATGTTGGCATCATTGTGTTCCCGACAAAGGCGCGCTTCTTTTAATGAAAAAGGAATTACTGCTCGTGCCCCTTTTATTTTATTGGCGGCAATACACATCCCTTGTGCAGAACCACATAATAAAATACCTAAACTATTAGCCCCAACTACTTTCTTTGCAACTAATTCTGCAAAATCAGGATAATCATCTTTTGGATCTAAAACGCTGTTTCCGACATCGATATAAGGGATGTTTCTTTCCCTGAACCACTTTTTGATTTTTTCTTTTAATTTAAAACCAGCATGATCTGCGCCGATATATATTTTTTTAATCATTTTTATAACCTCTTAATTTCTGACTTTTTAAGTTTTAAAGCTGTTAATTATGTTCTCTTTTGAATTAATTTTTTCCTGCGCTGCCAAATAATTTTATCCTTTCTTCAGCAACCTGCTGAATTAAATCCCGGGCAGGGGCAAGAATCCGGCGGGGATCAAATTCGGCGGGGTTTTGTTTGATTACTTTTCTTACTGCCGCAGTAAAGGCAATCCTTAAATCAGTATCGGTATTAATCTTATTTATTCCGTTTTGTACAGCTAAGTTAATTTGCGCATTGGGAACGCCTTTCACTCCCTGCAAATCTGCTCCGTATTTTTCGGCCAGTTTAACCATTGGTTGGGGGACTTCAGAAGCCCCATGTAACACTAACGGAATATTTGTTTTTTTCTTGATTTCTTTGAGCAGAGCTAAATTCAGTTTTGCTTCTCCGGTAAATTTATAGGCGCCATGCGAAGTGCCAATAGCTATTGCTAAAAAATCGCACCCTGTTTGTTCTACAAATTCTTTAGCTAAATCTGGGTCGGTGTAAATAATTTTTTTCCCGGAAACCAAATCTTCTTTTCCGCCAATCGTGCCTAACTCCGCTTCAACGGAAACGCCTTGCTTATGCGCCCATTGAACTACTTTCTTAGTTAATTTGACATTTTTATTAAAGTCCTCATGAGAAGCATCGATCATCACTGAAGAATAACCTAATTTAATCGCTTGCTTGATTATTTTCAAATCTTTACCATGATCTAAATGCAAAGCAATAGGAATTTTATTTTCCTCGGCAGCAACTTTAACCAAATTAAATAAATAGTTCATTCCTGCATATTGTAATGCTCCTTCAGAAGTGGCTAGGATTACCGGCGAGTTTAATTTTACCGCTGCCTTTACGACCGCTTGAACCATTTCTAAATTATTAATATTAAAATGGGGAACAGCATACTTATATTTATGCGCTTTTTTTAATAAAGTTAAAGTATTTGCAAACATTATATTTTCCTCTTGGTAATTTTTATTTTATATTTTTTGATTAATTCTTTAGCTTCACTTTCAGTTAACAGTTTGTTTTTTGCTCCGATATGTTGGATTACTGAAGTAGCATTAACCTGCCCTAACTGTAAGGCATCTTCAAAAGAATAATGTTTAATTATTCCCGCTAAAAAACCAGCGGTAAAGGCATCTCCCGCTCCGGCAGTATGCACTATCTGTATATTTGGCGGAGTTAAAGAATAAGTATAATTATTAGCCAGAGCTTGCATTTTTTTACGGCCATCAGTAATGATAACTGTTTTAGGACCACAGCGATGTAATCCTTGAAGTAAAAAAGTGAAGTCCCCTGAAGTGGTGTTCAATAAAGCTTGCGCTTCTTCTTTATTTAACACCAATATCTCCGTTGCAGCTAGAATGGCGCGTAAAGAATTTTTACCTTGTTTAGCTAAATATAAAGAAGGATTAAACAGCAGTTTAACTTTTTCTTTTTTATTTTGTACAATATACCTAGCGACTTGGAAAGATTTTCCCATTAAGCTAGCTAAATAGATCCAATCAACCTTAAGCGCTGAGCTTTTAAAATCAGTTACGGATAGATCTGCAGAGGCACCTTTATGCACAAAAATAATCCGGTCTTTTTCTTTTACAGAGGAAAGAATGGTCGCTGCATCGGTGCTTTTTTTACTTTGGTGCAGGCAAACATTTTTTACTTTATATTTTTTTAATTCCTTAAGAATAAAATCAGCATCGTGATCGTCTCCCAATTTAGTTAAGACTTTAACTTTTAAACCTAATTTTGATAACGCGGCGGCAGAATTGGTTGCTCCTCCCCCAGAATGTTTTTCAATGGACTGAACTAACACTTTATCACCTAGCTTAAGGGAAGATAAAGAAGATTCTATGGTTAAAAAAGTGTCTAAAGTAGCTGAACCTACGCATAACACCTTACTTTTAAACATTCTACACCTCTTTTACTCTGGAATGTTTTAACAATTTAAAAAAGTATTTACTGAAAACCTTTATAAACACGCAAGGAAATAAGCTAATAATGAGTATGCCAGAACCAGAACCACAATTAATTAGAGTAAGATTGCCACAGAAGGATGAAGTTTTAGGCATTGTTCAGCAGCGCTTAGGCGGAAGTAGAATGCGCGTACGCTGCTTGGATGGAAAAGAAAGAATTTGCCGTATTCCGGGAAGATTAAGAAGAGCATTATGGGTTAGAGAAAATAATATTGTTATCGTTGAACCTTGGGAATTGGGCGGCGATGCAAAAGGAGATATTATCTACAAATACCAAGGAAAAGCAGAAGCAGATTTCTTACGCAAAAAAGGCTATTTAAAAAATCTAGAAGAAGATTTTTAATTGAATAACTACTCAAAAATAGAAAACTTCTTAAATACGACTATTTCACTATATAATATGGTAACACAAAAAAGCACAGGAAAATTATTGTTGTACGGATTGATTGTGGTTTTGTCTTTATTTGGCTTAACCCAACTTATTGCTCAAGGCCACGGCCTGTATCTAAAGTTAGAACTAACTGGGCTTATTTTCTTGTTAGTACTTTCTCTTATTGGCTTTTGCGGATATAGCAAACCTTGGGGAGAACGAGTTTTGTTCTTTATGTTTTGGCTGTATGTAACTAATTTGATGTTGATCTGGTATTTTAAAGACGCATTATATTTGATTTTGTTACTGTTAGCTGTAATGGGTTTCTTAATGAGCATGCCTAAGAAAAGTAAATGCTGCTGTTGCTCCTGCTCTACAGCACCTGAGGCAGTAGAAAAGAAAGAAGCACCAGTAGTAGAAGCTAAAACTACGGAAGCTAAGCCGGCAGTAAAACATACTCCCGGAAAATATGTTGCCAGCAAAAGAAGCAATGTTTATCACGCCCCTAAATGTGATTGGGCCAAGAAAATCAAGAAAGAGCGGCAACTGTGGTTTAATAGCAAAGAAGAAGCGTTAGGAAAAGGCTATAAGAAACACGATTGCGTGCAGTGAATTTAATCTTTTTTAATTTATTTTTTTCTTAATCTTTTTTTAGGTATAACTTTTGATTTTTTCAATTGATTGAAATAACCTTTATTCCGACAATAGGCCAGCATTTTATTAAAAGCTTTTTTTACCTCTGGAAAATCTTCCATGTATTCGCCATGATATCTCCTAACCATTTCTTCAGTCCAGCCCCGCCAATCTTTTTTATAATCGAGCTCGTGAGCTAATGAGTCCAGAGCATCAATGGCTTTGGCAAACTTGGCTTCTTTAGATTTCCTTTCTTCGAATTCAAGAAATAAATCAACAAATTTGTCTTTTAGAACTTGAGGAACTTTTTCCTGTAGTTTTATTAACGCTTTCATTTCTTGTTCTTTTTTATTTTTCCTTTTTTCTTCGTGATGGATGGGGATATCTCCCGCTTCTATTTCAACTACGTCGTGATAGATCAAAATTTCATAAACTTTTAAACGGTTAAGCCGGTGATGTTTCATGATACTCAAGAAATAATCAGCTAAAATTAAACAGCTCCAGCTGTGCTCTGCAGAACTTTCTTTTCTCCCGGAAACCGAGCAAGCTCGTTCCACATTCTTTAATTCATAAAATTTCCTTAACTTGTTGAGTTCTTCCATGATTAAACCTAAACTGTTTTCTTTTAAAAAACTTACTTTTTCCAAAAATAAAGTATTAGCCCGATAACTGCAATAGAAATAGCGGCATCAGCCAGGTTAAATGCCGGCCAGATCTTAAAATCAATAAAATCTATTACAAACCGCCTAAACAAACGGTCAATTAAATTGCCCGCTACTCCGCCTAAAAAAAGAGCAGAAAATAATTGGGGAACTATTTTTTTAGGAATTTTTCTATAAAACAAAATAATCAGTAACGCAACTACTAACGAAATAAGAGTAAGCAGGTGAATCTGGTCTTTAAGGATTCCAAAGCCAGCGCCAGTATTCTGCACCAAATTAATCATAAACCATCTAAAATCTAGTTCCGGCTTATAATTAAAAACCAAATATTTGGTAACCTGGTCTAAAAGCACTACCGAAATACAAACTGACCAAAAGAATAATTGCGGTTTGTATTTGTTTAAATCTACCATAACCGTTCTTTTTTTTCTACCCCTGCCGCCCGTTCCAAATTAGCCATGCGTTGATCTAAGGAAGTGAGAATTGCTTTTAAGGTATCTAATTTGCTTTGGATTAATTCTAAATCCCGGTCACGCGTTCCGGCTACCGGCTCTCGGCGAGCATAAGCGGAAGAGGGTTGTGAAAAATCCTTTTGCCCTCTCGATCTTCCCGGCACTTGCGGTTCAGAAAAGGAAGGTGCAGAACGATGTTCTTCAGCAGGAAAACTTTCATCAAGTTCAGAAGGCTGCTGATCTGAGTCAAAGTCATCTTTAGGGATTCCGAATTCTTGTTCTGCGGTTTCATCGAAATCAAATTCATCTTCTTTTTTCCAAAACATTAACTTATTCAAGATGCCCATAATAAAAAGGATAATTTTGCAGTTTAAATTGTTTTTGTTTTCAAGGCACAATTCGAAAAGTGAGTGATTTTGCTCGTTTTTGTAATTAGCTTTGGCGAGTAGTTAAGAAATATTCTTGTTTTAAGCTCCTCTCTACTGCATTTCTTGTAAGTCCAAAAATAGAACTAAGAAAAAAGTGAGTGATTTGAGAAATGTATCACTCATAAAACGGATAGTGCCGTTTTCAATTTTGTGATAAGAATTTATTTGCTACTTATTTCTTTAACATCTTTAGAATACTTTTTCCAAATTCTTCTGCAGCAGCAGGCCCATTAGCAGTAATAATTTTACCATCAATCGTTACTTTTTCTCCGGTGAAGGTTGCGCCTTCCTTTTGTAAGATTTTCTGCTGGTTCCCATCATTATTCCACACCGTGGCTTTTTTTCCTTCCAAAACTCCGGCATAAGCCAAAATAGTGGGCGCAATACAGATCGCTGCCAATACTTTCCCCTCAGTAATTGCTTCCTGTGCGGTTAAGTGTGCTTCCACATCATGTTGATACCTTACTGCACCAGGTCCGCCAATAAAAACAATTGCAGCATAATCAGCAACATCAACTTCGTCTATGGAAATGGTTGCTGTTGCCCTTCCTCCTAAACCCCCTATACAGATCCCTGCTTTTTTAGAAGCAGTAACTACTTCTATACCGGCTTTTTCCAGAATTTGTTTAGGAACACCATATTCTAAATCTTGGTAGCCTTCCTGGGCAATAATAAATAATGCTTTCATATTAAAACTGAAGAGTAGGTTATATATAAAATTTAGCAAAGAGTCCTCCGTTAAATAAATTTAAAGATCATAAAAATGTGTGAAACCGTCTTACCTCACACCATCCACAGAAGCGTAGAGCTTCTGGGACCCCAAAAATGCAAAGCATTTTTTTAGGGAAGTACGGGGTTTGAAAAGAGACGGTTTCTAAACCACACATTTTTAGGATGCAAAATTTCGCCCTAAAAGGGGTTTTTAAACCCAGCGAAATTTTTTGCAAAATAATTTAAAGTAGCCTTCATTAGATTAGTTTAGAATGAACCTTAAACCAAAAGAAGAAGTACGGTCTGAAAAAGTAAAGAAAAGCCTGCTTATTTCTATTTTTGAAGGAAGTTTCTGGTCCGTCATGATTGGCCTGGGAGAAAAATATCTATCTGCTTTTGCCGTTTTCTTAAAAGCGACTAATACTCAAATTGGGCTGTTGGCCTCTTTACCGATATTATTCAGTTCATTAAGCCAGTTTTTTTCACCGAACCTGATTGAAAAATTTAAATCCAGAAAAAAATTAGTGGTCTTAGGCGTTTTGATTAATGCCTTCAGCTGGCTGTTAATCATTTCTGTTTTTTATTTAGGCAAATATAAGATTTATTACTTGATCTTATTTGCAACTATTTATTGGGTTGCCGGAGCTATTCCCTATCCAGCCTGGAACAGCTGGATGGGCGATTTGGTTAGCCCGGAACATCGGGGCGCTTATTTTGGAAGAAGAACCAAAATTACTGTGTTGATCATTTTAATTTTTACCGCTTTAGGCGGAATAATTTTAGATTTGTTCAAACATTGGTTACAAAAACCTTACTTGGGCTTTGCAGCAGTATTCTTTATAGCAATGTTGGCCCGATTGGGATCCGCTTTTCTGATGTCTAAACAGTATGAACCTGAAATGGTTAAAGTAGAGGAAGAAGACAAATTTAGTTTCTTTGATTTCTTAAAGCAGGCCCCCTTTAGAAATTACGGGATTTATACCATTTTCTTGATGCTGATGAATTTTGCAGTGTATATTTCTGCACCTTTTTTTACTGCTTATATGCTTTACGACCTCCATTTCAGTTATATTCAATATATGATTATTCTTTCCGTTCCATTGATTGCAAAATATTTATCCCTGCCGGTGTGGGGAAAATTTTCGGATCAATACGGCAACAAGAAAATTATGAGCCTTACTGGATATTTAATGCCCATAGTTCCGATTTTGTGGATTTTTTCAACGAATTATTATTATTTAATTATCGCTGAGATTTTTTCTGGAATTATCTGGGCCGGATTTGATTTAAGCACCTTTAACTTTATCTTTGACTCCACTACTCCTCAAAAAAGAGCCCGCTGCGTTTCTTATTTAAGTGTAACCACTGGGATAATGGTTTTCTTGGGAACCATGTTAGGAAGTGTGCTTATAGATTATAACAACCTCTTCTGGACCAAATATTATCTGGCTTTCTTAGTTTCAGGAATAGTAAGAGTCTTCGTCTCTGCAATTCTGCTTCCTCGGATTAAAGAGCGAAGGAAAGTTAAGGAAATCAGTTATGACCGCATGGCTTATTTGGCTACCCGAATGATTGTTACCAAAGGGATTAGCAATATCTTGTTTATTTTTACTTTTTCCAAGAACCATTGGGGAAATCATCATTCAGAAAAAGAATTGGAAGATAAAAAGAATTAATGTCAGCTTTAAGAAACTTTTACTAATTTTTGAAAACGTAAAATCATTATTTTGTTTCAGGGGCATTATATGCATCAGATATCTGATAAGCCCACAGAAAGAAATTTAATGCGAACAAAAGTAAAATAAATACTCCTTGTGGGGCTCCATTAAATAAGACTGTAATCAATAAATTCCCTAGTATGAACCATAACCAGATAGTTAGTCCCCATTTAACTTGACCTTTAACAAATTGTCCAAGAGCAGGAAAAAAGAAACTAAGTATTGCAGGAAGTACATGTTTATTCAATGGGCGCATAGGCTTATCGTGGGTCGTTTTTAGTTTTCTAGATGTTTGTGTTTTCATTTTATTATTCTAAATCAAAAGATTCGCTCTTGAAAACTAATTTAAGTTCAGTTGCCGTTTTAGGAATTTCAAAAGCTATCTTGCCTCTTACTTTTTGTCCATCTTGAATTTCTCCAGAAGAAAACTCTTGGTCTAAATTAGAGGTATAAGCAGAATCATAGACATAACTCTCGCTATCTTTAATTTTAAAATCTAAAGAAGATATATAGTTGCTCATAAACCCCCCCGCTCCCTTGTTTTCGATGGTTACATCAACAATCAGAAAAGTTTTTCCTGAAACTGCAATATCACAACCCAAACCGTATTCACCACACAACCCGATGATCGATTTTTTCTCAATACCATTAATAGTGACAGTCATTCCAGTTTCTTTCTCTATAGAGGGTACAACGTCTGTTTTTTCATCATTTATTCCTTGGAGAGAGGTATCCATCTCTGAGTTGTTCACAGCAAAACTCATAAACAAGATTAAGAGTAACAAAAGTACACTTAAACTAGTAATTAACAGAAAAGAACCAGTATCTTTGTAGAATAATTCTACCAGTTTATGGTGTTTTTTATGTCTTTTTCTTTTAATATCAACATACTTAATAACGATTAATTCTATTATTGCGCATATTGGGGCCAAGATTGCTATTGCGGCTGTAAATATAAATAAAGAAACAAAGAAAGCGGCAATGCCGGTTATTGAACCACCAGAAAGCCCTGCGCCCATTGCAAATATAAAATATAAAATTATTTCTGGAACAAGAGCAATTATTGCTACAAAAAATATTATTATAGATGTTAAAAATTTCATCTTTGATGCCCCTTTTTTTCTAACATTAAACAAATCTCAAAATTATATAAATGTTTTGATTAAAAAAACCTGCAAAGAATTATTTTATTAATAATGATTCTAAATTCTTGCTCGGACCAGTCCAGCTTCACACAATAATCGATGTTTACACAATATTTAAGTATCTTGCATAAAATTATCAAAATATGAATAAATTTTGGGAAATTGTTGGTGGAATTGCATCAATAATAACTATTTTTTTGTTTATTGCTTGGTTTATTGAAGGAAATGAAAAATTAGATCGGGGTCCCTGCCCCATGGTCCCAGATATTATTTATGGTACAATTAATATTAACCAAGCCCCAGTAGAAGGCATTACTATAATACTTAAAAACGAAAGAATTAATAGCATAATTACAACAGAAACCAGTCAAGATGGACATTATCAATTAGCTATAAGTAATTTTCCAGAATGTTGGCTCGAAGGAGATAAAATATCTCTCTTTGTACAACAAGACTTTACTGATTATCAAAATTCAGCTATTTTAAGAATAGGAGGAACGGAGATTAGCGTTACCAAGTGAATCATAAATTTGTATGAAATTATTTTATAATAGTTATTTCAAATAATTTAGTTTCAGCTTTAGAAAGCTATATTAAACGTCTTTTAAAATCGAGTAATATGGCTGATTTTGAATTCACTCCGCTATCTGATGAAGCAAAAGAGCTTACTGAGAAAATACTTAGGGGACAGTTATATTCTAAATTAACACGAAAATTACTTTGTGCTTGTCTAGGTCCAAATAACGAAGATGACACTTTTAAGTATAGAGAAGAATGTTATAAATTACTTAAAGAACACAACCATATCCCTTATTACCCAGAAAGTGTTGATGATGTATTCATTTCAAGAATTTTTGATAAAGATCAGAATTGGAAAGAAAAAAAAGAAATCCTTTTAACAGATTTAGACTTACGCAATAAATTTTTAGTAAGCAAGAGCGATATAGTTTTCATTTTGATAACTTCTTACGGCCCAATATTGGAATTTGGAAGGTATGCCGAAATTATACCAACTAAAATAGTAGTTCTTGTGCCTGAAAATATTCCTTCCAAAACACAGTCTATGATGGCTGTAGATTCTTTCCAAGGGTTATTCCCAAATTCTGTTATAAAGTTTAAAGATGTTGAAGATATGCGTAAAAAAATTGAGAAATGTCTTTATCTTGAGGCAAGAAAAAGAATATGGGAGGAAATGCACGATGGAAAATAAAAAGATTAATAATATTAAACGTATTTCTAGCTTAAATATAAAAAAAGGTGTAAGTAAGATGGATGATAGGTCAACTAACAGGTTATTAGCGTTAACGGATACTACTTGTGAATTTATTTTAGCTTTTTTTAAAAAAATAGGTAGAATAGATGAAAAAACGCTATTAACTAAACACATAAAAATTAATAAAGATGTATTTGAAAGCAAAATTGATTTATTGAAGAAAGCAGAGTTAATTAATAATTGTACTAAGGGAGATATGAGAACTTTTTCTTTAACTTCCGAAGGAGAAAACGCAATTTCATCCTTAGGGTATTAATTTTTTCTTTTTTAATTTCTTTAACTTTTATTGCACTATCAGTTTTATTCTTTCTTGGTTTATGAAAAATTACAGATTATTATTCCAAAAATGTAATCGTAAATATTTAAAATAAAAAGAAAATTAAAAAAACAAAATAATTTATTTATTTCTTAAACTTCTTATACCCTAGCCAAGCTAAAACGATTATAACCAGCCAAGGCACTGCCCAGAAGGCTAAGGATAATAAGTCATTAAAGCTGTTAACTAAATTTCCAATTAACTCTGAAAATTTAACCAAGACTACGTTAGCATAGCCGGACTGCTTTTCAGTCAAAGTTAGATAAATTGTAGAATAATCTACCCGCTGATCGATGTTTTTAAGCGCATCTTCCAAATATTTAATCGTTCTTTCCTGATTAAAAATGCGGTCGCTTAATTCAATCTTTTCATTAACCGTTGCAGCTTCTTTATACATTTCTTTATAGCGAAGTAATCTTTCTTTCTCACCAGCTAATTCAACTTCTAAATCAGCATGCCATTCTGTAATGTCTTGTAAATTTTCTGAAAACTGTTTAACTTCGCCAATTTTCCGTAGTTGAGACAGTACTGCTTCGTATTTACTGGTTTCTACTTTTATTTGATAATACCCCTGTAAATAGGCTCTTCTTCCGCTATCGTATTCAGCCACATTTTCTGAAAGTAAGAATGAATCAGTAGTGGTAATGATCGCTTTTAACTGTGTTTCTGCTTCTTTAAAATCGCCTTTTTTAACTTCATTAGAAAAGGTTGCTGTTTTAGTTATTTTTCTTTCTGCTACTTCAGGAGCAAAGCCTTCATTTCGATAATAAGATGTTGATTCAGCCATAGCCATATCTGCAGCTGGATAGGCTTTACTTAAGCCCTGAGAAAAACTAGTTGTTCCGGAAAACCCAGAAAACAAAGGCAACAATACTAACACTAACAGCAACAATGCAATTAGCCAATTTTCTTTTACTACACTTAATTGATTTTTTAAGGTCATATTTACCATCCTCCAATTTTAACACATTTTAAACATAAGTTTAACATAATTTTAAGATTAAAAATAAAACAAAATATTATTTAACTTTTATTTGCCTAACCGAAGACGCAATTCTTTTAATTGCTCTCCAGAAACCTGGGAAGGTGCATCCAACATTAAATCTTTGGCATCTTTGTTTTTAGGGAACGCGATTACTTCTCGAATGGAATCTTTTTTAGCCATAATCATGGCCCAGCGATCCAATCCAAAAGCTAATCCTCCGTGCGGGGGAGCAAATTGTAAAGCATCCAATAAAAATCCAAATTTACTTCTGGCTTCTTTTTCACTAAGACCTAATGCCTTAAAGACTTCCTGCTGAAGATCAGTATCTGAAATTCTGATTGAGCCGCCGCCCAATTCTGTTCCATTTAAAACTAAATCATAAGCTCGGCTGCGGACTTTATCTTTATTGTCATGCAAGAATTTGACATCTTCCATATTTGGACAAGTGAAAGGGTGGTGCATGCTCATATAACGGTTCTCTTCCACGCTGAATTCAAACATGGGAAATTCCGTTACCCATAAGAAACTAAATTCTTCTTTAGTCTCGCTTCTTAAATCAGGCTTATCCGTACGATATTTTTGCATCGCATTAGCATAAGACATGCGCGGAAAAGGAATTTTAATATCTTGGTTAAGAACCTGCTTAAATACATATTTCATTAACCGCTCCATTAAATTGTAAATATCTTCTTCTTCAATGAACGACATTTCCATATCTAGCTGAGTAAATTCTGGTTGTCGATCTGCTCGCAGATCTTCATCTCTAAAACAGCGGGCAACTTGGAAATATTTGTCAAATCCTGAAACCATCAGCAATTGTTTAAAGATCTGCGGAGATTGAGGTAGAGCAAAGAAATTACCCGGAAAAGTTCGGGAAGGTACAATATAATCTCTTGCTCCTTCTGGAGTAGACTTTCCTAAAATAGGTGTTTCCAATTCTAAGAAATGTTCTTTATCCAAAAAATCGCGAACGGCTTTGACTAACTTATGGCGAAGCATCAAGGCTTGCTGCATTTCCGGTTTTCTTAAATCTATGTAACGGTATTTTAATCTGGTTTCTTCAGTAGATTCAATATGCTCGTCTAAACCTAAAGGAAGAGGAGGGATCTTTTTTAAAATAATCACTTTCTCTGCTTCTAATTCTATTTCTCCCGTTCCAGAGCCTTTAACTTGCGATTCCGGCCGAGCTTTAACTTTCCCAATAACTTGTAAAATATCCTCTTTATTGAGATTTCTAAACTCATAGGCTAACTCTTTATTTAGAAAAATTTGGGTCTTGCCATAGCGGTCTCTTAAATGAATGAAACCGATTTTTCCACTAATGCGCGCGGAATCTACCCAGCCAGCCAAAGTAACAGTTTTACCGGCATCTTTCTTAGATAATTCCCCGCAAGTATGTGTTCTTAGCATAATGGGCTTAAAATATGTGGTGGTTTTTATTGTTTTTGGTTTGAAAAGGGGGGTTTTAAGCTGGATAAGGATTTTTTCATAAACTAATACTATGTTAAACATTAAACTTAAACTTTTAAAGAGTTAAAGGACCATCTGAGAAAAGAATAAAATAATTAATAAAAAAAATAAAAAGTTGGAAAAGCAATTGGCTAATCTCAGAAAGATTAGTTTTTGTTATTTTCCTATTTCTTCTTTTTACCTTTTTTTGCTGCTGCTTTTTTCTTAGCCATTTAGTCCTCACCTCTTTCTGATGAATTCTGTTGAGATAATAAGACGGTATATTAACCTTTCCTTTTTGATAAAAAATAAACAAATTTATCGACGAAGAATTAATTTAAAAGTTGGTTTAATCTTTTTTATTATTATTATTATTATTATTATTATTATTATTATTTAATTAAACTTTCCTTGGCTTAATTTTTTTGCTAATTCTTGCAGTTTAGTTTTATATTCTTCAAGATTAGTTATGTTTTTTCTGGCTACTCCTGTTTCCATGGCTGCTTTGGCTACCGCCGGAGCCACATAATACAGAACTCGCGGATCAAAAGGTTTGGGAATAATATAATCAGGACCTAACGAAAAGTTTTTACCATAAGCTTTAATTACTTCTTCCGGCACTTTTTCTTTCGTTAACGCTGCTAAAGCTCTAACTGCCGCCAACTTCATTTCTTGATTAATCGCTTTTGCTTGAACATCTAAAGCCCCTCGAAAAATAAAAGGAAAGCCCAGTACATTATTTACTTGGTTAGGAAAATCGCTTCTTCCGGTAGCTACAATCGCATCAGGAACGTATTTTTTGGCTTCATCGTAAGAAATTTCAGGAATAGGATTTGCTAAAGCAAAAATTATGGGCTGCTGGGCCATTTTGGCAATCATTTCCCCACTAATCAAATTTCCTTTAGAAACACCAACAAATACGTCTGCGCCTTGCAAAGCTTCAGTTAAAGTTTGATTATTTTTTTGAATGAACAGAGCTTTATATTTATTTAATTCTGGTCTTCGAGCTTCAGTTAGCAGCCCAACGCTATCAAACATAAATAAATTTTCTTTTTTTACCCCTAATTTTAATAATAATTTAGCACAGGAAATCGCCGCTGCTCCTGCACCGGAAAAAATAATTTTTACTTTTTCGATCTTTTTGTTGATTAATTCTAAAGCATTTAGTAATCCCGCAGCAACCACAATAGAAGTTCCATGCTGATCGTCATGGAATACGGGAATATTCATCGTTTTGATTAATTCTTCTTCGATTTGAAAACATTCCGGCGCTTTAATATCTTCCAAATTAATTCCGCCAAAGGTTGGCTCCAGAGCAGCAACAATTTTAATAAACTGGTTTGGGTCATTTTCTTTAATTTCTAAATCGAATACATCAACATTAGCAAACCGCTTGAATAAAACTCCTTTACCTTCCATAACTGGCTTGCCGGCTAAAGGACCGATATCCCCTAATCCTAATACAGCTGTGCCGTTACTGATTACTGCAACTAGATTGCCTTTAGAAGTGTATTTATAAGCGTCTGCAGGATTTTTTTCAATCTCTAAACAAGGATGGGCTACTCCAGGAGTATATGCTAAAGACAGTTCTGCAACTGTAGTGCAAGGTTTAGTAGGAATAACCGCCACCTTTCCAGGCGTTCCCTGAGAATGGTAATCTAGTGCTTCTTTTATTTTATCAGCCATAGCTATACGCTAAACTAAATTATATATAAGTTTTATGATTGTTTATACATATTTAGTTGCGTTCTTGGTGAGCAGGGCACGGCGCGATTACGGCATCTGAGTTTATACTTAATTTTTGGATGCCGTGCGCCTCCATTGGCGCTGCTCACCCACTTAACTAAATATGTACGATTGTTTAAACTCTGTAGAAAACCGGATTAGTTATCCTTGGGTTGATTATTAATAATCAATAAGTTAAAATGATTTTATCCCCTTCTTTAGGGATATAACTAGGATAATAAGCTGCTTCTTCTCCGTTTATACTTGCATTCATCACTTTTTTACTAAAATCGAACTTTATTCTTTCTAAAATTTGAGCTAAGGAGAAACCGGCGGTAAACACTTTAACTTCTTGGCCTTTGAAAACAACATAAATATTGCTTGGATCACTTAATTTTTCCAAGGAGAGATTGCTAACTGTTAGTTGAAAAGTAAGTGGTTCTAATTGATAAGGGTAAAACAAAGGTCCATTACAATCATTTCTTACACATAAATTTTGAGAACAGGGAACCGCTACGGGCTCGTTTTGATTCTCGCCACACATCAAGTAGCACTGAGCATCGTTCTGGCAAATCCTCGGCTCGGCCAGGGTATTAGTTTCTTCACCAAAATTTAAAAAACCAGGAACGGTAAAACCGACCACTACTAAAATTAAAAATATGATCGTTAATACTTGAGTAACCCTTTGTTTAGATTTAACCATAATAAAGATAATAAAAAGAAGAAATTAAAAAAGGTTTCTATTTGACAACCAACGTTCCAGTCATACCTCGCCAAGCTTCACAGCTAGCGCAGTTAAACTCGAAAGTTCCCGTTGTACCAACAGCAAACTCTTTTATTTTGGTTACTCCAGCCACTTCTTGCTCTATCCCTAACTCAGGAATGGAGAAAGTGAATTCCATATCTGCCGGGATAATGGTCAATGAAATGATATCGCCTTTATCAGCTTGGACTTTATTAGGAGTAAAAACCCATTTCTTAGCATTTAAAGTTACTAAGACAATATCAGTAACATCTTCATCAGTAACATCTTCAGCGGATTCTTCTGAAGAACCTAAATCTCCAACTGGCTCTTCAACAGATTCAATTTCTTCAGGTAAGGTTTCTTCTTGAAGATTAGAACCGCTCTCTTCACCAACTGGTTCAGTAACTGCTTCTGAAGAAGCATCTTCCAATGCAACTGCCGGTTTACCCATTTCAAATCCCTGTGGGAAAAATAATTTTCCATCTTTGGTTAAGTAGGAATCAACCGTCTGCCCAGCAACGCTTAAAGTAAACAGGTATAAATTATCCAGCTCTGAAGAAGAAACTACTTCAGCTTGGAAAGGTTCCTGTAATAGTTGTGTATTTACATAATTTAATACTTCTTCTTCTGCGTCTGAAAGCGATAAGACAGTTGCGCCAGTAATAGTTGTTTTTTCAGAAAAATCAAACCCTTGTGTGAATATAGAGAAAATTAACAAGATTACGGCAATTCCAGTGATAGCTTTCCAGGTAGATGCTTCTTTAAATAATCCTGAATCCTCGCCTTCTTCCGCCCAAGGATCTACTGGGGAAGAGGTTTCCAATGGAACACTTTCTTTAGCAGATTTAATTTCAATAAACTCCTCTTCTTTTGGTTTTTCAGTTAATTTCTCGGTTACTTTTTCTTTTGCTAAAAAATTAAACTCTTTTTTCTTTGGAAAATAAAATTCTTCATCAGATTCTTTGGTTTTCTTTTTTTCTTCAACTCTCTTAGTAATAGTTTTTTCTGAATTTTTCTTTGATAAAATTTTCTTAGCCTTCTTCATTTTTTTTGATTTTAAATCTGATTCAGGCTCCAGCCAATCTATTTCTGAATCTACTTGCTCAGAATTTAAAGGTTCATCTTCAATGAACTCTTCGCCAAAGGATTCGTCTAACTCATCTAATTGTTTTTGTTCCATGATTAAATCACCCTCACTTTTCTTAATTTCTTTCAAGCGGAACAATTTATAAAGATTTATATGGTTAAAAAGATAGTTAAAAAGATAGAAAGAACTAGGAGATTAAAAATTTAGTTACCCGCTTACTTGCGCGGGCAGACTAAAAACGAGGGGGGCGAAGGGGTGAGGCAGATGAATTAATAATGGCTAACTCTCCTGGTCCAAAACCTCACGATGCAAGTCTCCCTCAATTCAAAGATTAAGTTTAGCCTGCGCGGATCAATTCTCTTTAAGATCGTTAATTAATCATTCCGGTGGAGTTCCTTCCACTTCTTCTGCAGAAACTTCTTCAGGTATTTCTTCTGTTGGAACCTCTACTGTAACTGCTCCAACCGGGGTTTCTTCTGGAAGAACTTCTGCTGACCCTTCTACGGCGAGGGTTTCACTAACTTCTATTGCTGCCGGCGCGCTAAAACCCTTAACGAGCAACACTAACACTACAATTAAGATTACTGCTTCCAAAACATTACATTTAAGCCAATCTAACCATTCATTTTTTGCCATTCTGATACCTCTTTGTTTACTTCTTTATTTAACTGCTAAGGCATAAAGCACTTTTAAGCTTACGACGACCGCGACTGGAGCTAGCAGGTAAGTTACCGCGTTAAACAAAGTTACTGCCCAAGCTGGGAACAAGACCAAGCCCGCCAGTAGATTAAGCATAAAAGTTAACGTAAGCAAAGTTAAGATAAATAAAATTCCTTCTTCATGAAAAATATTTGACATCCTCCCCAGCCATAAATGGCGGGGATTCCCTACGAGGGAAGTAAAAA
>ERZ1292625.1483-Hain-H41-01um-R1-1483-length-27709-cov-6_pt1 | contig 27709 bp, 34 predicted proteins | sample MGYA00564400_ERZ1292625 | MGnify/ENA primary metagenome ERZ1292625 (study PRJEB36523, sample SAMEA6512639) | groundwater metagenome | collected 2019-01-08 | study: AquaDiva: Metagenomics assemblies of 32 groundwater samples | reverse complement strand
ATGGGCTACTCAAACTGGGCATCAGCCCGAGTTCTATCATGTTGAAAATGTTGAAGTAGCGTCTTTAAAAGAAAAAATACAAGTACAAGGTATAGCACATAATCAATATCATTAGGCGGGAAAAAGATGTTTACGTACTATTATGATGGCCTGAAATCAAAGCGCATAAACTTCACTAAAGGAGAAAATCATGTTTTCAGTCAAACAGAAACGAGAGATTGCGTCCGCTGTGCAAAAGATTATTCGTGATACCAATCACCCAGAACTGCCGGAAGGAGAAATTAGCTTTCATCTTCATATCAATGGTGCGGAATCATGGTCTTGGGCTGATATATGCAACAACAGCGCTGTAACAACAACAGTAAAAGGTTGGAACTGACTGAAAGGCGGAGGTTTGTAATGATACCAATTACAGGTGCAATTTTAACATATAACGAAGAAGCTATAATAACAAAAACAGTAAATCATTTAAAATCTTATGTTGTGGATGTTATTGTTGCCGATACAGGTTCTACGGATAGAACTATTGAAAGGGCTAAAGAAGCAGGGGGGAGAATAGTAAATCTAAAATGGCAGAATGATTTTGCTTTACTTCGGAATCAGGTTTTGGGAGAAGTTAAAACTGAATGGTGTTTATATTGTGATGCTGATGAACGATATAGCGCTGAGCTTCTTAGCTTATTACCGTCGCTTTATGAATATAGCCTCAACAATCAAGATATGTCGGCATTTTATTTTTGGCGCATATCAGTATTTGATAATGAGGGAAGAGGAGAGGAGTATCAACCCAGGCTGATCAAGGCCAAAGACTGCCTATGGACTGGGAAAGTCCATGAGGGATTGGAAACCAAAGGCAAGAGAGCGGATGTCCCTAAGTCGTTTGTGTTGTGGCATGAACATACAATGGCGAGGCAACGTTGGAATAATCTATTATATCAACGTTTGCAGAAGGGTGAAGATAGGCCTCCTGCTAATATCGGGGCAGAGGAACGTAATGGCAAGTGGGTTGAATTTGAAAATGAAAGAGACAAGTGATAGATTATCTTGTTTACGGTAACTCCAACACGACAGGTTTTGGTATACATTGTCGAAACATCATCAAGGCGTTGTGCAATGCAGGCAAGACAGTAGCTTTTATGCCTGTACAGGGGATAGAATATCAAAAAATTGATAATAAATATATTGAAATGGCTCTAAATAATAGAGCCTATGTAACGCACAGTGAACCGGCAATTGCGATATATCATTCTTGCCTGGATTTTAAAGGTAAGCCGCGTATGGGGTTCGCTATATTTGAAACAAGTAAGATAAGGGAGAAAGAGATTGAGTATTATAGTGGTCTCGATGTGGTTTTAGTTCCCAGTTTATGGGGTAAAAATATATTAATCCAGAATGGAGTGATGGAAAGTAAAATTAAAATTATTCATGAGGGTTACGACCCTGATATGATAGGGTTGCCAGAACGAAACGAATATGTTCTTATGCGGGCAAAGAATAGGGGGTATTACACCTTTCTTCATGTTGGCAAATGGGAAAAGCGGAAATCAACGGCGGCTATATGTAAAGCGTTTATTGCCGCTTGTAATAATACAGGGATTGCGGCTACGTTAAAACTAAAAGTTAATAATCCTTTTAATTTAGCATGGCAGCAGGAATTTATCACTGTCTGTACGGAGATCGCTTATGGAAGAATTGAGTTGTTAAAAAATGAGTTGACAGAAAAGGAAATGCGGTATGTATATAGAGACGCTGATTTTGGGCTGTACGCAAGTTGTGGCGAGGCATGGAATTTACCACTACTCGAATCTATTGTATCTGGTCTGCCGTGCATAACCACGTCATGGACTGGCCAGGGAGAATACCTGCAAAATTATCCGAAGGAATTATTGCTTCAAAAAGGCGAAACCGAAACGGCCTCTGATGGCTTGTTTTTTAAGGGTGATGTTGGGAATTGGATAAAGCCGGATTTAGAAGAGATGATTGAAAAAATATGTTATGTATTGCAGAACGCCGGACAGGTATTATCAAAAGTAAGGCCGCGGTGCGTAGAGTCTGTAAAATTTTTTACGTGGGATGCTGCAATAAGGGGGTTCTTATGATTAAGTGGAAATGTCAAATGGTTAAAGTCTCTGATTTAAAGGAATATTCTGGAAATCCCAGACGATTGATGGAAAAAGGCATGGAAGATTTAAAAAAATCTATTGGTAAGTTCGGACTTACAGAGCCTTTGTGCTGCAATCCGGATTTAACGATTATAGGAGGCCATGCCAGAAAGAAAACATTGGAATTATTAAATATAAAAGAAGTCAATGTATTTATCCCGGAAAGAGAACTGGCAGAAGAAGAAATAAAAGAGCTTAATATCCGATTAAACAAGAATGTTGCCGGCGAGTTTGATTTTGATATGCTGGCGAATGAGTTTGATGTTGACGATTTGTGCAGTTGGGGGTTTGAAGAAGGTGAATTAATTGGATATGATGAAAAAGATTTGGAAATAGAGAAAACTGATATGTTTAAAGAGATTGATAATAAAATGGAACTTATAAGTTTTATGGTGCCATCTCAGATAAAAAAACAAATTGAAAAACAGATTGGGTTTATAACTGATGGGGAGGCAGTAATAAGGACATTCCCGAGCGTAGAGCTAAATATTGATAAATTTATTTCTAAACAAAACATTTCAAATCGGGAAATAGGTATGGACGAAGCATTTTATGCTTTTGTTTCTATATCTTTCTTTAGATATTTAAAGCAAATAAAAAGAACATCAAATAAATTATATAATATAAATCTTTTATGTGAAGATGTTGATGTAAAGGAGATATATGAGGCGATGGTAGCTAGAATTAAAACAGGAAATATACATAGAAATGCATTTATGAAAGAAATAAAAAAGGCGATTTTAAATGATTGCAGGAATACTAAAGAATAACAAAACGAAAGCGCATTATTATGGATATAGACCGGATGAGATAAAACAAGAAGAAGTGTTTTGCGACGGTAATATAAACTTTTGCATGATTTCTCCGGTTCCGCAGAACGTATTGGCTTTTTCTATAGGTGCGGATATTATTTTTAATATGTTGCGTAGACGTAAAAATGTTTATGCGGATATGGGTGTCCTTCCAGATAAAAACCTATTAAGCAGAATGGGAAATGCTCCGATAGAGGCGTTGTATTCAGAGCGACAAATAAGAGATTTTGATATAATTGGCTTGTCTTTATATTTTATTGGTAGTTATTTTAATGTAGTCCCTTTCTTGATTAAATCCGGGATAAATCCCATAGCGAGAGAAAGGGGCGAAGAAGACCCGCTGATAATTGCAGGCGGTGGCAGTTGCTCTACAAACCCTCTTCCGGTTTCGGATTTTATAGATGTTTTTGTTATAGGAGACGGCGAAACCCCTGTTAAAAATATTATTGATTGTATGGAAGAAAATAAAGGTGTTGGCAAAATGGAATTACTGCATAAGCTAAAAGAAAAAAACCGGTCTCTATATATTCCTTTGTTGGCAAAAAATGGAGAATCGGTTTATTATAATATTGAAGAGGATATATCGGGATCAATATTAGATGCAAGTGATTATGTGTCTAAGTCGAGAAACAAGACAATTGAACTGATAAGGGGGTGTCGGTATAAATGTAATTTTTGCAATCTTGGGAATATCAGGCGTAAGGTGGCAGAAATGCCAGTTGAAAGTGTGGTAAAAGCAATAAAAAGCTATCCAACAGGAACATCAATATATCCTTTTGCCCCAGATGAATCTTCTTACCGGAAATACGATGAAATATATAAAAACATCGGGGATAGAAAACTGTATAGATATAATCAGAGATTTAATACGTATAAAAAAAACAAAAGACATTCACTGAATGATTACAGGGTGTCATTTGGCCTTGATGGCATATCCCAGAGAATAAGAGATTTAGTGCGGAAAAACGTTAAAGAGCAGCAGGTGCGTGAGGCAATTACCCACGCCCTTGCTAATTTTGATGTAATAAAAATAAATCTTATAATAGCATTTCCCTTTGAATGCCATTCAGACTGGGAAGAATTTGAGAGATTAATGGAGGATATTTGTAAAATAAGAAAAGAGCTTGTGCCGGAAAAATGTTATACAGAAGAGGAGAATGAGAGAGTGTATATCGGATATAAAGAGGGGAAAAAGGTAAAAATAGATAAAAAATTATTAATGCTTCATCTTGCGCCAACTCCATTCCAGGCAGAGCCGCATACACCAATGCAATGGTATGGTATAGGAGATATTGACCTTGCAAATATAAAAATAAAGTCTTTAAAGAAAAAATTGCTAAGAAAATATGGAATGGTAAAAATTGAAGGCTTAAACAGTAAAGCTTCTATGGAGACAGAATTTATTATGAAGCGTGGCGGGAAAGAGATTTGTAACGTTCTTTATGATATGGGGAAAAGAGACTATTACAATTCATCTGGATTATCACAATTAAACAAGCCATTTAAATTATTATTAAAAAAACGAGGGATTGATTACAGAAAATATCTTAAAGAATATAGTATTAATGATTCGCTCCCTTGGGAGTTCATTGTTACTGGTGGTGAAGAAAGATATAAGCGTGAATATTTAAAAATGAAAGCAAATGAAAGATGATTAACAATAATCTGCGGGGAAGACCTACAAAATACAATGCGGAACTACAGGATAAATTCGATAAACTTGTTCTTAATATATATTTGGGCGATGTTAAAAGTCTCTGGATAAATTACTGGAATTACGGCATCGTTGAACAGATCGCTTTATACCTCGGATTGTATTCAACCGAAACAATTTATAGCTGGTCAAATCCTCAGTCATCGGACTATCAGGAAGATTTTGCAAATACTTTTAAAGCCTGGAAAATTGTTACTAAGTCCTTGCTGCATAAGCTCACACCGATGCTGGCGAAGAACGCACCCGCCCTTGCAATCTTCCTGAGAAAAGTTAAACTTGGAGAACTTGAGGTAAGCAAACATATCCATGAAGGCCGTATCGAAACAAAGGACTCTGTAGAAATCAGGATAATCCAGGAAATTCAGGAAGCGGAAAGATTAGGAATTGATAAAGCTGATATAGAAGAAGTTAAAGGATTACTGAATGAATTGAAATTATTACCTGTGCCTAAGATGGATAATGTAATAAAAAAGAAAAAGGATAAAATGAGAATTAGGCCAAAACGTCCGATAAAAAAGAGGGATAAAGAGGAAATTAAGAATAGCGTTGTTCCTGATGAAAATTTAGGTTTAGATGTGAAAGCAAATAATTATTAATTTTTTCCTTGACAATTCAATAAAGCATGGTATTATTCTCCAAAACAACGTTCCATACAAGCGTTTATAAACTTGCGGGTCTTTGTAGCCCACTAAAGCCAAATGACATTGTATGGAATGTCGTTTGGCTTTTTTATTCAGTCGAAAACCAAGACTGCGTGGAAGGGGGATGAAAAGCTTAACCACGTTAAATAACGCTTAATCAGACGAAAACCCGGCTCCAAACAGCGTATGGTTTTCCCCCTCCTAATCACCCTTGTTTTAACTTGGGGGGTAAGGGGGGCTTTCGTACCACTCACCACCACCGTATGAACTACACTAACTACGTTAATTAATAATTATGGATTATAATAATTACCTTAAATCAGATAAGTGGAAACGAAAAAGACGAAATAAAATTAATGTATCGAGTCAAAAATGTTGTGCAATCTGTTTATCAAGAAATAATTTACAGGTTCACCATTTATCTTATAAACCTAATTTAGATGATGTTCCTAATTGGGACTTAAGAATACTTTGTGATACTTGCCATAAAACAACTCATGAGTTAATAGATTCGGGTGATATTAAATTTGATAATCTCAGGCGGAAAAGAGAAAATCATAATAATAGATTCCGAATCACATTAAAAGCTGTTAGAAAAAAACTAGGGTTATCAGTACAAAAATTTGACCTTGCCATTCTTAAAATCAAAGAATATAAAAGATTAAGTAATAAAAAGTTTCAGGTTTTACATCCTGAGACAACACAAGTTTTAACGGAAGAAATACTTGATTCCGGTAAAAGTATACAAGGCGCATGGAATCTTGCACAATTAAGGCTATTCGGTTTTAATAACTTTACAAAAGGTTGGAAATGGATGATAATCGGCTCTGAATGGCCTAGCGAAACAATCGCCCAATTCCTTTTCCTTAAAAACAACCATTTAAAAACCTAAAACAACATCAACTGTTATTTTAGTAAAACCTTAAAAACTAAATTACTATCCGTCAGAAATTGTCAATTCAACTACGATTATAAAATATAATATTATGAATCCAGTTCTGGCGCTTGAAAAAGCAAGGGCGAAACTTAATTTAAAAAGAAGAATTACAGAATTACAGCGTGAGGTATATGCTCGTAAGGGCGATATAATACGGTTTGCAGTTGATAAACATATCACCAGTAAAGATACAAAGCTGGAGTTCCAGAATCACCGATTTCTTTTACCGTTGTATACGGATAAAAGCGAAACTATTGTCGTAAAAAAACCTGCCCAGGTTGGAGTTACTGAATTTATTATTGTTAGGATTTTTGAAGCTGCCAGCAGAGGGCTAAGCTCCTTTATTGTCCTGCCAAAACAAAGCCTGCGGAATACCTATGTTAAGACCCGTATAGACCCTTTACTTGATGGTGGTTGTTATAGCGATATGATACGGAATCACGGAGAAGGAAACCTATTATTGAAAACCCTTAATAATAATGCCAACCTGATTTTTGTCGGTAGTAATTCACGGTCTGAAATGGTATCGCATCCGGCCGATCAGCTTGTAATAGATGAACTCGATTATTGCACGTTAAATTATTTATCACTTGCGGAAAAGAGGCTTGATCATAGCAGGGAGAAACGCAGAATATATGTAAGCACTCCAACCATTGCAAATTACGGAATTGATAGGATGTATAAAAACAGTGATATGAAGGTGTGGAAATTGAAATGCGAGTATTGCGGAACGTGGCAATCGATGAATTTTTTTGGTAATGTTTTGCGTAAAGACGAAGATATTACGGGAGAGTGGCTGCCGGTAAATGGCGGTATAGCTGTGTGTTGTATTAAATGTGGAAAGGAAATCAACAGGTATGCAATGGGAGAATATGTAGCAACGCAGGAAAGTGATATAAGTGGTTATCAGCTTCCGGCGTTATGTCATCCGACCAAAACTATAGAGGAGATTTATTCCAGATATTGTTTATCAGGGAACTCCGCTTATGAAAGACAGAGCTTTGAAAATAATGATTTAGGAGAATGTTATACCGCCGAAGGCACAAATATTACAAATAATTTACTTGACAAATGCAAGAAAAGCTATACTCTTGCAAATATAAATATTGACTTTGACGATACTTGCACCATTGGAATTGACGTTGGTAAATATCTGCATATCATTATCAGCCGGCACAAAGGCAATGACAGGCAGGTAATATATATTGGTAAATTACTTGCTGATGATGACCGTAGTGTTGGAGAGATAGACCGTTTGGTAATCCGATACAGAGTAAGGCAGGGAGCAATTGACCTGAGACCTGAAACGGTTCTGTCGAAAAAGATTTGTGAAAAGACAGATTATATAATTTGGGGTTGTGATTATTCAACAGATGGCCAGCCTTCGGAGATTATTAAAAAACAGCCAGACCATAAAAGAGTAATTGCAAATCGGACATGGGTTATTGATGAAATGGCGGAAGATTTTAAACGTGGTCTTATTAGTTTACCCGCCGATGCGCATGATGTAATGGGTGGCGAATATTACAGGCACATGCAAGCCCCTGTGAGGCTTATGATCAGGGCGAATAACGGGCGAGTACGTTATTCATGGGATGAAGGCGGGGCTGATGATCATTTTTTCCATGCGAGCGTGTACGATAAAATAGCACGCATGATGATGGATGAATATTATTTTGGCGATAGGAAAAGCTTTCAGCGTGATGCTGGAGATAGGGTGTTTAATGTTAGCGATGGTAAAAACAATATCTTTAGTTTGTGAAATACTCCATGTCAAAGAAAGCTTTGATAACTGGTATTACAGGCCAGGACGGTGCATATCTTGCGGAGATTCTATTAGATAGGGGCTATGAAGTTCACGGCCTTATCAGACGGATTACTTCCGGCGATTCTTATCTCAACCGCACGTCAAGAATAAACCATATTATTACGAAAATACAATTACACCCTGCCTCAATAGAGAATTATCCAAGTGTCTTTAACGCTATTCTGAAAATCATACCCGGTGAAATATATCATCTTGCTGCACAGAGTTTTGTGCCAGAATCTTTTAGAGATGAATTTTCTACGCTGGATATAAATATAAACGGTACGCATAACATTATAAATGCAGTTAAAGAGATAGTACCGGAGAGTAGATTTTATTTTGCTGCGAGCAGTGAAATGTTTGGTAATACACAACAAGCTCCTCAAACCGAAACCACACCATTTTATCCACGCAATCCGTATGGTATAAGCAAGTCCGCTGGATATGATATAATCAGATATTACAGAGAGAGTTATAATCTATTTTGTTGTTCAGGAATTGCTTTTAATCACGAATCGCCCAGACGTGGAGATGAATTTATAACCAGGAAAATAACCTCTGCCGTAGCAAGAATAAAATCAGGGAAAGCGTGTATGCTTAAAATTGGCAATCTTGACGCAAAACGGGATTGGGGATTTGCAGGTGATTATGTAGAGGCAATGTGGTTAATACTTCAACAAGAAGTACCGGACGATTTTGTTATTTCAACAGGTGAAGCTCATTCTATCAGGGAATTTGTAGAAACTGCATTTGAATATGTGGGTTTAAACTGGAAAGATTATGTTGTTATTGACCCTGAGTTTGCGAGGCCTGCAGAAGTGGGTTTATTATTAGGAGATTCCAGCAAGGCAAGAAATAAACTAAAATGGCAACCGAAGGTTAAATTCGCAGAATTAGTGAGGATGATGGTAGACTACGATGTTGAGATTTTGAGCGAGAACTATAACAATGACTACAACTAAACATCTATCAAAGATGGCGCATGTTGAAACGCAATGGCTGACAAAAGAGATTGCAAGTTGCGAAACAACTGCTTTTAGAAATTGGGATTATGGAAATTACAACCCTGATGACCTTGTATCGTCGAAAGGATTAGAGACCTACAAGGAGATGCGCAGAGATGACCAGATCAAAGCTTGCCAGCAAACTAAAATCATGGCAAGGCTCTGTACTACTTATGAAATAAAGGCAGGAGATAAAGAGGACAGGCAAAGCGTGGAAATGGCGGAATTTATTACGGATCAATTAAAGAATTTAAGAGGTACGTTTAAGGCTAAGTTAAGAGATATTCTTACTGCGCGGGATTTCGGCTATTCAATTACCGAAAAAATATACGGTATAATACAAGGCGGCAAGTGGCAGGGAAAGATTGGGCTTGTCGATATTAAGACTAAAGAACCGTTCGACTATCGTTTCAAAACCGATGAATTCAGAAACTTAACAGGTATATTGCAAGATGGAATCAATACAAGAGATGGCCTGGGAACTCCTGGTAATCCGTTTCCTGTACATAAATTTATTATCTATTCCGCAAATAAAGAATTTTGCAATTCTTATGGGCAAAGTGATTTAAGAGAAGCGTATAAGGCGTGGTGGTCTAAAAACTTTATAATGAAGTTTATGAATATCTATCTTGAAAGATTCGGTATGCCAGTGCTGGGAGTTAAATATCCGGAAAGTTTATCAAGGGATAAAAACTTTTTAGATGTGATAGATGATTTGCTTAAGAATTATCAGGCTAAGTCAGGGTTTAGAGTGCCGGATTCCGTACAACTGGAATTGCTGGAAGCAAGCAGGCGTGGGGATGCTGGATACAGGGAGGCGATTGAAATGTACGATAAGAAAATATCGCGTGCCTTATTGTTTCCTGATATGGTGTCTCAGGGTGGAGAGAGCGGCGGTAGCTATGCTATGACACGGCAGCGATTCAGTGTGTTTGTTCTTATTTTAGAAGAAATGGGATACGAGATTGAAGATGTGATTATCAATGACCAGATTATAAAGCCGTTGATTATTATGAACTATGGCGATGTTCCGTCTGAGACGATGCCCAGGTTTGTGTTTGAGCCCTTACATGAAGACGACACAAAATTACGCTCTGATATTATTGATATTATGATACGCAATAATATTGTGAGTCCGGATGAAGACTGGATAAGGAATTTTGTAAATATACCAGAGGGTAAAAAAGAAGGTAAAGAGGAGAGGGGAAGAGAGGGAGAAAGAGAGGAAGAAAGAGAGGGAGAAAGAGAGGGAGAAAGAGAGGAAGAGGGAGCAGTCGTAAAAATAAAGAAAGAATATAAACTAAGCCGCAAGCCGAATAAATACGAACAGAAAGTTAATTTTGCAATGGTTGAAAAAATAACCGATAGCTATGCCGAACATTTACATGATGCCTTGTCTCAGGTGGTTGTAAAATGGAAAGACCATATATTATCACAGGCAGCTAAGATATTGAGAGATGGTAATAACAAAGAAGTGAATAAGTTGTGGTTAAGAAATACAGGTGAATTTAAAAATGAATTGCGTAATTGGCTAATAAAAATTCATCTTGATACTAAATTTGACGAGCTTGAAGTGTTAAAGAAAGCTGGAATTGAAATTGAGATTGATAAGAAGCCGGTTCCCAGACATGCTGCTTTTGCAATTCAGCTTGATTATGTTTCTACGCCTGAGTTTGATATGTGGGCGCCAATGCCATTGCAGGAATCCCTGGAGTTTTTCAGAACGAAAAGAATTGCGAAGATAATCACAAAGGCAGGCGAAAAGAAATTGTTAGTGTTGGGAACTATAAAGGAACTTGCGTTTTATGACACCTCTGCATTTGCGATTACAGGTATAGAGTCTCAGCATATTTTAAATCAGGCTAAGATGATTTTGTTTGATGCAATAAAATCAGGCGATAACAAAACGGCATTTGTAAATCTTAATGATTTATTTAGTAAATACATAGATGAAGGCATGATAAGCGAAAATCTTGCTTCTCCCGCCAGAATTAATACGATTGTAAGAACTAATATTACAGCGGCGCAAAATAAAGGCAAGGAGGAATTATTTAATGATCCTGATATAAAAGAGTTTGTGCCGTTTGTTGAAGTAAGTGCGATACTTGATTCTCGCACAACTGCTTATTGCGAAGGGATGGACGGGAAAATATTTAAAAAGAGCGATGCTCCCAGCTTTCCTGCACACCATTCTTGCAGAACTACGCTTGTGCCGATAACGGAATTAGAGGCTGAGGACAATCTGCCTGTTGTTTCAGGGCTGCAGGATGAAGAGGCGAAATTAAGAGCAACCGGCAAGGCTGATGCGGTAAGGGGCGTGGGGTTTGGTGGAACGAAAATTATAAAATGATTAAAGAATTATTGATAATGGCTGTAGACAAATTTAATCCTGACTCCGTGATTAATCAGTCAGGCTGTTATAAAAAAGGTGATATAGTATGTATCAGGCCGGAGGGCAGTGAGTGGGGCGCAAAGGAATCACTTCCTATGTTTTTGGTTGTGAAAGCGGATTTAACAGAGCAGGAAATTGAAGAATTTGTTAAGCTTGAAAAAAAGACAATATTAAATACTGATGGTGAGACAGAAATTAAAACACGGCGCAAATATAAATTTGATTTTGAAAAAAATATGGGCGTTGATAAATTAAAGATTGTTAAAGAATCAGGTTGGAGAGTAGAAGGAATAGAGAAGTCTCTAATACGAAATAAAAATGATGTACTCTGATAAATACCAGTATGTTTATATTGCTCCTGCAAAGACAGGTAGCAACAGCATTAGGAAATTTTTAAAAGATTATTATGATGGACAAGTTTTATTAGGCGATCACGATTGTTGTATATCGGATTCTTCGGACGGTAAATATAAATCCTATTTTAAATTTATGAGTATAAGAAATATTTACGATAGATGTATAAGCTTTTGGAATAATTTTGCGAAAGAAGAACAAACTTTTTCAGAATTTATGATGTCTCTGATTTATAAAAATCCTTTGTACTGTTGTGCAGGGAGAGGCGAATTACTTCCCGAGTTCAGAAGCCTGGATTATATGAAAAAGAAATCTGGGGCGAATCATTTTGTTAGGCTTGAAACTATTGAAAAAGATTTAGAATGTTTGCCGTTTATTGACAGGCAAGTTGAAATTAATTGGCTTTGTAAAACCAAAAATAAAGAAGATATTGTACTTGATTGTGAGCAAATGAAATTAGTAGATATTTACGAAGGAGCAATTTGTGCCGATTGATGTAATCGTATCCGTGAAAACTACAGGTGGAGATTATACTTCACTTACTGCCGCTGAAGCTGGGGAGCAAAGAGACTTAGTGGCGTTAGACCAGCAATCTGTAATTGAACTTTACCCGATGATAGATACGAGCAATATTACCTTTTCCGGTTGGGTTACAGACGATACACATTGGGTAATAGTAAGAACCCCTGCAAGTAATAGTCATGCTGGCATATGGGATGAAGGGGTCTGGTATCAGACGACGGCGGCCGATATGATGATACTGATAGTAAGAAATATTAAAATAATAGGACTGCAATTTAAATTTCAAGGCATATACACGGGCTTGAAAAAAATATTAGCTACTTTGGGGTCTATTTCGGGGACAAAACATTATATTTTAAAATGTATTTTTCGGGGCGTCTCTATGACTAGCAATGAAACTTACGTTGTAATTGATAACCAGCCTGGTAATTGGGGAATGCTGTTGTATGTAAATAATTGCCTTTTCTACGATTTTAATTCAGGAGCTACCTTCTGCTTGCGTACAAACAGTTCTTACTCAGCGGTATACGCTAATAATAATAATATTGAGAATGGGATGTGGGGTTTTTATCGAAGATACGGGTCGATGGTTGTCAAGAATAATTTAACATTTAATATGTCTTATGGAGGATATGTTAATGGCATGTCGGCGGGGAGTGTTAATAATGCATACAGCGAAGGAACGGATCCTGGTACTAATGGATTAGATATTAGCGGCTACGCTGGTATAAATATTTTTGAAGATTATGTCAACGATAATTTTCATTTGAAAGCAGGAAGCCCTTGTAAAGACATGGGAGCAGATTTAACAAACGATAGCTCTATGGTTTTGAAAGATGATATTGATGGAGCTTCCAGAACAGGTATTTGGGATATAGGTATGGATGAGATAACAGCTTTGCAAGTATCGAGATTAAAGAAACCACAGGACAGATTATTAAGAGCAATGGTAATGAGATAGGAGATAAAATGAGCAGATTATATACAGTACAATTTAATGAAGTTGCTGTTACAGCGGTTCAGGATTTAATTCAGCTAGAGGCTAAGATAGTCAATGCAATTATTCATAAAATTATAATTAGTCAGCGAACTGATGTTGGAGATGCCCAGGCGGAGAGTTTATTGATTAGACTTAAGCGGGTTACAGATGTAGTTACTGATGCAGTAGTTGAAGTTAAGTTAGACCCTGGTAGTGCGGCTGCAAACGCAAATTTAGCGGTTAATCAAATTACACAATTGGTAACTGGAGCGGAAGTAATACATGCTGAGTGCTGGAATATAGCTTTGCCATTTGTATTTTTGCCTCCACCAGAATTGAGACCAGTAGTAAAGATTAATGATTCATTTGTAGTGGATTTGGCAACCGCTCCCGCAGATTCTATTACTATGAGTGGAGTTTTATATTTTGAAGAGAGTGGAGCATAATGGCAGGGCAATCTTATAGAGATATTGGAGTGTTCCGCAGTATCTGGCGTTATTATCGCAAGCAGATTCTCAGATTAAAACCATCGGCGTATGAAACTGTGGCGGTGCCTTTGGTGTCTGTCTTGAGGAAGCAAGATGTCTATCCGTTAATTTTAAGGCTTGAAAAAAAAGAACGAATATTTAAAGCCAATGCCATACAACATTATTTTAAACTCGTTGATAATTAAAGAAAGAGGATAATATGAAAAAGATAATAACCTGCATTATAATAATTTTTGCAATGAGTAGTAACAGCGGCTGTTTGTTGACATCAATGCTGGGAGGGGCAGAAAGTCCTCGCCCGAAAGTATATCAGGTAGAGGCGTCAAAAGAGATTGTAAATTCAAACGTACCTGTTGTAGTGGGAGCGCAGACAAATAAACAGGACAATATTCAAATTGTTGCGTTAAAGGCGCTGGAAATTATTAGAGATAGCACAACGAAAGAACAAGCGGAAGCAATTACTAATGTGGCCGCTAATTCTTTCAAGGCGATTAAAGACGCTGACGGTACGAAAGATATTGTTGGCGAAATAATGCAAAAAGGAAATGACAATATATTATCTATGTCTACTCTGCAATATGCTGCTTACGCTGCGGGGCAAACGGCTGTGGCAATGCGAAATCAGGAAGCCGCATATCAGGGTATTAAAGTTGGTTGGCAATGGACAACTAAAGCTATAGCCACTGTTGCAGGTGGAGTTACAGGAACTGGTGGCTTAATTGCTTTTGCTTTATCCGCCTATCGCAAAATGCGAAACAAAGATAAATTATTAAAGTCTACTGGAAATACGATAAATGAATTTGTCGCCGCAGAACCTGAAGCAGGAACAAAATTAAAATCAAGATTAGCTAAAGCATCGTCAAGATTACCGATAGATGCTAAAACAGAATTTGGAGTTTAGGTATGTTTTTTGAATCAAAAAAACTACTTACTAATATAGACAAGAATCTTTCTCTGACCTCTCAATCTGTTGAACATTTAAAAAAAGATTTTGAGGAGCACAAATATTCGGATAGTAAGAGTAAGGACAAAACGGTTGAGTGGGAAACGATGATAATAGAGAAAATCAGAACATGCCCTGAAACCAACCATATATTGTTACAAAACGGTAAGATAGAAACCATTTCAAAAACTGTGGATAGAATTGAAAATGTTGCGAGTACGAAACATGATATTAGAAGTATGATGATAAAAATAATCAGTATAGGGATCGCCCTATTTGCAGCTTTGATAGGCTTTATGAAATATCTGAGTAATGGGTGAAAAAATGAAATTAAAATTCTGCTGTATTCTTTTTATAATTTTATTATTAAATTATGTTTATGCTGATAAATGTCCTACTCAAGCTCAAAATAAATCAGAACAAGAGATTAAAGATATAGTAGAGGTTTTTAACAATTGTCCCGTTGCTATAAATTACGGAATGGTTTTTGAATGTGTCTATACTGAGAGCAAAGAAGGTTTTCCTATTTTGGGTTGTTATGTGCCTTTAACAACTGAGCAGTGCATTGAATTGAGAGTTAAGATTAATGGACTAGCAACAGGAATATCCAGCGATTGGTATTTATATACCGGCAGTAAGCAAGTATATATTTACGACTTGCAATCAGTCCTGATTTATTATATTAAAGCTGATGGTGAGTTTAAATGTATTTTTGATGATGTAATATGAGCTTTTCATTTAAAAAACAGCCCGGAGAGACGGTAAGGATAGGAACTAGTTTTACAAACGTACTGGCAAGCGGCGATTTGATATCATCTGCGACATACGTTGTATATTCAGGCGATACGGTAGTAACAGCGGCCTTGACTGTGGCGGGGTCTGGGAAAATTACAAATGAAACTTTAAATGCAGTTCCCAGCGTGAATGATACTGCATCAGTGCAGTTAATATCAGGGGATTCTGGGTTTTTGTATAAGCTTACTATCTTGGCTACAACGGCAAGTGGCGATAAATACGAGAGCGATGTAAATGTATATGTACAGAATAATTAATTTAAAAAAAAGGGGGTGAGATGTAATGCCGATACCAATTGCGGAAGAGGGGGAGAAGATGGATTCCTTTATTCACCGTTGTATGGAAGATAAAGCTATGAAAGATGAATTTCCTGTTGACAATCAACGATTGGCTGTATGTAATACTCAATGGCAGAAAAAGGAAATGTCGGTTTATGTTGAATTATCAGAGGTAGAAGTATTTAGGGAGGGGACTTGGAATGGTGATGAATATACGGTTGCTGATATTGATGATTTAGTTGCTAATTTCAAATCGCTCAAAGGGAGGCTTGTGCCAAAGGTTAAGATTACGCATAAAGAGAATCAAAAGGATCTTGCGGGGTTGGCCAGCTATGGGGATGTTAAAGATGTTTTTGCCAAGACTGTAAATGGCGTTAAGAAATTATTTGTTGATTTGGTGCGGGTGCCGGAGCAAGTAATAGATTGGATTAGAAGCGGACGATTTGCGGAGAGAAGCGTTGAAATCCTTCGCAATATTACTATTGAAGGCAAGAAATTTAATAATGTGTTGGCAAGGGTGTCTTTTCTTGGACACGAAATCCCCGCCGTGCCGGGAATGAAACCAATTGAATTGGCGCTTAACATAAATATGCACGAGGGCGTAGTTAATGAAAATTTAAAAAAGTATACTTTTATTAAGGAGGAAGAGATGCCGAACGATTTACTAGATAGTTTGAAAACAGAGTTTAAAGATATTAGGACTCGTATTGACGTGCTTAAAACCGTTAGCGATGAAAAAGAAAAAACAGAGATGTTTGAAAAGCTGCAAAATGATGTGAAGGTTTTTGGCGAGAGAATCTCAGAGGAAGAAACCGCTGGCAAGAATATTGATAAACTTACAAAAGACTTAACTGCTAAGGAATCACAAATTGCAGCTTATAAAGCTAGAGAGGAAGAAACCAGGCTGAAATTAAAAGAGAAAGATATTCAGCAGTTTGTATCGGAGTTGAAGCTGAAAGGTCAGGTCGTGCCTGCCTTTGAAAGCGATATGAAAACTCTATTGTATGAACTTGATGATGAAGCTAAAAAGATTAGTTACACCATCAATACTGAGAAGGAAGGCAATGTCGAGCAGAAAATATCACTGCTTGATTTTGCAAAGAAGTTGTTTTCCAGAATTTCTAAAATAGTTGAGTATGGTGAAATAGCCCCGGCGGGAGAATATAAGATGGATAAAAGCAAAGAAAAGGTTGGCGTATACAAAGCTGGCGGGCAAAGTTATGATGTTGTCGGTATTGACGAAGAAGCGATTATCGCAAAGTATATGCTTGAGCATAAATGTTCTTTGTCTGCGGCTACAATTGCCGTGCTTGACGCAAAAGAAAAGAAAGAAGGTAGTTTATAAAATATGGCGATAAGAGGAGTACAGGCGAATCCTGCTGATGATTTTTCGGTTAGGGCAAATGGCGCTATAACTCAATACATGGCTGTGGTGCTTAATAGTATTGAGAATGGAGACCATATTGTTGCATTGCCGTCAGCGGCAAGAGATGTCTGTCATGGAATAATCCAGGAAACGGCGGCGGCAAGTGGCGACAGGGTGCTGGTGAGAAGAAGCGGCACGTCTTACGTTATTGCTGATTCCGCAATTACCCTTGGCCGGCCTTTGATGGTTGGCGCAGGAGCAACAGGCCATGTTGACGATGTTGCATCAAGTAGCTGGGCATCGGGAGATGGCTTAATCGGATATGCAGAAGAAGCCGCAACTGCAAGCGGCGATAAGATTGTTGCACGTTTACAACTTATGGAAATAATGCCTTAACGGAGGGTTAATTAGAGATGGCAAGTCCACAACATAGCGATGTTCATGTAGACAAACCGCTATCAAACTTGTCGATAACTCTGGGAAACCCTGCTTATGTAGGGTTGGACTTATATCCTGAGTTCATCGTCAACAATGAAAGCGATAAGTATTATACATATAAGAGCCGTGAAGGTCTTAGCAGAATAAACACAAAGAGAGCAGATGGCGCTCCATCGGCTACTTTCGATTTTAAACCGTCAACAGAGACTTATACTTGTCAGGAGCAATCATTAAGTAAATTGCTAACGGATAGGAAATTGGCCAATGCTGATTCTCCTACACGGCTGCGTGAAAATACGCTGAGAATTATAAGGGAGTTTATTGACGGCGACCATGAATTCGACATCGTTGATGAAGTTACAAAGATAGGCGGCCTCAGTGGTTCTACGCCTGCGGTGAAGTGGGATGCCGCATCAGGTACAATTATTATCGAGTCCAATTTGGATACAGCAAAGCAAAGTATACTCGATACATCAGGGGCTGTGGCAAATACCCTGATTATTAATGACCAGATTAAAGATGTGGTTAAGAAAAATTCCACTATTCGTGATTTAATCCGTTATACAATCCAGGGCAATGGCGGAGCTCAGTTATTGGTAAGCGGCGAATTGCCGCCGGTGATGTTTGGCTTAAGGATTGTAGTCGCAGCCGCCAGACATAATACTGCTAATCTTGGACAAACTGCATCTATATCGAGGGTATGGGGTAGTCATGCAATAGTTGCTTATGTCGACCCTAATCCAGGTCTGGACAGCAAGACTCTCGGCCTTACATTTACTGTACGGGGTGCAGGCAAAGGCGCTCCAACTATAAAGACATGGAGAGAGGAAAAGCTAGGCGGTACGATGTACGAGATGTCAATAATTAGGGTTGCAAAAACTGTAGCATCAGCATGTGGCTACAATTTACATAGCGTTTTGACCTAATGCAATAAGAGGAATTTTTATTATGAGGACAGGATTACTGACTAACTGGATGCGTAAAGTTTAGTATCCTGTCCTCATTTTTTTTTACACAGTCCAAAAAATGAATATAATTACAAACAAAACCAGAAGGAAGCATAAAATCAAAATAGTTCCACAGGATAAGGAAGGTTTTAAAAGGCAATGGGAGTCTGTCCGCGATAATGGTGAGAATAGCCAGGAATACCTTAGGGAAAAGCGGATGCATGAATTGAGTCAAAAGGGATACAATGAAGACCAGATCCATTTTATGATGCACGGAACGAAGGGGGATAGCGAAAGAGGTGAGACGAAAAAGATATTAAATCGAATCGGCAAAATCAAACTTGATGGGAGAATATAAGATGGGACGAAGGAAAGGTTGTAAAAATAAGATAAAATCTGAACAGTTGGAAAAAGCAGAAGAATCAAAGAGTTATATATTAAAAAGTTGGGATGAGTACCCAAAAACAAAATCACCACATTTTAAAAACATCAGAGAATTTCTCCATGCATGTTCGGTTTTGAAAGATGAAAACCTGCATTATTTTATTATATGTGAGGTATGTGAAGGGATTTGGGTAGACCATTATGCGACAATGTGTGAATGTGGAAATTGGGACGAGTACAAATTTAAAGAAATTACAGGCGAGACCAGGGCGAGACTTGAAGCGGGAGCAACGCTTGAGGATATTGAAAAATATTCATACACTTAAAGGAGCTGAAATAATATGGCAGTTTATGGCAGCGCATCAAATATTAGACAATATCATTTGAGCGGTGGGGTAGCCGCCGGACATCCGCAGTATCAGGACATAAGTCTTGTGTCAGATGCTATGATAGCTCAGGGACAGAAATTTGCTTATGATAAAATTAATTCTCTTTTGCGTGGACAATTTACAGTACCGTTTAGCGTGCCATATCCAACCTTAATTGATGAATATAGTGATACTATATCAGCATGGTGGATAGAAAATAAAAGATTAAAGCATTTACAATCGGTTGAGGAAAATCCGCTAAACACAGAATATGCAGAAGCAATAGATCATCTGAAAGAAATAGGTAAGACCGGACAGGGATTGGAAATTGCTACAGCTACATCAACGGCATATTATACCCATGCTGGTTATACGCCTGTATTTGATTTAGACGGAGAGTTCGACCAGCAATTAGATAGCGACCTTGAAAACAGGATAGCAAATGATAGAGATTAATTTTATAGATGATATTCAAAAGGTTAATCGTAAAATTGGGATTGACTTTAATAGGTTAAGAGACATGACCGTGCCGATGAAGCAATCAGGCGTATATATGATAGGCCAAAATACAAGAAATTTTGCTTCTGAAAGCACACCGGATGGGGTGAAATGGAAATCCTTATCAAAAGCAACAATAGCAAGGCGAAAAAAAGGTAAGAAGAAACATTTGTCTGATATGATATTACAGGATACAGGAATACTAAAACGCTCTATCACGATGCGGAAAAATATAGAAGTTACAAAAGATAGTATGGTAATAGAAGCGCATAGAAAATCGGGGAATGTTGATATTGCGAAGGTGCATCAGCTTGGAAGTAAAAATAGGAAAATTCCAAAAAGAGAGTTTCTGGGGTTTAGCATGAAAAATATTGATATGATAAACCGTATTTTTATCAGATGGGCAGAGAGGTTGTTGGGGGCGAGATGAAAGAAATATTGAAGCGAATTAAAAATAAACTGATCGCTAATTTATCTGGGAATAATACGATTGTGATAATGCCGCCGGATGTTGCTGAATTAGTTGGCAGTGAAATTCAGAAATTACCTTTTGTTGCTATTGCTCCTTTGGGAACGCAAAGAGAGGTGCAGTCGACCCGCCATATATTACCCACGCATACGATACAACTTACTGTCTTAGATCACTTTCCGGAGAAGGAGGAAACTATTGTTGGTGGTAGCGGAGTTAAGGGAATCATTCAGCACTGCCAGGATATTATTGATATTATTGAGTTCAACACTCTTGATAATTATCTTATCAAAGGTGCGTTATCTGTAACGGATATAACATATCGTAGTCTTGATAGAGAGAGGCAGTATTTTCAAATTGCAATTATGACAGTGTTAGTACATGCGCCGCTGGAGACCAAAACGTAATGGCAAAAATATTGATAGTGGCTGAGAATCCGAAACTGGACACAGGGCAAGGCAGGATAGGGCGGACAGTTGCGGAAGCCTTGTATAATGCCGGACATGGCATTTTATACAATGCGTGGTGTCCGTCTGAAATTAACAGGGATAGAAAACTGCCTTTTAATATTGTTTATGCTGTGGATGATTACGGCAATAAAAAATTTAATGAACTTATTATTCAGAATCGTCCCGATATTGTTCTTACGATTGGCGATATATGGAACTTCAATTATATCAATGCCTGCAATACGAGAGGATTGTTTAAGTGGGTTAGTTATTGCGCTGTGGATGGGTTAAGTGTGGGGGGTAAAATTCCTAATCATCACGGTGATTATTTGTCGGGTGCGGATTATGTTATAGCATATACTGATTATGGCAGGCGAGGGATTGTCCTTACCATGCCTTATGTTGAAAACAGAATAGACAAAATCTATCACGGCATTGATAGTAAAACATTTTTCCCACTGAGCGATGAACAGCGCATAGAAGTAAAAAAGAAACTCAATGTTGACGGGAAATATATGTTTTTATATTCAGGCCGAACTCATTATCGGAAAAATATTACAAGTGTCTTGAAGGCGTATAAGATATTGCTTGATAGCGACAAGACGAAAGATTATGGATTGTGGATAAATTCAAATTTTAATGATCCTATGGGTTATCGCATTGATAGATTTATTAATGAATTAGGGTTGGTAGATAAAGTCTATACATTTACAAAGTTCGCCTATGCGCAAACTCCTTTGGATATGATTTCAGAGAAGGATTACAATCTGCTTTTTGGTATGGCAGGTTGTTTAATAAACGTAGCGGCGGAGGGGTTTGGTTATAATGTAGCGGAGGCAATGTTTACAAAGACGCCTGTTATCACGGTAGATTTGGCGGCGACAGGGGAGCTGGGGGGGAATGGCAGGGCATGGATGGTGGAGACTGGTGACTATCTGACTGGGCTAGAGATGACGGAGAAGCCAATTATTAATCCTGCAAAGCTGGCAAGGATAATGCGTGATTGCGCTCATAATGATAATACGGTGATGGTGGAGAAGGCTTATAAATGGGCTATTGAAAATCTGGAGCAGAAACAAATTAACAAGCAATGGGCAAGGATGCTGGATAAAATTGAGCATCCTTTAAAATATGACATTATATTGGAGGCAGTGGCGTGAATTATGCGTTAAATTGGTATGGATCTGTTGTAGGGCAAAGTGGATATGAATTGCTTACAAGGGGATTATTAATTGCGCTTGATAAGCTGGGAGTACCGGTATCGTTAAAAAATCTTGATACATGGAACAGGGAAACATTATCACAAACATCAGATATTACAAGCAGATTAAAACGTATGGTATCAACGCCGATGATAGAAGGGGCGCCGTTTGTGGTGATGCAGAAATGGTGGCCGGACGTGCCTGTGAATGATAACACTTATATTTATAGTTTATTTGAGACCGATAATATTCCAAAGGACTGGATTCCTGGATTCAGGCGGGCTAAGAAGGTATTTACATTTAGCAATTTCAATTATGATAAGTGGAGTAAGGAAATTGTTAATTGTTGTCGGCTTGGATTTGGAGTCGAAGATTGCTTTCGTTATAGCGAAGGTAAAGCAAATATTTTAAATCAGCGGGGCTTTACGTTTTTAAGCGTGGGCGATTACACAGAGCGCAAGGGTTTTGATATTCTCCTTGATGCATATTGCGAGGAGTTTACTATCAATGACAATATAACTCTTATTTTAAAAATACACAGAGGTGGTTTTACTGTAGGTCATAAAATGTTATTAAAACAGGAAATTGAATCGCAGTTATTAAAATACAGTAATCATCCGAAGGTGTTGTTGTTAATGGATAAATTATACTATGATGATTTGCCGGGATTGTATAATGCCTGCGATTGCTTTGTACTGGCTACGCGTGGAGAAGGATTGGGTCTGCCTGTTGCCGAAGCAATGGCAAGGGGTATGCCGGTTATAGTTACCGATACGGGTGGGTATATGGATTTTGTTAATGAAGGAAATGGATTGACTATAAATAGTATTGGTGAGCAAATTGAATCAATAGATTATATTGCGAAATGCCCTAATGCCCTGAATCATTACTGGCGGGCGCCTGATAAAAATGATTTAAAGGCAAAGATGCGATATGTGTTTGAAAACAGAGATAAGGCGAAAGAACTTGGAGAGCAAGGGCGTAAGGATATGTTTGACAAGCAATGGAATGATGTTGCAGTACAGTTATTAAAGGGGATATTTTATTGTGAATGATTTGAACTGGTATAATGAGTTGTCGGAATATTTAAAGATAAGCCGGGAAGCAATTGTTTCTGTGTTTGGTGATATTGATATAAATAAACAGTGGAGAGAACGCAAGAGCGATACGCATTTTTATAGCGAGACAAATTATTATTTATATGATTTGACTAATTATGTAAATGATGCAGGTCGTATGCGTTATGTGGAACAGTTAAAGAATTTTATCAAAACGAAGAGTTTAAAAACTGCCCTTGATTATGGTTGCGGCATAGGAACAGATATTATTGCCATGTACGAAGCCGGAATTGAGAATATGACAGCAATTGATATATACTCTGCCTCTACTCAATATATGTATTGGAGATTACAAGACAGAAAAATAATTAAAGGTCTTATGTTTTATAATATAAAAAATGATGATGATTATCCAAAAGATTTACCGAAAGTGGATATAGGTGTATGCGTGGCAATGCTTGAACATTGCCAGAATCCGCAGGCGATATTAAGAGAATTGGTGAGGGTGTGCAAGTATTTGGTTTTAAGAGTTGATCCGAGTAATCCTGGCAATGCGCATCCAATGCACATTGAGAAAAATTTTCCCTTCTTGCGTGCTATAGACGGAGAGAATCCTGAGATTATAAAAGAATATGGATTGAAACGAATACAGGATATAAGTGAAATGCCTCTTTTTGAAATTGTAAAATGAATGAAGGCCAGACATATATTGTATCGGTTGCAAAAGGCGGAGAAAGTTTGGTCATTGAGTATACGATAATAACATATATGAAAAATGATAAGCAAATAATAGATGTCGAAATTAAAAAACTATTTAGAAATGGCGTTGAGATTCCCGCAGGAAATACACTTAGAGAGCAGTTCACGCTGTAACGCAAGGTGTATTATGTGTCCACGTGATGGTATGGAGCGGTATCAGGGAGAGATGGACAGGGATATTTTTATTAAAGCTGTGGATGAATGTTCATCCGAAAAGATGGAATATATACATTTCCATCTGAACGGAGAACCTCTATTACTCGATATAGATGAATTATGCTGGCGGTTAGAATATGCAAAATCTACTAATCCCGATAAGAGGCTTGTATTTTTTACGAATGGCAGCCTCTTAACAAAAGACAAGGTTCGTAAAATCTGTAAGACTGGACTTGATATATTGGTAATTAGTATTGACGGCGGGACCGCGGAAGATTATGAGAGGGTGAGGGTTGGCCTTAAATTTGAAACTGTAAAAGAAAATGTAAGGTATCTTATCGAATATAGAAACGCAACGAATACAAAGATGAAATTGCAAACTGCTATTATACCACAGAAGATGAACGAAAATTCAGTGGGATTGTATCACAAAATATTTGCTGATATGGGCATTGATGATGTTGGAGGCTCTGGGGTACAAAACATAGGAGGGCTGATTGATAGCGATAGTATGATATTGCACAAATATCAGTATATGACAGGCGATATTAATGCTCCGTGCTGGAGAGTTTTTTTAGACCTGAGCATAACTGCTGATGGCAAAGCTGTTATCTGTTGCCAGGATGTGCAGGCACGTCATATTATTGGAGATATTAAGACGCAAAGTATCAAAGAAATATGGCAGGGTGACTTAATGACAGAGGTCAGAGATAACTTTGCATTAGGGTATAAGGATAGAATAAAACTATGTGTGGATTGCGACTATATGAGGTCTTTTGTTGCGCCTGATTTTTGGCGTGATAAAAACAATTTCAGAAAAGAATATTTTGCAGTAAAACAAAAATCATTGGAGCCTTATGAATACGCATGACGTTGACGAAATGATGCTGTCTGGGATGTGTTTAGGCGGAGGCAAATTTGTTGATGTTGACAGGCAAGCAGGCTATATGCTTATAGAGAAGGCGCTAAGTTTAGGTGTGAATTTGTTTGATACGCATCACCGCTATGGAATAAGCCAGCAAATATTAGGCTTATATGCAGATATGCCTGCTATAAAAATTATGTCGAAAATATCAGCTTATAAATATGAAGAACGGGTGGGTTTGCTTATTAATATGAAAGAACAGCTAGGCAGGCAGCCTGATATTATGTGGGTATCTGACCTTGATGACACAGTCTTATATCGGCTGGGAGAGCGTATATATGGCGAGTTGATTAATAAATTTAAAAGGGTTGGCATCACAACTGAATCCGCTCAACTTGGTTATCAATTTCTAAAGGAATATCCTGAGTGTAAATTTTATATGGTGCCTTATTTTCTTGGCAAAGGCGATGATATGAAAGGTTTTTGTAATGCAGTAAAAGCGGAAGGCAAGTATTTGTTTATTATCAAGCCGTTTAATGATGGAGTTGGGTTTAATTCTTTATCAAAAGATATTATAGAAAGAAATTTTGAATTTATAATCGAAGATGTAAATCCTAATGTTATTTGTTTTGGTAGTAAGAATATAAACCATATCGAAGAAACTATAAAAATTTATAGTAAAATTAAGAGGGAGAAGTGTTTTTCCTCCATCACTTATGAATAAAAAAATAATGCTGGTATTGGCGAGGACAATGGGAGATGTAATTCTCTGTAATAGCCTTACCCGGAATATTAAAGATTATTACGGTGAAGATACTGAAATATCTTTGTATGTAAACGAAATGTATAAAGAGTTGGTGTATCATAATCCTGATATTGAGCGGATATATACAAATGAAAACTGGTTATCGAAATGGAATTTGATATTAGAAGAAGTGGTTAAAGGTGAATTTACAAAGATAATGATTCCGCAGCAAACGAATTGGGAAGATACAATTTGGCATCAGATGGATTATTTGAGGCACAATCATATGCTTAATTATTATCAGTTGAGATGCGGGTTGCCTGTGCGTAAAACGCCATTGATATTTTATCCTGATCCTCATGTCAGGACACCAAAACAGATTGATGGTAAATATATTATTATGCATTGCCAGAGCGGTAATCCTGATAAAGATTTTCAGGGATGGCCTTTTCTTAATCGGAGTTTGGAGGGGGCGGGATATGAGTTATATCAGGTTGGCGGGGACGCTGATATTCAATTTGTTGAAAGTAAAAAAAGATTTAAAGGCACGTATAGTGAAATTTGGAAATTGATCAACAATGCCGATGCTTTTATCGGCCTCGATAGCGGGCTATCAATGCTTGCGGCGACCACAGGTACGAAAGTGTTTGCATTGTATGGCAGTACTATACCAAAGACAAGCGGCGCTTACGGAGATAACGTATATCATATTGTGTCGAAGCCATGTGCAACGTGCAGGCCAGTGAGAACTCATTCGCACTGTAAGTCAAAGCCCCGATGCATTGACAATCTTGACCCTGACAGGGTGAGCAGACTTATAAAACGTGAGACCGCAAAGACACAGAAGATAGAATCTTTAACAGTGCAATGAAAATATTATTTATTTTAAAACGATATTTGATAGAACCCTTGGGAATAGGGTGTCTTATATCACAATTAAAACTTAAAGATTTTGAAGTTGATTTAATACAAATTACTGATAATACAGATGTTTATGATTATGTGATAAATTATAAACCTGATATTATTTGTTTCAACGTTTGGACTGGTGGGCATAAATATTTTTATGATTTAAATAAATATTTGAAACGAAAGTATAAATATATTTCCATTTTCGGCGGCGCACATGCTACATTTTGTGTTGATAGTGTTTTATCGCAAAAAGATATTGATTATGTGATTAAAGGTGAAGGAGATTACGCTTTAGCGGATTTATGCTGTGTTATAAGAGATGGCATGGCTTCTACTTCTTCTGTACCGTCTCTTATCGACGTGAAACAGCCCCCGCAGGATTTAAATAAATTGCCGTTGCCGGACAGAATGTTATTATATAAATATGAACATAATATAAATAACCCGATACGGAGTATATCAGCATCAAGAGGGTGTCCGTTCAGTTGTACGTTTTGTTATAATGAAAAGTTTAACGAAATGTTTGAAGGAAAAAAAGTTAGATTCAGGAATGTTGAATCGGTGATAGAGGAGGCTAGGCTAATAGTCAAAGAGTATGATAAAACTGAATTATTTTTTTTCCAGGACGATGAAATTTGCGCAAGATTAAAAACGATTGAAATACTTGCTAAGGATTGGCAAAAGAAAGTCGGGAAGCCGTTCCACGCACAATTAAGAATAGAAAGCATTAGTGATGATAAGGTGAAATTACTTAAAGAGGCGGGTTGCAACTCCGTAACCTTTGCAATTGAATCCGCTACGTATGAAACCAGGAAGAATGTTCTCAATAAAAAATTTACAAATGAACAAATTGATAATGCTATAAAGGTGATACGGAAATACAAGCTGCGATTTAGAATTGAGAATATGCTGGGAATACCGTTTTGCAATACTTTACAGGATATGTGGGATACGTATAAATTGAATCTGCATTATAAACCATTTCTTGCGTGGGCATCGCTTTGCCAGCCTTATCCATCAACGTCTCTGGGCGATAAATGTGAAAAAGCAGGATTATACAGCGGGAATGTTGATGATATACCAGATGCGTTTTTCGGCAAAACGATTTTAGCCTTTCCGAAGAAATCAAAGACAGTATTGGAAAATGCTCAGAAGATATTTTCTCTATTAATTGGCTGTCATATTCCTATATGGTTGGCGAAATTTATTGTGAGATATAATAACAAATTGCTTGGCAAGATAGCGGAATTTTATAAACGAAATCA
>ERZ1292625.1481-Hain-H41-01um-R1-1481-length-27729-cov-7_pt1 | contig 27729 bp, 27 predicted proteins | sample MGYA00564400_ERZ1292625 | MGnify/ENA primary metagenome ERZ1292625 (study PRJEB36523, sample SAMEA6512639) | groundwater metagenome | collected 2019-01-08 | study: AquaDiva: Metagenomics assemblies of 32 groundwater samples | reverse complement strand
TCGGTTTGTATCCGGAGAGGTATCCGTATTTCGACGACATTTCTTCGTTGGAGAATTGGCTTGAAACGGAAAGTTCTTTTACTTTCGCAATCGCGGTTTCAAGCATCGCCGATATTTCGGCTATCTCTTCACCCGCGTCTTGGATGAATCGTTTGATTTGTTTCTTCTGTCCGGAGGTAATTTCTTTGGATGTGATCAATGCTTTTTTCATTGTCATCATCTCCTTTCGTTAATGAATGTGAAATTGTTTAAGAGCGTTCTTGAGTTTCAAGAATGAAAGAACAATATCACAATATAATAACAAAGTCAATATCCTCAAAATACGAGGATTTATCTATAATAAACCAGTAATGCAAAAAGCCGATAAATTGGACGGTATCCGCCACTCACTGGCTCATTTGCTGGCGGCGGCGGTTCTGAAGAAATTCCCCAAGGCCCAGCTCGCCATCGGGCCCGTCATTGAGCACGGCTTCTATTACGATTTCAAACTCCCCCGTCCGCTTACGCCCGAGGATTTGAAGGAGTTTGAAAAAGAAATGCGCCACTTCGTGAACCAGAAACTTCCCTTCTCGGGAAAAAAGATTCTGCCCACGGCCGCGAAAAAACTTTTCAAAGATCAACCTTTCAAGCTAGAACTCATAAAAGAGTTTACTAAAAACAAACAACAATTAACTGTCTATAAAACGGGAGAGATTTTCTTTGATCTCTGCCGGGGCGGCCACGTGAAAAACACTTCGGAAATAATTCCCGATTCGTTCAAGCTCGATAAGACCGCGGGTGCCTACTGGCGCGGGAACGAAAAGAATCCGATGTTGACCCGCATCTACGGCCTAGCCTTCAATTCAAAAAAAGAATTGGAAGAATACCTGAATATGCGGGAGGAAGCGAAGAGGCGCGACCACAAGATACTCGGGCCGGCTTTAGACCTCTTCATTTTTTCCGATCTCGTCGGCGCCGGTCTGCCGCTTTGGACGCCCAAAGGAACCATTCTTCGGAATACCTTGGACGATTTCGTCTGGAAACTCCGCAAAAAATACGGCTATCAGAAAGTGGAAATTCCCCATATTACCAAAAAGGACCTTTACGAAGTGAGCGGCCATTGGGAAAAATTCCAAGAAGATTTGTTCAAGGTGAAAACCCGCGAAGGGCATATCTTCGCCATGAAGCCGATGAACTGCCCCCATCACACCCAGATTTACGCCCGGCGACCCTGGAGCTATCGTGAACTTCCCCAGCGCTATGCCAATACCACGATGTGCTATCGCGACGAACAGACCGGCGAACTTTCCGGTCTTTCGCGGGTGCGCGCCTTCGCCCAGGACGATGCCCACGTTTTTTGCCGGCTTCCGCAAGCCAAAGAGGAATTTTTGAAAATTTGGGACATTATTCACGAGTTCTATGGCGTCTTCGGCTTTAATCTCCGCATCCGGGTTTCCACCCACGACCCGAAGCATCCCGAGAAATATCTGGGTGACAAGAAGAAATGGGCCTTTGCCGAAAAGATGCTCTCCGAAATCGTGAAGAGCAAAAAAGCGGATACCTTTCTAGGCATCGGCGAAGCCGCTTTCTACGGCCCGAAGCTGGACTTTATGGCCAAAGATTCGCTGGGACGCGAGTGGCAGGTGGCCACTATCCAGCTGGATGTGAATATGCCGGAGCGCTTCGACCTCACCTGCACCAATGAAGAAGGCAAGCCCGAACGCATCGTGATGATTCACGCCGCCATTATGGGTTCTATTGAACGCTTTCTCTCGATTATTATCGAGCACTTCGCCGGCGATTTTCCGCTCTGGCTCGCGCCGATCCAGGTAAGAATGATTCCTATCGCCGACCGGCACCGCCCTTATGCCGAAAATATTTTGAAATTGCTCGAGGAAAACGATATCCGGGCCGATATCGCCGCGGAGGGCGAAACGCTCGGCAAAAACATCCGCCAGGGAGAGATAGAAAAGATTCCCTATCTTCTCGTTGTCGGAGACAAAGAAATAGAAATGAAGGCCGTAAATGTCCGCCGCCGCCACGAAAGGGACACTGCGACTATAACGCTCGAAGAATTTTTGGAAAAAGCGAACCGGGAAACGGAGAAAAAAACCGGATGGAAATAATCAAGCCGTTCATTATTCAATGAACGGCTGATAGATTTTTTACACTGGTTATTCGTGAATGCCACCGCTTGTATCGACAAGTGATGGGTCAAATTGTTTCTTGAGACTTTTTGCGACAACAATGACTGTTGTACAAAGCGCAAACATGCTTATAATAACCAATAATTTTTTCATAGTATGACTCCAGGAAGGAATGTTTTTAAAGGTGGCCGGTTAGGTGGCTTCTGCTCATACAATAGGATAATATCGAGAATATGTCAAAAGAACGAAAAATAATAATAATCGCCGGACCGACGGCAAGCGGAAAGAGCGCCTTGGGCATCACCTTGGCGAAAAAATTCGGAGGGGAGATAATTTCCGCCGACTCCCGCCAGATATATAAGGGACTGGAAATAGGTTCCGGAGCGGTAAATAAAAAGGAAGCCGGCGGCATCCCCCATTATCTTATAAACGTCACAAACCCGAAAAAAACTTTTGCAGTCTCCGAATACAAGAGATTGGCTCGGAAAAAAATGGAAACAATCTGGAAGAAAAAAAAACTGCCTATTCTTGTCGGGGGGACGGGGCTCTATATCCGCGCCGCCGTAGATGGCCTCGTTATTCCGGATGTGAAGCCGAATCCGAAGCTCCGCCGGAAGCTGGAAAAGAAATCCGTTTCGGAACTTTCGCTGATTCTTAAGAAAAAAGATGTCCGGCGCTGGAGGGAAATAGACCAAAAGAACCCCCGCCGGCTCGTCCGGGCGATTGAAATCGCGATGGCGCTCGGAAAGGTGCCGGCAATCAAGATAAATCCCCTCGCGGCCGAAGTGCTTTTCCTGGGAATCAGGAAAGAAGGAAAAATGCTCGAATCGGCAGTCAGAAAAAGAGTCGCCAAAATGGTTCGGGAGGGACTTGTCGCGGAAACAAAAAAACTCGCCAAGGCCGGCGTGCCGGAGAGAAAAATCAGGGAATTCGGCTTCGAATATTCGAATATTCTGGCATTTATCGGCGGCGAAATCGCTTCAAAACCCGAACTCATCGATAAAATCGCGAAATCCACCCGCGATTACGCCAAGCGCCAAATGACGTGGTTTAAGAAAGACGGAAGAATTATTTGGGTTAAAAACAGGAAGGCGGCGCTTGATTCCGTCCGAAAGTTCCTTTATACTTGAATTATTATGGGTGGAGTACCAACAAAGCATCATTCCAAGTCAAAAGTCGGCCGGCGGCGTTCCCAGCAAGCCCTTAAGAAGATTAAGATAATGGTTTGCCCGAGATGCAAAGCTCCGACCCTTCCCCATCGCATCTGCCCGAACTGCGGCGAATACGTCAAAAGCCCCAAAAAACCAAGCGCCAAAAAGTAGAAGCAGTCGAGTTCAGTATTTGTAATTTGAAATTTTAACTTTATATGGCCACCCGTCACTTAGCGCGAACCATCATTCTCCAATCCCTCTACGAATGGGATTTTTATGAGCATAATGCCGACCTCGCGGCCATCATTGACCGGAATATGAAGGAGTTCGGTCCTGGCATCGACGAACCGGACTTCGTTTGGCGGATTGCCAAAGGCGTCATCGAGAACATTAAAGAAATCGACGATATCATCAAGCGCGTGGCGCCTGAGTGGCCTCTGAACCAGATCGCCATCGTAGACCGAAATGTGCTCCGAATAGGCCTCTATGAGCTCCTTCACGCCGATAGGAATGAGGTGCCGCCAAAGGTAGCCATCAATGAGGCCATCGAAATCGCCAAAAACTACGGCGGTCAAAACTCCCCCAAATTCATTAACGGCGTCCTCGGAACCGTCTTTAGGGAATTGGAAGCCAAAGAACCCAAGAAATAATTGCAAAATAAAATAACCATTAATACTAATGGTTATTTTTAAATTCTTTATAGGTCAACTATATCCGTCAATCCTAGGTGCTATCTTTGAAGATAGCACCTCAAAACAAAAAAGACCGGACATTATCCGGTCTTTTTTTCAAAATATGGGAATTTAAATCAGTCCGTGATTTCAATTCCCATATTTTTTGCGGTGCCGGCGATGATTTTCATAGCGGCGTCGATGTCGTTCGCGTTCAAATCCGCCATCTTCCGTTCGGCGATTTTTCTTAAGTCGTCTTTAGTTACTTTGCCCACCACGGTCTTGCCGGGCGTGCCGGAAGCCTTTTCCAACCCCGCGGCTTTTTTGAGGAGTGCGGAGGCCGGCGGAGTCTTCAATTTGAAATCAAATGTGCGGTCCTCGTAGACGGTGATTTCCGCCGGAATGACGTCACCACCCATATCCTTGGTCGCCTCGTTGAATTGCTGGCAGAACTGCTGGATGTTCACGCCGTGCTGACCCAAAGCGGGGCCCACGGGCGGAGCCGGATTCGCCGCGCCGGCCTTCATCTGTAATTTTAATCTTGCTTTTATAGGTTTTGCCATATTTTTACCAGGCAGTGAAAATGCGATTGCAAGCTACGCTTGAATCTGCTATTTTATTCGACTCTATTGATTTTTTATTGTATATTTTCATATTTTTGGTTTCACCTTAAATTTAATCGCATTTCTACTGCCTGGTTACAATTTCTTCACCTGGAGCGAATCGAGCTCCACCATTGTATCCCGGCCGAAAATCGGAACTAGGACTTTTATCTTCCCATGTTCCTCATCCAACTCGGACACTTTCCCTTCCTGATCCTTAAAAGGACCGTCGGTTATTTTTACCACCTCTCCCAGCTTCAAGTCAACTTTGAACCTCGGCTCGTTTCCGCCGATTCTCGCCATCAATTCTTCCACCTCGTCTTTCGAAAGCGGAGTCGGAGTAGCACTGTCGGCGCCCACGAAGCCCGTTACCCGAGGGGTGTTGCGCACCACATACCAGGAATCGTTGTCCAAAACCATATCCACAAGCACGTAGCCCGGATAAATCTTCTCCTCCGTCTTCAGGCGCTTGCCGTTCTTTATCTTTATCTTGGTTTCCTTCGGCACAATAACATTGAAGATTTTGTCCGTCATCGAAAGCGATTCGACGCGCTGTTTCAGGTAGCGCGCGACGGCATCCTCGTAGCCGGCGTAGGTATGGATTGCATACCAGTGGCGGCTGATTTCCTTTTGGCTTTTTTCGGATTTGATTATCATTTTATAGGATGATTTTTTGGAGGATTTGAATAAAAATATAATCCAAGATACCCAAGAAAGCGGAGATGACCAAAGAAAGCACGATGACGAAAATCGTGTAGCGGACCGTTTCCTCGCGTCTCGGCCAATTGACTCTTTTGAGTTCCTGCTTGGATTCCGTCAGGAACAATTTGATTCGTTCAAACATAAAACAATACCCATCTAGGCTTTTCTAGAATTTATCATAGTATGGCTAATTTATCAACCGTTTTCAACTGCCCGGTAAACATTTACGGCGCCCTCCCTGATTACCTTAACCCGGCCATTTTTGAGCGCGATAAGCGTAGACGGCTTGGATTTGAGCATTCCTTTGTCGAGATAGAAATCCGCCCTGTCACCAAAATACTGCCGGGCTTCCCGGATATTCTTTGCGGGCGGCTCCCCTTCCCGATTGGCGCTCGGCGCCACAAGTGGTCCGGAAACATTCAAGAATTTCCTAAGAACCCTGTCATCCGGCAAACGAAAAGCGACACTCTTCCCCCTAACCGGCAAAACCACGCTTACTTTTCCCGGCCAAATTTTTTTCAATATACCCTTGGTTTTTTTGTTCAATTTCACCCCAAAAATTTTCAAATCGTTCAATTCGGAAATCAGCACGATAAGCTGTTTTTTGGCGCTTCTTTCCTTCAGTTTGTAGATTCGGGCAATCGCCCGTCGGGAAAAAGCCGAACCGACCAGGCCATAAAGAGTATCGGTTGGAAGAACGCCGATGGCTCCTTTTTTAATTTCCCGAGCCAGCTTCCGGCTGAATTTCCCGTAATTCCCGCGAATCGGTTTTTTCATTTTTATGGAGCAAAGAATAAACGATTGCCCAGCCGGCCAACGCGACCAAAATGCCGCCCGCGATATCCGTCGGATAATGGACGCCAGCGAAGATTCTCGCCAAACCGTTCAGGAAAGCCAGCGAAATGAACCAATAGCCCCAGCGCCGATTAAGCGAAAAAATGACGAAGCCCAAAGCAAATAAAAACGAAGCGTGGCCGGAAGGAAAGGATGTATTGGTCTCGTTCACGAGCGGCTTGAAACCCAAAGCAACGAAAGGTCTGGGGCGGGCGTAGAAATAAGCGATGGCTCCCGCGATGATTCCCCGAGAGATGAGAACTGTGAGCGCGAGACGGAGAAAAGTTCCAATCTTCGATTTCAGGCCCTTATTTTTGAAAATGAAAAATACCGCCGCGCCGAAGAGAATATAGGCTAGATATTGGGCGAAAAAAATTATAAGGCCGTCCGAAAAAACGGACCAGCCCGAAACGCCGTGAATCCAATTGAAAAGATTTATATCCCAGGCCATTTGAATTTAACTTAATCGCATTTCTACTGCCTGGCTAGCGCCTGACGAAAGGCAGAAGACCCATCGTTCGGGACTGCTTTATGGCTTTGGCGAGGCGCCGCTGATGCTTGGCGCAGATGCCGGTGTGGCGCGGGTCGATGATTTTTCCCTGACTCGAAACGAAGCGGCGCAAAAGCTCCACTTCCTGGTAATCTATTTCCTTGGAATTCTGGGAACAAAAAAGGCACTGTTTGGCTGATTTCATCCCGTTTAGAGACAGGATGCGCTTCTTGAGCGCATCCGTGATGCATTAATTGACTCGACTTTATTGGATTTTATTGATTGTTCGGTAATCATATTGTTCATAAGTTTGGTGTCTCTAACGGGATTCATGTTTGTTTTAAAATGGGATTTCTTCCGGCTTAATATCGCTTTCGTCGATATTTATCTCCGGCAATTCTTCTTCCCTCGAATCCTCCGCCTTGGGTTGGGATGGAGCGCTCGGGCGCTGTTCCCCGCCGAATTGGCCGCCGCTTCCGCCCGAAGATTTGGGACCGAATTGAATATGATCGGCAATAATTTCGGTTGTGCGCCGCGTCTGGCCCTGCTTATCCTGCCACTCTCTGGTTTGAAGCCGCCCTTCCACCATGGCTAAGCCGCCCTTCTTGAGATATTGGCTGGCGATTTCCGCTTGTCGGCCCCAAACCACGATATTGTGGAATTCCGCTTTCTGCTGCTTCTGGCCGGACTTGTCCGTATAAAAACTATTGGTCGCAATGCCGAAGGAAGAAACCGGTTGGCCGGCCGTCGTCTGCCGGAGTTCCGGATCGCGCGTCAGATTGCCTAAGATGAAAACTTTATTGAGGTTCATCCCGTTAGAGGCAGGATACGCTCCTGCCTGCGCAGGCAGGCAAAAAGCGCATCCGTGATAGATTAATTGATTCGACTTTATCGGATTTCATTGATTGTTTGATGAATATATTTTTCATAATGTTTATGCCTCTAACGGGATTCATTTTTTATTGTAATATCTCTTCTATTTTCTTCTCTAAAGCTTCATTCGTCAAAGTTTTCTCCGCGGGCTTTCCGGCCGAGCTTCGAAAACTCAGGAAGGAACGGGGACGGCCTTCTTCCCTGACCTCATTTTCCGGCCTGGGCTTTTTCGCCCGGCGGAAGAAATAACGGAGCAAACTTCCCTCAAGATCGAGGTCGGTCCTCAAACCGGCGGTAGCGGAAGGTTCCATGGAAAATACCAAATGGCTGAAAAAACCATAGTTTTCTTTTTTAATGGGATAGGCAATGTGGATTTTCTCGATTGCTTTTTCCTTCGCGACTTCTCCTCCGTGCTTTGAGACGAGTTTCTTGACCGCAACGACGTTTTCGTCCTTGGTCAAAAAAGCGACTTCGTAATTTTCCGTCTTTTTATCCGGTTCCATTTTATTTTTATTGCAAGATTAGATTATCAATCGAAATTTGGGCTGTCAACCCCCACACCTAATTGGGATTGGATGGTGTGGGGGTCAATTTTGACCTCAACTCCATAAGCTTTTCCTGGTCGACTCCCCGAAGGCCGGTGCCCACCGGAATAAGTTTTCCGATAATGACATTTTCTTTGAGGCCTCTCAAAACATCCACTTTATGCTGGACGGAAGCATCCACCAAAACGCGCGCAGTTTCCTGGAAAGAGGCCGCCGAGAGGAAACTTTCCGTTGTCAGGGACACCCGAGTTACGCCAAAAACCCTTTGGACAGCTCGCGCCGGCTGTTTCTTGGATTTTTTCGCCGCGCGGTTTACGGTCACAAACTTCGGCTTTTCTATTACTTCGCCCACCATGAAATCCGTATCGCCCGCGTCTTTCACGGCTACGCGCGAAAGCATTTGTTTCACGATTATCTCGATGTGCTTGTCGTTGATGGCGGCGCCTTCCGGCACATAAACCCGCTGGATTTCGTTTATGACGTAATGGATAAAAGCGTCGGTGCCCCGAAGGACGAGTATTTCGCGAAGATCCAAAGGACCTTCGAAAAGCTGTTCACCCTTCTTGACCTTGTCTCCGATTTTGACGAAAATCGTCGTATTCAAAGGCACGAGATATTCGAAGATATCCGCTTCCGTTTTTGTTTTCCGGCGCGTCACTTTTGCCGCTTTTTTGGGGACGGTTTCGCGGATTTTGATAACGAAGGAAAGTCCCCGTTCTTCGATATCCGAAACAATGCCGTCGGCCCGACAAAGGGCCGCCTTGCCTTTAGGCGGACGCGCTTCGAAAATTTCCTCCACCCTCGGCAAACCATGGGTGATGTCCGCGCCCGCGACGCCTCCCACATGGAAAGTTCGGAGTGTTAGCTGGGTGCCCGGCTCGCCGATAGACTGGGCGGCAACGATGCCGACGGCCTCGCCGAGTTCTACGAGCCTATTCCGGCTCAAATCCAAGCCATAGCAGGCGGCGCAAACGCCGTAGACCGTCTTGCAAGTGATGGGCGAACGAACCTTAATCGACAGTAAATCGGAATCCTGGATTTTCTTGGCCGCTTCGCGGCTCACGATTTCCCCGGCTCGCGCGACGACTTTTCTATCCACTCTTATGTCATCCAAGCTCACCCGGGAGTAAAGCCTCTCGCCGAAAGAATATCCGAAAGCGTCGCCTTCGCTCCTCACAATTTCCATTCCCTCCTTGGAACCGCAGTCTTTTTCCCTGACGAAAATTTCCTGAGCCACGTCAACCAAACGCCGGGTCAGATATCCGGCCGAGGCGGTCTTCAAAGCCGTGTCGGTCGAACCTTTGCGGGCGCCGTGCGTCGTGATGAAATATTCCAATATTTTCAAACCTTCTTTATAGGAAGAATGGGCGGGCAATTCCATCGTTTCTCCGCTCGTGTCCTGCACCAAGCCCTTCATACCCATCATCTGAACCATCTGGTTCCAGCTACCGCGGGCTTTGGAATTGATGACGGTCAAAATCGGATTGCCATCCTTGAAAGCTTTGGGAAGCGCCGCCGCCACTTTTTCCCGCGCTTCGGTCCAGATGGTCGCGATTTTGTTTTTCTTTTCGTCATTGGTCAATAAGCCATCTTCATATTGAGCTTCAATTAAGAGGGCTTCCTTGTCACTCGCCGCGATAATGGCTTCCTTTTCCACCGGAGTGATGGTATCGCCGATTCCCCAGGAAACGGATGAGACAGTCGCATATTTGAATCCGTAATCCTTAATTTTGTCGATGTAATTCCGGCTCTCCTCTATCGTGTAATTTTCGATGATGCGGCCGACGAGATTCGAAAGTTTTTTCTTGTCCAAATCCTCGTTTACAAAATCAAAGTCCGGCGGCATAATGCCGTTGAAAATCAGCCGGCCGTAGGAAGTTTCGATGATTCCCTCTTTCGTGCCCGCCTTCACGCGCGCGTTCAAATCAATCGCGCCTTGCTCGTAAGCCATGGCGGCTTCGTTTATGTCCGAGAAAATTTTGCCTTCGCCCCTCATACCCTCCCGGATATGAGTCAGGAAATAAATGCCCAAAACCATATCTTGCGTCGGTGAAACGATCGGCTCGCCATTCGCGGGCTTCAAGAGATTCCCTCCCGCGTCCATCAAGGTGGCGGCTTCCACCTGCGCCTCGGCCGTAAGCGGCAAATGCACGGCCATCTGGTCGCCGTCGAAGTCCGCGTTGAAAGCGGCGCAAACCAAAGGCGGAATCCGAATGGCCATATCTTCAATCAAGACCGGCTTGAAAGCCTGGATGCCCAAGCGGTGCAATGTCGGCGCGCGGTTCAAAAGCACGCGGCGATTTGCGATGACCTCTTCGAGAATAGCCCAGATTTCGGGCGGCCCCTGCTCGATAAGCCGGTTTGCCTGTTTGATATTGAAGGCCAGTCCCCGCTCAATTATCTTGCTGATGACGAAAGGCCGGAAAAGTTCCAAAGCCAAATGCTTCGGCAAGCCGCATTCGTTCAATTTCAATTCTGGGCCGACGACAATAACCGAACGGCCGGAGTAATCCACGCGCTTGCCGAGAAGATTCTGCCGAAAACGGCCCTGTTTCCCTTTCAACATATCGGCCAAAGACCGAAGCGGCCGGCGCTTGCTCGAAAGGAGCTGGCTGCCGAGGCGGGCGGTATTGTCTATCAAAGCGTCCACCGCTTCTTGAAGCATTCGCTTTTCGTTCACGATGATAACTTCGGGGGACTTGAGCTCCAAAAGTTTTTTCAGGCGGTTGTTGCGGTTGATGACGCGGCTGTAGAGGTCGTTCAAATCGGCCGTTGCATAATGGCCGCCGTCCAAAGCCACCATCGGACGCAAGTCCGGCGGAAGAATCGGCAAGGTCGTCATAATGCTCCATTCGGGCCGGATGCCGGACTTTATCATCAGGCGGGCGAGGCGCAAACGCATCAATATCCGCTTCTGGCGGTTGGCATCCTGCACCTGTTCCAATTCCTTGGTCAATTCTTTCACGGTCGCCTTAAGATCTATTTTTTCCAAAATATGGCGGATGGCGCCGGCGCCCTGGTCGGCTTCGAAAACATCGCCGAATCTTTCGGAAAGGCGGAAATATTCGTCCTGTGTGAGAATGAGACCGGGCTTCAAAACCGAAATGACTTCTTTCACCTGCTCCTGTTTTTCCTTGAGGTCTTTCTCATCCATCACCTTCTCCGATTTCAGCGATTTGAATTCTTTTTCGAGTTCCGCGAGCGCCCGCTTGCGATTGTCTTCATTTATGGCCGTCACAATATATGAAGCATAGTAGATAACCTTCTCGAGTTTCGGCACGGAAATATTCAAAAGCAGGCTCAAGCGGGAAGGCACCGTTTTCAAAAACCAGATGTGCGCCACCGGCGATGCCAGCGTGATATGGCCCATCCGTTCGCGGCGGACCGCCGCGCGCGTCACTTCGACGCCGCACTTCTCGCAAACGACGCCCTTATAGCGGATTTTCTTGTACTTGCCGCAATAGCATTCGTAATCTTTGGTCGGTCCGAAAATTCTTTCGGAAAACAAGCCATCCTTTTCCGGCCGCTGGGTGCGGTAATTCAAAGTCTCGGGCTTGATTACTTCGCCGTGCGACCAGGAGAGAATCTCTTCGGGGCTCGCCAGACTGATGGATATGGATTTGAGATCGTGGTTATTCATCCCGTTAGAGACAGGATGCGCTCAAAAAGCGCATCCGTGATGGATTAGTTAACTCGACTTTATTGGATTTCATTGATTGTTTGGTAATCATATTTTTCATAAGGCTTATGTCTCTAACGGGATTCATTCTTCCTTTTCTTCATTATCCTCCCGACTGTCTTCATATTCGTAATTCACATTCAAACCCAAGGATTTCAATTCGGAGACCAATACATTGAAGGACGCGGGGATGTTCGGCTTCTTGATTTCCTGTCCGCGGATAATCGATTCGAAAGCCGCTGAGCGTCCGAGCACATCATCCGATTTTATCGTGAGCATCTCCTGGAGCGTGTGCGCCGCGCCGTAGCCCTCGAGAGCCCACACTTCCATCTCGCCGAAGCGTTGGCCGCCCAATTGGGCTTTGCCGCCCAAGGGCTGCTGGGTAATGAGCGAGTAGGGTCCGGTCGAGCGGACGTGCATCTTGTCCTCCACCAAATGGTTCAGTTTCATTATGTACATATAACCGACGGTCACCGGCTCTTTAAATGCCAACCCATCCTGGCCGTTCCAAACCGTCATCTTGCCGGTCTCGGAAAATCCCGCGGCTTTGAGTTCGTTCCGGATGTCTTCCTCGCTCGGGCCCACGAAATTCGGCACCACGGCCCGATAGCCGAGTTTGTTGGCCGCGAGGCCCAAATGGGTTTCCAATATCTGGCCCAGATTCATACGGCTTGCGACACCCAGCGGATTCAAAACTATGTCCACCGGCGTGCCGTCTTCGAGATACGGCATGCTCTCCATTTTGCGAATCTGGGAAATGACGCCTTTGTTGCCGTAGCGGCCGGCCAGCTTATCGCCCGCCCGTATCTTGCGCAACTGAGCCACCTCAATTTGAATTTTTGTAATAATACCCGGCTCGAGCTTATCGCCCTTATCGCGCGAGAATATCTTGATGCCGATGATGCGGCCCTGCTTGCCGTGGGGCATCGTGAGCGAGGAATCTTTCACATCGCGGGCCTTCTCGCCGAAAATAGCGCGAAGTAATCTTTCTTCGGAGGTCAGTTCCGATTCGCCTTTGGGCGAAATCTTTCCGACCAGAATATCGTTGGCCCGCACTTCGGCGCCAATGCGAACAATGCCGTCCGCGTCCAAGTTCCTCAGTTTTTCTTCGGCCACGTTCGGAATATCGGGCGTCATCATCTCCGGTCCGAGTTTGGTATCGCGCACCAGGCAAGTGAAAGTTTCGATGTAAATGGAGGTGAAGAAATCATCCCGCGCCACCCGTTCGGAAATAACGATGGCATCCTCGAAGTTGCCGCCCTGCCAGGGCAGGAAGGCCACGAGCAAGTTCCGACCCAAGGCCAGAACGCCGTCCTTGGTCGCGGGGCCGTCGGCCAGGACCGTGCCCGGCTTCACTTTGTCTCCCACCGAAACGGCCGGCCGTTGAGTCATGCAGGTGGACTGGTTGGAACGCTTGAATTTGTAGAGATTGAAAGTTTTATTGCCGTCGGAAGTTTTCACGGTGACGGCGCGTCCGTCCGCTTCCGTCACGATGCCGCTCACGTCCGAGATAATCACCTGGCCGGAATCCTGGGCGGCTTTTTCCTCCTCGCCGGTCGATACCAGCGGCGCTTCGGGATTCAAAGTCGGCGTGGCTTGCCTCTGCATGTTCGAACCCATCAAGACGCGGTTCGCATCGTTGTGCTCCAAAAACGGAATAAGCGACGTGGAAACGCTGAAGAGCTGGTTCGGAGAAATGTCGATGAGATCGACTTCTTCGCGCCGGCAGATGCCCGGCACGCCTTTGTTCCTCGCCGAAATAATCGGTTCGGCGATAAATCCTTTTTCGTCGGTCTTCACATCCGCCTGGGCGATGTTGTATTTCTGCTCGTTAATCGCGTCGAGCCAAATCGTGTCTTTGGTGACCGTACCATTCTTGATTTTGAAATAAGGCGTTTCCAAAAAACCGAAATCGTTCACGCGAGTGTAGTTCGCCAAATAGTTCACGAGGCCGATGTTCGTGCCTTCGGGAGTGGCAATCGGACAAATACGCCCATAATAGGACGGATGCACGTCGCGGACTTCGAAACCCGCGCGCTCGCGCGTGAGACCGCCCGGGCCCATCGCCGATATTCTGCGTTTATGTTCGAGTTCGGCAAGCGGATTAACCTGGTCCATAAATTGCGAAAGCTGGGAAGCGGCGAAAAAGTCACGCACGACTGAGGTTAAAAGTTTGTAGTTGATGAGCTGGGCCGGCTGAAGTGTTTTCCTTTCCAAAGTGGACATTCTATCTTGGATGCCGCGCTTCAGGCGGGCGAAACCTACCCGCAAACGGGCCTGAACCAACTCGCCTACGGAACGAATCCTGCGATTGCCCAAATGGTCGATATCATCCGGTTCGGCGTTCAGATTATTGTTCAGGCGAATCATCTCCGAAATAGCGGCGATAAGGTCTTCCAAATCCAGGAGCCGGCTGTCTTTCTTTCCAAGCTCCAGACGCTGATTGAATTTATAGCGGCCAACCGGGCTTATATCATAGCGGTCAAAGCGCGAAAACATCGGCTCAACCAGAAGCCGAGCGTTCTCGACAGTCGCGAGATCTCCCGGCCGGAGGCGGCGATAAAGTTCAACAAAGGATTCGTCCGCATTCTTCGCATCATCCTTTTTGAGGGTTGCTTGGATGTACTTTATGGCGCCGGTATCCACCTTGGCGAAGGCCTTCAAAATCTCGTCGTTATCCTTCAGCCCGAAAACGCGGAGCAGCTGGGTGACGGGCGCTTTGCGGCGGCGGTCGATTTTCACGCCCAGAAATCCGTCAGCTTCGGTATCCAACTCCACCCAAGCGCCGCGATTCGGAATTATTTTCCCGCCAAAAAGCTTCCGGCCGCGGAACATATTGGCCGTGAAATAAATTCCCGGCGAACGGATAATCTGCGAGATCACCACCCGTTCCACGCCGTTCACGATGAAAGTGCCCCGCGCGGTCATCAGCGGGAAATCACCGAGATAAACTTCCTGAACTTTGGATTGCTTGGTTTCCCGGCTTACCAGTTTCACGTTCACTCGAAGCGGCGCCTCGAACGTCTGGTCCTTCTCCGTTGATTTAGCTTCGCTGTATTTCGGCTGGTCGAATTTGTAATCCAAAAAGCTCAATTCCAATTCTTTACCGGTGTGATCCTTAATCGGAGAAATCTCTTCGAACAATTCTCGGATTCCTTTTTCCAAAAACCACTTGTAGGAATTGATTTGAGTCTCCACCAAATTCAAAGGAGCGAAGGTCGGACCCTGGTAAGACGAAAATATTTTTGTTTTGCGCATTTTATTTTTTATAGGTATTTGGCCCGGTTATCGTTATGCTCGTCCAATGTTTTCGAAAAAATGATTTTTTGAGAACCTCTGGCGGAAAGGTAGTAAAGGTAGCCGCTAGACTGGGGCGAAAGAGCGGCCTCAATGGCCTCTAGCCCGGGATTAGCTATCGGAGTCGGCGTCCAACCGCCATTCAAATAAGTATTATAAGGGGAAACAAACTTCAAATCCTCCCGGGCAATGCCGCCCGGACAGCTCGCGAAAGACTCGGCGCACTTGGCGTAAGCCACGGTCGCGTCTATTTGAAGAGGCATTTTGAGGCTCAGGCGCTTCAGAATGATGCCGGCCACTATTTTCCGGTCGTTCGCGCCCGGCACTTCCCGCTCCAAGTAAGAAGCGAGAATGAGGGTTTTGTACCAATCCTTCTGGTTTCCGATTTTCGCCCAAGCTTTCCTTTCAAAATTATCCAAGAAACTCCTTAAAACAGCTTCGGGCGAAGAACCGATTTCGAAATTGTAAGTGTCGGGAAAAAGAAAACCTTCCAAAGAATTTTGGCCGGCCAAAAAAGAATACTGGACGGCCAGATTTTTGAAAGGAAAATTGGAAAGGGCGCCGGGCGTGATTATGCCGGCTTCGGCCAGAACCGCATCGATATCTTTTGCGGAGAGACCCTCGATTATTTTGACGGTCACATCGCTCTCTCCCCCCGAAGAAAGATAATTCACTATTTGGGGCACGGTCATCGTGCTCGCGAGCTGGTAGACTCCCGGCTGGAACTTGCGGGCGTTGCCTGTAAATATTGAGTATGTTTTGAACACGGCAATGGATCTTATAAGCGACTCTTGCGACAGGCGCGCACCGATTGCTCGGAAACTTTCCCCTTTTGCCACTTTGAATTCAACAGGATTGTCGTTCGCAAAACTCGGCTGAAGACCATAGAAAAAATAGGCCGCCGCCAGGATGAAAACTAAAACGATTCCCAACAAAGTCAGAAAACGCAGGCTCCACAGCCCCATTTTATTATCCTGAGGATTCAAGTTTTATATGTTGAATTATACTTATGAGGATTGCTACCGTCAAGAGGCTGGATCCTCCATAGCTCACGAAGGGCAGGGTAATGCCGGTTACCGGCAAGAGCCCAAGATTGGCGCCCATATTTATCAAAAACTGGATAAAGAAGATCAGCGCACAGCCGAAGGTCACAAATTTTAGGTCATTGCTTCCCGCCCTCAAGCTTATGTTGACCATTCTAAAGATAGCGAGAAAGAAAGTCAATATTAAGAGTGAACCACCCAATATCCCCCATTCTTCCGTGAAAGCCGCGAAAATGAAATCGGTCTGGGCCTCCGGTAGGAAGCGCAATTGGGACTGAGTCCCCTCACCGAAACCCTTGCCCCAGAAACCGGCCGAACCGATAGCGATTTTGGACTGGATGACATTGTAATTTATTCCCAATGGGTCGCGCTCGGGAAACATAAAAGCCGTGAACCGGTCGCGCTGGTATGGCCTCAAAAAGAAAGTCCACAGAAGAACGAAGGCCGCGATGACGACGCCGAGGCCGATAAGCAACCTTTTTTTATGGATGCCGCCCATCAAGATAAAGCCGACCCAGATGCACAGGATAATGAGCGTGGACCCCAAGTCGGGATGAATGGCAATCAAAACCGCCGGAACAATCGCATATAAAAAAGATATGAAGAGATTTTTAACGCGCCAAACGGCCAGATAGCGGCGGGTGAAAAAACCGGCCAAAAGAATGACGAGCGCCACCTTCGCGATTTCCTCCGGTTCAAATTGGATGCCGCCGACGACGAGCCAGGCCTTCGTCCCCCGCACCGAATATGATTGGAAGTTGGCGGCGAGAAGTAAAAGAGTGGAAAAGGCGTAAAATCCGTAGCGGAAGACCGGCCACCGCAAAAGCCAAGTCCAATTGAATGTGCTGCCAAAAAATATTATGGCGAAAGCAATGGCATACCAAATAAGCTGGCGCTGGAATAGGTCTTGATTATAGCCGGCCAAAAATCCCAGGCTCGCGACAGCGAGGAAGGAAAGGGCGCCCATCAAAGCCCAGTCGAGATTCCGCCACTTGGAGAAAATGGCGCTTATCATCGGATGGCGTAGAAAAGCACCGAAGTTTTATTTATATCCAATCTGTCGATAATGGCCTTCTCCGCCGGGAAATAAATCTCGAAGTCGGCTTCCCCGAGGCCGCTTATTCCGGGAACGGCGGTTTGGCCGGCGAAGAGCGGGTCGCCATATTTATCCGTCAGAATTCCGATGATTTTTGCTTCCCCTGCCGGAAACGAGCTCAAATTCTTCATTTTGCCGGAAACTCTGATGCCGTCGGAAGCGATTTTCGTTTCGGAGCCGGAAATTACGGAAAAATCGGGCTTTACGAATTCCGCCGCCGGACGAAAATCCGCGCTTTTGATTTCAAAACCCGGACGTTCTTGTATAAGTGATAAATCGGCTTTGCCGGCATCGTAGATGCCAAGGATATATTTCGTTTCGGAGGGATAAATTATTTCGTTCCCCGGCACGGAAGCAATTGTCTTTCCATCTCGGTCGAATATCAAAAAGTCGTACGAGAAAACGGAAGCGCCGTAATCCGAATTCGGATTCGTCACTTGTCCGAGTACCACGACGCGATGCGCGCTTTCGCTCTTGAACATCTGGGGCACGCCCGATACCTCGAGCGGCAAAGGTTGATTTGTTCCGCAGGACGGGCCGAAACAAACCGGTGTCGGAGCGTTCGAAGACGGAATAAAAGCCCAAACAATCAATCCGAGAACGATGATATAAAACAGGCCATATGAAAATTTCTTTTGTCCCCGAGTCATATCGTTAAATGTAGATTTTTAAATCGAAATATTCAAATCAAATAATTCTTTCACTTATTTCCCGGTGCTATCGTTGACTATAGCGCCTAATTTTTATTTATTTTTAGAGCTGGGAATTAATCTAATTATCTTATTGAAATCTCTCGAATTGAGGCTGGCGCCGCCGACGAGGAGACCATTTATGGCTTCGGCTTCCAGAAATGACTTTGCATTTTTGGCATCCACCGAACCGCCATATAAAATTTTTGAATTTTGAATTAAAATATTCTTTATAAATTGCGCCATCTCTGAGGCATCCGCCGGAGTGTCATTCCGGCCGGTACCGATGGCCCAAATGGGTTCGTAGGCGATGATCAAATTTTGATTTTTGTCCGCCGGCTGGCGGATTGAATTTTCCAAATCTTTTCGGAGCTGACTGGCGACGAATTTTTTGGCCGCTGCGATTCCCTTCTTTCTTACGCTCCATTTTTCGCCAACGCATAAAATTGCCTTAAAACCATGCATTAAAGCGGTTTTCACCTTCTTGTTTATAACCGCATCCGTCTCCCCTAAGGCCCGCCGATCCGAGTGCCCGATAATTATGTATTTCACGCCAAGGCGTTTCAGCTCTTCCGGAGGAATTTTGAGATCCTGCGCCCCCAGCGCCGCTTTTTTCAATATCTTCCCAATCTCTTCGATAAAAACGAAAGGCGGCGCAACAACCGCCCCTTTCTTATCCGATGCCTTCGCGAGCTTAATCGCCTGAGCTAGTGTTTTTGGATTTAATTTCCAGTTTGCAATAATTATCTTTTTCATATTATTCATTGCCTAAGTATCCTGGCGGCGTCATCCGGATCCACCGGATTTATCTCTATCCCCGTCCCCAATTCGAATCCCGCCGAAATATTCAATTTCGGAAGTATCTCAACATGCCAATGGTAATGTTTGAAAGATTTCGCGTTCTTGACCGGCGCGGAATGGATGAAAAAATTGTAATCCGATTTTTTTATCTTCTTTTCCAATTTTATCAGAGCGATTCTCAAAGCAAGCGCGACGTCTTTTAATTCGCTCTCCGGCGTTTCTTCCAGATAGGGCCAGTGCTTCAGCGGATAAACCCGCAATTGGAAAGGTTCGCGGGAAACATAGGGCGCAACGACTATCGCCGACTTATTCCTGAAAACTATCCTTTTTTTCTCCCTCAATTCCCGATCAATCGCCCGGCAATGCATGCATCGCCCCGTTTTCTTGAAATACCTTTCGGAATTCTCGAGCGAGGTTCCCACCAGACGCGGAACAATGGGCACGGCCAAAATCTGGTAATGGGGATGGAGAATACTCGCTCCGGCCGCCGCGCCCCAGTTATGGAAAATTGATATATAAGAAACGTCTTTCTCTTTCTTAAGAGTCCTTAACCTTTCTCGGAAGACTTCGAAAACCTCAATCGCGTCTTTCGGGGAAAGTTTGGGAAAGTTGTTCTTATGGCTCCTTGTGACGACAAGTTCGTGATGGCCGAAGCCCTTGAGAGTTTCATAGGTTCGGCTCTTTTCTTTTACAATCGGCCCGTCGCCGTGAACCACAGCCGGATATTTGTTTTCAAGAACCGCGACCCGCCAATTCTTCGGATTGTCGTAAAAAATAATTACATTGTGCCCCGAAATCTCGCCTTCAAACGGGCAAGGCAGTTTTTTTTTATTCTTTTTAAAATCGTTCGGCCGCTTCCCCCGCTTCGGGGAAATTATCACCCAATTACCGGAGATTAAATCGTGGCGTATTTCCGGACCTTTAATCATAAATTTTCTTCGAATAGGCCTTCTGCCAGAGCCAAATCCTGATGAGCGCTACATCCCACAGAGTGGAAAAGTAAGCTCCCAAGCCGACTTTGGAAGCCATGTCGTTCACCCATCGCACCGGCATCTCTTTTACCTTGAAGCCAAAAAGGCGCGCTAGCGCGATTGCCTCAACGTCGAAACCCCAGCGTGTTATTTTGGCGGCGCCGAAAATCCTGATAGCCGCTTCTTCCGTGAAGCATTTGAAACCGCATTGCGTATCCCAAAAACCTGGGGTAGCTAAAGTCTGAATCACGAGATTGCCCGCCTTGCCGAGAATCTGGCGATACCACGGCTGGGATGGTTCCAATTTGGCGCCCTTCACGGCGCGCGAGCCGATTACCGCGCCATAACCTTCTTTGAAAAACGGCAGCATCTTGTCGAATTGATCAATGGATGTGGAATTGTCGGCATCGGTGAAGATGCGGTAGTTGCCGTTCGCTTTGAGCATTCCTTCCTTCACCGACCAGCCCTTTCCGCGGTTTTCCTTCCTGTCGATTATTTTAAGATTCTTGATTATGTGGCTAAAGCGGTTCGTCACATCCACCATGGCATCCTTTGAACCGTCGCTCACAACGATTATTTCGTAGGAATATTCCCGTTCCGAAAGCTTCTTATCAATATCCACGAGCGTGAGCGGCAATCTCTTAGCTTCATTGTAAGCTGGGATGATAACGGAAAGATAAGGCTTAGCCATTTTAATTTTCTTTGAATACGATTTTCTTGTAGGTTAGGAAGTTCCAAAACATTGCCGAAAATACCGCTATAATCGCTCCGATATTCGCCCAAATTTTGGGATCTATGCCGTTCGGGACGCCGATAACATTCACGACAATCGAAGCGACTGTCACATTTATGGCGATTCCCACGAGAGTAAAAGCTCCGAAACGGGCATATTCCGAGATCGTTACCGGCAGTTTGCTTCCGAATGTCCAAAATTTATTCCAAAAATAACTGTTGGTTGTCCCCACTACGAACGATACGGCTTTAAAACCGGTAAAAGAAAGTCCGCCATAGATGCCTGTCATAAGCATTAGAAGATTTAAAACTCCCAAATCCAATAAAGTGTTCAATGTCCCTACCGCTGCGAATTTGCCAAACTGTTCGAAAATCGGCCAAATGCGGCCGAGTTTTTTAAGGATAAAAAGCGCAATGGGGGCGAAAATAGTTAAACCCAGAACAGAAACTGAAATGAATATTGGCGAAATATCAAGACCAATATTTTTGGCCGGTAAAAGGACTAGCCATCCGACCAAAAAACCTATTATCGCGACCAAATAGTAATCTTTTTTCATTTTTATTTAATTCCGAAGGCGATTGTATATTTCCTGCTCCACTGCTTCTCTGGGACGGCCGTATCTCTGCCTCGAAAATTCCTTGAAACCCCGGGCCATTTCCCTGTCGGGCGGGTCGGCCTTAATCATCCGCGCGTTGAAGGGCTTCGCCGTCTCCCCGTTTATCAAAAGCTTAACATAGGCTTGAAAGTTATCAATATTAATTAGGTCTTGTTCCTTGAAAACCGGCTCGAATTGCTTGACCAAAAATTCGGCATCCTTGCTTCCTACCCGGAAAGAAATGAGCGAACCGACGTTGCCGAAAACCGCATCGCGGATTTTATCGGGCAATTGGGCGATAAACTGATGCGCGAGAGTGAGATCCAGCCGGTATTTCCGCGCCTCCGAAAGAATCGTGGCGATGGAATCGGTCGCGAAATTCTGGAACTCGTCGATATAAAGATAGAAATCGCGGCGCTTATCTTCCGGCATATCCGTCCGGCCGAGCGATGCCATTAATATTTTTCCTACGACTATCATACCCAGAAGGTTCGCGTTCACATCCCCCACTCGTCCCTTCGAAAGATTCACAAGAAGGATTTTCCCGTTATCCATCGCTTCGCGAAAACTGAAAGCGGATCTTACTTGGCCGATAATCGGCCGGACATAATCGTTAGCGGTGAAATTATTGAACTTGGAAGTAACGTAAGGCGTAATATTCGCCAAAGATGCTTCACCACCGGCTTTGACCGCCTCCTTTTCCCAGAAGTCGATGACAATCGGATTTTTTATCCTTGCCAGCTTCCGGGCGCGGAAAGCCGCATCCGAAAAAATTCTCGGCACTTCCATCAGCGTTGCCGGCTCATTCACCGAGTCTTCCATCAAAAGAAGGAGCGCATTCCGCATATATTGCTCGAACATAGGGCCGCCGGTGGCCTTGAGATCATACAGCTTGTCGAAAATATTCAGGAGTTCGTTCACGATGAAAGTTTTTTCTTCCGGCCGGTGGAAATCGTACTCGAGCATATTCAAACCCACCGGATTCGCGATATCGCCCGGATCGAAAACAATTACATCCTGCATTCGATTTCGGGGCACAAGCCCCAAAATATCTTCCATCAAATCACCGTGGGGATCGATAACCGCAATGCCTTTGCCGTTTCTCACGTCGTCGGCGGCCATATTCGCAAGCAGATTGGACTTACCTGTGCCCGTTTGCCCGATCAAATACAAATGCCGGCGACGATCATCATCCGATATCCGAATATCAATCGCTTCTCCACGGAAAACACTCCGGCCGATCAATACGCCGGTTTTGGGAAGATTGGGCGGCGGCGGCGCTTCCCTAGATTTTACGTATTTCACATTGGGAATATCAGTCGAAGATGTCGGCAAATGGAAAATACTGGCTATCTCTCCGCTCGTCAGCGCTATTGCCCCTTTCGAACTGAAGGCGCGGAAAGAATAATTGTGGAAAAATTCCCGGTCATTGCTCTTTACTCGCGTCACTTTGAATTCATTCCGATTCGGGGCGGCTACTTGGGAAAAACCGGCCATAAGCCCGTCCAAAATAGAATCGGCTTGGAATTGACTCGGAGCCGAAGCGGCTATTCTTATATTCACCTCAAAGAGCGGCTTGGCTAATTTTGAACTTATAATCTTCACCTCTTCCTCATCGGCTTTTACAATTTGATCCTTATCTTTTTTTGACTTTCCCCGAAGAGCCTCGGATACCTCCGAAAGATTAAAATTCGCGCCACCTTTCAAAACATCTCTTAGTTTTGAACCTTTTTTCAAATTCTTCAAAACGCTTTGAATTTCTTTCTTAAAATTCTTTCCGGCCGGCCGAATCACAAATTGAACCGCCCCCCCCTCACCCACGTCGTTTATATTGGCGAAGCCGCCCAAGATAGGAAGAAAACTATCCGCTTCCATTTCCTCATAAGTGCGGATAGGAAGAACAAAGCGTTCTTTTTCGGAAACAATCGCGCCTGCGGAAACTCCGCTGTAGTTGAAAATATTGTAATCTTCCGCCGCTTCCACGATTGAATCACTCCATAAAGATTGGATTTGTTTCCGGAATGGCTCCGCGAATCGGGCCGGAACGGAAGCATAAAAATAAATTTCTTTGCCCACATGCGGCACCGCTACTTCAAAAGCAACGGACGAACCAAAAGAAATAATAGAATTGAAAAGCTGTTCGGAAACGGCTATTTCTTTTTTAAGATCCTTTTTTTCATCGCTGACCTTGGGAATGCGGATGGAAAAAAGTTTGGTTTCCAATTGGCCGATAAGTCGATTTCGCCGGACATTTTTCCAGAAAAAATAAAAACCGACTCCGCCGGCGAATATCAGCATCGTAACGACGAAACTTAAGAATGGGGACATGGATTATTTTATAATGCCGCGTTTTTTGAGCTCCGGAAGAAATTTATCGATTAACGCATCATGAAAGGCATCTTCGACGAAGGGCGGATATTTTCTCGCTTCATTCACGGCTTTCTCGATATCTTCGTTGGTCACGATTTGAAGCAAATGTTCCAGGGATTTTTTTATCCCATCGCTGTCACCGGAAGTAAGATAATTCGGCAAAAAATCTTTGTTCGAAGTGGAAATGGGCGCCAAAGCGGGCACAGCCGAAACAGCAATTTCCGCGGCCGGCAGATTGGTTTCTTCTCGAGCAAATGATTTTAGAGACTTCTTCACAATTTCCCTTTCGGTCAAGCCAACTCTATCGGGTAATTCCATTTGTCTAGTCACCTCGTGCCCGAGCCGAGCCAAGCCCTTTTCCACGTTCTCACTGAAATTTTTGACTTTAGTCATTTGGTTTAATTATATCCGATTACATTCACTATTGCTGGGTAAGATTCTGTATTTGGAAAGAACCGAAGGTACTCGTGGAAACTATATTCGTAGAGGAAGAAAATTGGCTATTAGGCGAAGTAATCGGACCGGTCTGGCCGCTGCCGCCTATCCAATCCGTCTGCCGAATGGAAAAATTACCCCAACGAGTGACGAAACGCGATAAACTGACCTGATCTGCACTCGCTCCGAAAATCCATTGGGTAGTCGCGACGATTTCTTGCGTCAACGGGTCGTCCGCCGTACCCCCCGGACAAGACGATATCGTGGAGGTGGAAATGTCCGCCAATGAATCGTTTGTGCGGCAAACGTTCAAAACATAGAAATCTCGAGCAAAAGATTGGCTGTTATAAATTTGCTGAACCTCAGCCGCGGAAAGCGCGCGATTATAAACACGTACATCATCGATTTGGCCAGTATATTTGTAATTACTATCCCATGGCATATTACCCAATTGGAACGCACTCGACAAAGTTTCCAGTGTAGCTGTTGCACTTCCTTCAAGGATTCCATCAACATACATTCTGACTGTTGTTGAGTCATAAGTTAATATTACTTGGTGCCAATTTCCATCACTTTTTGAAACAGCCGAAAATATTTGATCCGCTCCGCTGCCACTTTCAAAATATACTTTCCCGGTACTTCTAAGCGTGATTAAATAAATAGGCTTACCTGCAACGCCCGTACCATAGGCAAAAATAGTATTATGGTCTTTTGGCGTGCTTGTTGCTTTAAACCAAGCAATTACTGTTCTTGCACTATTTCCCAAAGGAAGTCCCGAGACGGAAGCAGAAACATAATCATTTACCCCGTCAAAACTCAAACAATTCCCGACCCTGCATGTTGAATTGGTCCGAGTCGGTCCATTCGTAAGAGTTCCTATGTTATTGTTTCCAGACATGTCATAAGTCAGAGTGCTCGTGCTCGCCGCATCTTCATCAAAACCCCATTTGGCTATAAGATTACTCGTAACATCATTACTCAATAAACCCTCGCGACCGGCTACCGCGAAATAGGAAGTTCCCGAAGCCACCAGAAAATATTGATTACTTGAACCTTTAGAAAGTCCGTAGATATTTTGCCATTCGGAATTCGCGAATGTCTGAACGTTATTCAAAAGCCCCTGAGTGACTTGGGAAGCAGTGCCAAGATTCTGATTGGTCGAAGTGGAACGGAGCATAAACGCGATACCGAAACTCGCCGTACCGATCAGGACCGCCCCGATGCTTAAACTCACGATGATTTCCATCAAGCTTTGCCCGCTCTCGTCCCGGAGGAAAGAGTTCGGAAAATTTTCTTTCATTGTCCTAATTATATACCAAAACCCGCCATTATGGCGGGTTTTATTATTTGTTTACACTGAGCTTGTCGAAGTGTGCCCTTTGTTTGAAAATGCGCGAACCTATTTTGAACGGAACTGACCGCCTCCGCTTCGCTCCGGCGGAACGCTCGGGTGCGGCGGAATTCCCCCCACACCCCCCTTCCGCCGCCCCCTCGCTCCCACAGCGAAAAATTTTTGCGGGCTTTGTCAATTCGTAAATTTTATCCAAAGAAAAATTGCAAAAATTATGATTGCTATGATTCCAAAATTTTTCCAGAAACTAAGTTGTTTTAATGTTTTGGTCTGACTTTCTGCTTGATTTTCTAAAATCGAGGAAAGGTTCGTCAGAAAAAAGTCAGCCGGATAACTATGTATAATTGGCGTTCCCATTACATCTTGCGGTGCCCAAATAACATGAACAGCACCATTTTTATATCTCCATGGGATTGCATACCAATCCCATAATTGAATAGCAAAAGCTCGGCGATTTAATCCCTTGTACATTTTTTCCGCCGATTCAATTTTTGTTCCCTTCTGCCAATCCGCAAGATTTATAGGGACATTTGCGTCCTTCATCAATTTTTCTAATAGAGTTATTTCCTCGAAATAATCCGCTTCAATATCTTTATTACCGGAAGACATACTATAATCGGATGATAGCCTTTCAGAAATATCAGGAGCGGAGAACCCATTAAGGCAAGCATATTTAAGAGGAAAATCAGAAATAGCGAGGCGATTTTCGCCGTTCTTCAATGTCTTTATCGCCTGTTCTATAAGCGGTTTGAAGTCTTTGCAGTGCAACGGTTTTGATTTTTCGATATCGTGTAAATTCATAACTTATGAAAATAATCTAATTTATTCGGGGCGAATAAATTTGTTTCTGTCTTTGGTGGCTTCTCGATATAAATTTCGTGCAATTTTTCCAAGTATATCTCTATTCTTTTCCAAAATTCGCTCTTCCATTTCGTACGGAAAAGCTTCAACTTTCGCATTTGTTCCGATAGTGCACGCATTTAAGATTCGCTCCTGAACTGATCCGCTATCGAAACTATATGTATAACCCGCCGGTACCATTTTTGAACGTCTCGGATGATAAAAATCAAAACATAAGACATCCCAATGTTTTCCGTCCATTGTTACCACCTCATAAACATCAACCACTAAACCACCAAGCTCCTCAACTTTCAAAGACGCAGGCCGATGATATATGAGTCGCTGACCATTAAAACGTAATCTATTGAGATATTTATACTCCCCAACAACCCCGTTCGCAGGTATAGGGTTTGTCGAGCTTGTTCCGAAATCTCCAAATCCACCTGAAATTTTATCACAATCCTCACCACCCAAAGCTTTCTCTAATATAGTTTTTGCACGTGGGTCATTCCATCTTTCTTTCAATTCTTCCTCTTGTTCTTTTTTGTTACCATCTTTCATTTCATCTAATTCAGCAAAAAATTCTGCAAATAATTCGGTTATGTCAAAATCATCAGGGGCAATGCCCAAATCTTCAAGACCTCGTTGTAAAAGCCCGGAGTTCTTTTTAAGTTCCTCAATGGGATATTGAGGTACTTTTTGGATTTGTTTATTTTGGTTGTTATCCTTGTCCATATTTTTTCTTTAATCCACCGAGCTGATTTTCTTTTTTGGCTATATCCGTCAAAACTTTTTCGGAAAGTTCATTGAGTAAATCTCGCTTTTGTCGAGTGGCAGTTTCAATGTTATTTTTGAGGATTGCCCATTCGGATTTTCGCATAACTTCAAAGTCAGAATTTGCTTTTTCGATTGATTTTTCGAGGGTCACCAACTTTGCTTTCAGTGCTTCAATCGTTGAAGTTTCAATATCTGCGGCGGATTTCTCGCGGTCAATTGCTCGCAAGGTTTCCAAATCTCCTTCTGCGTATGCTTTGTTTATCTTCTTCATTATTTCCTCGTTTCCATGCGCCAAATCCGGGTGGTATTTATGCGCAAGTTTGCGCCAAAGTTTTTTCAGTTCCTCTTGCTCGTCAGCGGAAATAATTTTTCGACTCTCAAAATCCTTTGCTTCCTCGTCAAGTTTATGATATTCCTCTTTGATTTGTTCGCGTCGTTTTTTCAGCGTTTCTTCAACTATTTTCTGCGCTTCCGAAAAAGAAAAGCCCTTATCGAGTAAATCTTCAATTTTTTTGAATTTCAAAATCTCTAAATCAACCTCATCAAGCCGCAAATACAACCGCCCGATTTTAATATCATATTCTTGCTTGAGAATCGATAAGTCTATTTTCAATTGCTCGGCTTTTTCGAGAAGTGCTACAAGGAGTTTTTCTTTTTCGGCAATAGCGCGCTCCAATTCTCGCTTTTCTAGCGGTTCATCAAGAGAGGAATTTGTTTTTATGATATTGCTCATAGTTATTCTTTCATTAAATCGTCAAGCGAAATTTTCAACGCCTCGGCAATTTTCTTCACTGTTTCAATTGTCGGATTCGGCGTTGCGCCCGCTTCAATTTTGGCGATAGTATGAAAAGCGAGATTGGCTCTTTTCGATAGCACATCTTGAGAAATACCGAGCTTTTGTCGGTATTTCTTCATATTGTCGGCAATTGTGGATTTTGACTTTGACATAGTTCGTATAACTATACTATGATAGTTAGTATAGAGCATTTGGTTTCACTATCACAATTTAGTATATGCAATTTTTCACTTTTTATCAAATGAATTTTAGGGAGTTCCTT
>ERZ1292625.1480-Hain-H41-01um-R1-1480-length-27773-cov-25_pt1 | contig 27773 bp, 20 predicted proteins | sample MGYA00564400_ERZ1292625 | MGnify/ENA primary metagenome ERZ1292625 (study PRJEB36523, sample SAMEA6512639) | groundwater metagenome | collected 2019-01-08 | study: AquaDiva: Metagenomics assemblies of 32 groundwater samples | reverse complement strand
CAAGCGGGAGCTTCCCGATCACCTCTGCGCCGAGCTCGAGTTTCTCCACTTCCTGGCCTTCAAAGAGGCCCAGGCGAGGGAAGGTGAAGATCAGGAGCTTCTGAAAGGGTATATTCTTGCTCAAAAGGATTTTCTCGAACGCCACCTGGTGCGGTGGATTCCGAAATTCGCCGCGAAACTGCAGCAATCCGCGGCAGCTCCGTTTCACGTCAAGTTCGCCGAAATTACTTCGATGTTTGTCGCCGCTGAATTTGAATTGGTGAAGTTCATGCTGCAGGATTATTGAGAAGCTTCAAGAAAGAGGAATATCAGGGTCGGAAGACGAAGAGACGGAGAAGATCCGGGCTGCCCAGCAACAGTTTCGAGCTTTATGAGTCCTTCTCAACTAAAAAACGAAGGATGGTGAAGTTTTAGGCCCGTGGACCTGATCACAGACAAATACAAACGCGTAATCGACTATCTTCGGATATCCATCACGGACCGGTGCAATCTGCGGTGCATCTACTGCATGCCTCCCGGCGGGATACGACCCATCGAACACAAGAGCCTCCTGAGCTATGAAGAGATCACGCGGCTGGTCGAGGTTGCCGCGCGACTCGGCGTGAGGAAGGTGAGGATCACCGGCGGCGAGCCCCTCGCCCGGAAGAATCTCCCGTTCCTGATCGAATCGCTCGGCAGGATCGCCGGCATTGAAGATATCAGTCTCACAACCAACGGCCTGCTGCTGAAACAGCTCGCCCGCACTCTCGCTTCTGCCGGGCTGAACCGGGTGAACGTGAGCCTCGATTCACTCTACCCGGAGCGGTACCGGCGGATCACGAGGGGCGGGGACCTGCATGACGCGCTTGACGGGATTGCCGAGGCTGAAAAGGCAGGCCTCTTGCCGGTGAAGATCAACGTGATTCCCATGCGGGGGATCAATGATGACGAGATCGAGGAGTTCTCTCTACTGACCAGGGACACCGCGCTGCACGTGAGATTTATTGAATTCATGCCTACCGGTTCCCGGGATCTTTGGAGCCGGGACAGATATATAGCGACCGATGAGATCAGGGAGCGGGTATCGGAGCTCGGAGCCCTCACGCCCGTCAGGGCCAGGAAGTCCGGACCGGCGCGGTATTTCCGGTTCAACGGCGCGCCCGGGGTCATCGGTTTCATCAGCGCCATCACGCACCACTTCTGCGAGTCCTGCAACCGTCTCAGGCTCACGTCCGACGGGAAGCTGAGACCCTGTCTTTTTTCCGAGACCGAGATCGATGTGAAACCGGCCCTGCGGTCCGGGGCCCCGGACCGCGAGATTGAGCGGCTCCTGAGGCTCGCCGTGGAGATCAAGCCCGAACGGCACTCGATCGCATCGCAGCATACGTTTGACCACCTGAAACCCATGTCAAAGATCGGAGGATAAGGCGAAGGGGGAATCTTCGCCCCCGGAAATCATTTGAACGCACGTTATGAGAATGGTCATAACGGTATGGAGCTCAAATCAAAGCTCTGGATCGAAGCGGACGGAGAGCCGGTGTTCGGCAGAGGCAGGAGGTTTCTGCTTGAGGCTATAGACACGTACGGCTCGATCAACCGCGCGGCCAAAGAGAGTAACAGCTCATACCGGAGGGTGCGGAGCTGCATCAAGGCCATGGGGGTGGTATTATCGAGGTACGAGAACTCCGTCGTCCTCAGAAGTCGCGTAGACAACAGTAGGGAAAAAGCAGTACGTAGTTTTCAAAAGAGCACCCTGTATATTTTTTAATCTATAAAAACAGTTATAAAACAGTTAGTTAAGTATTATATGCCCGAAAAAACGGCAGCATGTGACTTAAGTCACTGCGAAAATGCGAAACATGCTATAATAATATCGGCACTGATTCCGCAAGGGCCTTAATAACCAATAACCCAAGAATAACCCAAGTAGCCGCAGGCTGACATCTCCGTCAGGTTAGTTGATTGGACGGTGAAGAGATGGTTATTGTTCGTCAAACCTGCGCAAACATATGTTTGCGAGCCGCGCCTTTGCGCAGTCTCGGGATTAATTATACTCCTCTCTAAGAGGTTCTTTAATGTCCAAACAGGCATTTCAGGTCGTCATCCCGGATTATAACTACTGGAAGCAGAATATCAAATGCCAGACCGGCTGTCCCGTGCACACCGATTCCCGGGGCTACGTGCAGGCCATCGCGGCGGGCAATTATGAGCAGGCCTACTGGATAGCCCGGACGCCGAACCCGCTGGCCTCCATCTGCGGACGGGTGTGCGCCGCCCCCTGTGAGCTGGCCTGCCGGAGGGGATGGATCGACGCGGCGGTCTCCATTCGCGCGCTCAAGCGGTTTGTCACCGAACGCTACGGCGTGGAAATCCAGCAGGACAAGGAGCACTTTGCCCGGGACGTTGTCGAGAAGATCAGCAAGTCCGGCGCCGGCGTATCCCGGCTGTTGCATACGGCCGGGAAGACGGCCAAGCCCGTCTCCATCGTCGGGGCGGGACCGGCGGGACTCGCCTGCGCGCACGAGCTTGCCCTGTTGGGATATGCGCCCATTATCTACGAGGCCGAGAAGGTGGCGGGCGGGATGTGCGCCGTGGGTATTCCTGCGTACCGGCTTCCCCGGGAGCTCCTCCAGGCCGAGATCGACGCGATCAAGGCGCTCGGCGTCGAGATCAGGCTGGGAGTCCGGCTCGGCAAGGACGTCACGCTCAAGCAATTATACGATGAGTCCGCCGCGGTATTGCTGGCGGTAGGCGCGAAGAAGGCGCGGATCATCCCCATCGAGGGGGCCACGGGCAAGGGCGTCCTGGGCGGCGTGGATTTCCTGAGAGACGTTGCCGTGGGGAACGAGGTCAGGCTCGGGCCGAAGGTCGTGGTCGTCGGCGGCGGCAACGTGGCCTACGACGTGGCAAGGACGGCCGTGCGGCAGAAGGGCGTGACATCTACGGCACTGGTCTGCCTTGAAGACTTCGATCACATGCTCGCCGATAAGATCGAAATCGACGAGGGTGAGGAGGAAGGCATCGAGCGGCTCAACAGCTTCGGTCCGGACAGGATCAACCTGGACGACAGGGGATCCGTTCGGTCACTGCTCTTCAAGAAGGTCATCTCCGTCTTCGACAGCGAAGGGAAATTCAATCCCCGGTATGACGCGTCGGACACCATGACGCTCCCTGCGGACACCATCATTTTTACGGTGGGTCAGGCCTACGACCTTTCGTTCCTCGATAAATGCGGGCTGAACGTGGACATGACGGAGCGGGGCACGATCAAAACCGGCGCGGACAAGATGAGCACATCAGTCCCCGGTCTGTTCGTGGCCGGTGATCTGGCATACGGGCAGAAGCTCGTCATCGACGCGGTGGCAAGCGGCAAAAAAGCCGCACTCGCCGTCCACGAGCATATCAGCGGGACCCGCCTGCGTCTCGACGCATCCGAAGATCATGGAGTCCTTCCCGGCAACCAGGTGTGGCATCCGGCGGATTATGAAAAGGTGAAGAGGCGGCCTGTGCCCGTTGCAGCCACAGCCGGGCGATTAAAAAGCGGGGCCTCCATCGTCGAGCAGGGGTTCACGAAGGAGATGGCCCGGGAGCAGGGCGGCAGGTGCCTGAACTGCGCCGTGAACACGATCTTCAACGGCGACCGGTGCATCCTCTGCGGCGGCTGCGCCGATGTCTGCCCCGAATACTGCCTGCGGCTCGTAAGCCTGGAAAGCATAAAAGGCGATGAAACACTGGCCGCCTTGTACCGGAACCGTTACGGAAGCGACGCCGTGGGTATGGGCTCGGCGATCATCAAGGACGAAGACCGGTGCATCCGGTGCGGCCTCTGCGCCGAGCGGTGCCCCGTCGATGCCATCACCATGGAGCGATTTTCATTCAAGGAGGTGTTGACCAGTGAATAGCGAGACCCGGGATAAAGCAGTCGTATCAAGGCGGGACTTCCTCGGCACGGCCTCTTTGGGCATGGTCGTCCTGTCGGCACTGTCGCTCTTCGCCGGGATCTTCAGGATGTCGAAGGCCAATGTTCGTTACGAAGAAGCGACGAAGTTCAAGATCGGCACGGCGGAGAACTTTCCCGTGGGCACGGTGAAGAAGCTCGATGACAAGGGGGTCTTCATCTTCTCCACCGATGACGGGCTCCACGCCATCTCGAGCGTCTGCACCCATCTCGGATGCATCGTGGCCGTCTCGGAGACCGGTTTTCAGTGCCCTTGCCACGGCTCGAAGTATGATGAAAACGGCAAGGTCATCGGCGGCCCCGCGCCCCGGAACCTTGCCTGGCTCGAAATCAGCCGGAGCGTGGACGGGAGCCTGATGGTCGACACGGCGAGCGCTGTGCCGGCGGGGACAAGATTAAAATTGATCGCTTAAGATGGGAGATGACCGATGAGCGACATGAGCCGTTCCGGGATGGACCGCATGAAAGAAAATCTGAAAGCGCTGAAACAGACCGTTATTGGTTCGTTTCTCAGAAGCGGCAGGCCGACGTCCGACCGGTCGCGCGCGGCGGTCATGTTCAATAATTTTTTCCTCCACGTGCAGGGGGTCAAGACGCACGTCAATACGCTCAGGCCGGCGTACACGCTGGGTCTCGGGCTGGCGTCGTTTTTCCTGCTCATGATCACGACGGTATCCGGCGTCCTGCTCATGATCTATTACAACCCCTCGATCGAGAACGCCTACAATTCGGTAAAAGACATCACCTATGTCGTGTTCGCCGGCAAGCTTGCGAGGAACATGCACAAGTGGGCCGGCGAGGGCATGATCCTTTTCGTCCTGTTCCACATGGCGAGGGTCTTCTATACCGGTTCGTACAAGAGCGGGAGGGAGTTCAACTGGTTGATCGGCATCGTTCTCCTGATCATCACCTTCGGGATCAACCTCACAGGCTACATACTTCCCTGGGACCAGCTTTCCTACTGGGCCTTTGTCATCGTCGCGAACATCATTGCGTCGCCGAAAGAGCTCACTGACTCCCTCGGAATAACGCAGTACTTCGACATCGGCGGCTTTTCCAAGGAACTGTTCCTGGGCGGTCTGACCCCGGGCAAGGAAGCGCTCACCCGGATATATCTTTTTCATATCATGCTCTTCCCGATCTTGCTGTTCACAGTTCTCGGCGCGCATTTCTGGAGGATCCGGAAGGACGGGGGGCTCACGAAGCCTGAAAACTTCCTGACCACGGCCGTTGACGGGGAAATGCTCACACTGCCGGAGAAAAAGGGCGGGATCTTCAGCACGAACAAGACCTACGGGCTCATGGAGCTTGCCAAAGGGAGAACGCCCGCCGTTGATAAAGATATCGAAAATACCGTGCTGAGCTGGCCGAACCTGCTGCTGGCCGAGGCAGCGGTATTTTTCCTCTGCCTCGCCGCCGTCGTCGTTTACTCATTCTATGCCGACGCGCCGCTCAAGGAACTTGCCAATCCCTTGATCCCGGAAAATCCTGCAAAGGCGCCCTGGTATTTCCTCGGGCTCCAGGAGCTCCTGTCGTACTCCGCCTTCATGGGCGGGGTCGGCGTGCCGGGCCTGGCGCTCCTGGGACTGGCCCTCATCCCTTACCTTGACCGGGAACAGGAGCATGTGGGCATCTGGTTTTCGAGCCAACAGGGAAAGGCCGTGGCGCTGCGGGCCATGGCTGTCGGAGCAATGGTGCTCATCGCCTTGCTCGTATTCGTGATAAACTTCGGCTGGTTCAGGACCTGGTGGCCGAACGTGCCGCAGCTGCTCATCACCCTGATCAACCCGGGCACCATCTGGGTCGGGTTCATGATCGCCTGGTCTTTTATCGTCATCAGGAAGACGGGCTCTACAAGAATGGGCGCCATCGCCCTGTTCACGCTGTTTCTGGTCAGCTACGTCATACTCACCTATGTGGGGACGGAGCTTCGGGGACCGAACTGGGATTTCTACTGGTCGAAGAGTCAGTGGCCGGTGCATTAGTAATTGACGATCTGAATGTTTTTTTTGAGCTGCCGTTCCGGGAATTGCCGCTGTTTTTGCCGGCCGGGTCATGCTTGGAACGGCCGAACTGAATTGATCAGCATTCATTCAACGCGAGGAGGAATAACCGTGAAAAAGAGCAAAGTTGCGGGTCTTCTCCTGGCAATCCTTTTTGCCGTATCAACGCCGCAGGCCGAAGCTGCGTTATCGGCCAGCTGGACGCTCGAGGAACTGAGCCAGGAACTCGAGAAGGCGCTCAACTCGAACGATCCGCTCAAGGCGCTGATCGCAGGCAAAGTCTACGAGGCAATGCAGGAAAAAGGAATCCAATTTGTCGACGGCAACCTGGAATACGGGACCTCCGCCTACCCTGCCTGGCGCGCCGGGGAAGACGCGTATAATGCCGACAAAATCAAGAACACGCTATTTGATGTCGTCAACGCAGCAGGCGAGGTGAAGCATGTCGGCAGCTGTTCGATCCCGCTGCCCCTTTTCTCGCTGCTGGCCATAGAGGGCGGTGAGATTCCATTGAAAGGCATACTACAAGGCGGCGCCACGGCGTTCACCCTGAGCGCCGCGCAGGGCGATGTGAGGCTGGGTGTGGATGTGCACGGCTTGCTCAAGTCAGACGCCGATTTGGGGATTGTCTGGGGCGGCACCTATCCTGTACCAGGCACAAAATGGGTATGCGTACCCGTGCCTCCTTATCCTTGCGGTTCAATTTTCAATCCTAAATGGTGCGATGAAATATGCGGCTATGTGCCTATCGTTGAATGGAAATGTGAAGACTGGAAAGACCGCGCCGGCCTCAAAGTGCGGGCTGAGGTTAAAGGCAACATCGCGCTGACGCTCGAAACCTCGTACTCATTGAGCGACAGGCAGATCACGTTGAACAAAAAAGTCGGGATGAGCGGAGAAATCTGGTCGGTGAACGGCTACATTAACGATGACCATCCGGATTTCGGTCTTCCCAAGGCGTTGATCCCCTATATCACGCCTGATTTCACGGTGTTGACGGGCCCCACGCCCTCGAGCCCCATCTCGGCCGGAATAATCGTCAAGGTCACAAACCCGCTGTTCATGAAGACCGTTTTGACAGCGGCGTTATTAAAGGATTTATTAATGGAATACCCGGTATACACCCCGCTCCTCGCCCCGCTGATCGCTCCGCTCGCTCCCCAAATCGACGGTTTGCTGGTCGGTTTGAGCCTCGCCAGTTTCCCGCCGGGTTTTGAACAGGACATGCTGAACGACAGGTACCAGGAATGGCTCGCGCAGCAGAACGCCGCTTTCGAAGCTAAGGGCTATAACCAGCCGATTGTCCTGCAGCTGCCGGACGACGCGGACGGCCGGTTGCTCGCGATCGTTCTGCAATTGCTGCGCAACAGCGGCTTTACCGACGTGCTGGTTGATTTTGTGAACGCACACCTGCACGAGATACTTTACTATTTATTGACCGACAACCGCGACGCCTTGCAGCAGCTCTTTGCCACGGCTACGGCCTGCGAAGCCGTGAAGGCATTGGCCGCGTCGCTGCCGAACGTGCCGATATACACGACCACCCAGCAGGGCGCCTGTGAGGCCGCAGACGTCAACGGCGCCGATCGGGGCCGGTACTTCTCCGACGCCCAATGCGCGCAGGAAATCGCCTTCCGGCCCACACCCGCCGCAGAGTATTGCGAGACGATTCTATCCGCCAAGCCGAACACGCTTCTTGGCAACGCGGCAAGCTGGACCGCAGACCCCAACCAGCCGAACGACCCGGCGCCGGATATCCCCAGCCGCAAATGGACTCAATGGCTCGGCACACGACTGGCCGTTACGACCGATCCGATCGTGGACAACTCGTCGCCGTTTATGAAACGAGTCCGCTACCGGGACGTGACGAGCACAGGACAGACACAGTCCTGCGCATTGGAGATGCGCATTTATAAAAAGGACATCACCGCGCTGCACCGCCCCGCCGTACTCGCCCTGCACGGCGGGAGCTGGGCCTACCGCGGCGGCGCCTTTATGGGTCTCGAGGCCACCATCTCGCACTATACGGAGCAGGGCTTCACCGTCTTTGCGCCGTTCTATCGCCTGGCGGGTGCGAGTGACGCCAGCCCGGAGTGCCGTGGCGCGCAGTGGCAGGAGGTTGTCTCGGACGCCGAGGCCGCGCTCGACTGGGTCAAGCTGTACGGCCCGCTGTTCGGCGCCAGTACCGGCGGCAAGGTCGCGGTGACCGGGCAGTCGGCCGGTGCGCATCTCTCCGGGTGGCTCATTACCCACCGTCCCGATGACGTGTCGGCCGGCCTGCTGCACTACGGCCCCACCGATGTACGAGATATGCTCACGCACGCCCGCCCAGGCGGTCTGTATGAGCCTTTTATCGGCAGTCTCGGCATTCTGAGCAACTTTTTCGGCGCCGACGTCACGCAGGTAGATATTAACAATCCGCCCGATTTTGTCGTCCAGAACTCCTTTGCCGACATCGTGAGGAATTCTACGCAGCCCGTGCCGCCGGTGTTCATCCTGCACGGCAAGGCGGATACACTCGTGCCGTCGAATCAAGGCGTCGTTCTTTGTAACGCTTACGGCGGCAGCGCGGTCGACGACGGAGGCGGCCTCAGTCTCCGCGCGATCTACGGCTGCGGGTCCAGCGGCGGTCAGCTGCACCTTTTTGAACAAGGACAGCACGGGCTCGACGCCTGCGCGGCGCCGCAAATCAGCCAGCTCTGTCTTGCCGGCAGTCAGGAAAGCGCGCTTCTGGTCGCCCAGTCGTCTCGCGAGGGTCGCGCCTGGCTGTACGAGCGTACGGTGCTGCCGACCGTCGTGCCCGTGGCGAGGATTACGGCAAGCCAGACGGCGAACGGCGCTCCCGCCAATGTCCTCGATGGTAATATGAAGACGGCTTGGTCGGCACGCGGAAACGGACAGTACCTGCAGCTCGATCTCGGGGCGGTGCGGCAAGTGGGCGCCATCGGGGTCGTGTGGGGGCCCGGGATGCAGCCGCCTGCGGCTTCCCTTGGGGTCCGGACCTCTGCGGATCGCTTAGGCTCGACTTCCTTCGAGGTACAGACGTCCGTAGATATCGTAAGCTGGACAAAGGTTTTCAGCGGACAAGGAAGCGGCGCCTCGCAGACGCTTGATGTCTTCGACTTTGCGGACAGCGGCGCGCGCTATCTGCGCTTCGTCGTCCGCGGCAGCACGCACGGTTCTTCCCTGCGGGTCGCCGAGCTCAGAGTATACGGCCCGGCCACGCCGCGCAAACTTACCGTGACCGCGGTCACCGCGAACAATCAGCCCCCGGGCCGCACTCGACGAAACTTCGGAGAGCCGCATCACGCTTCCCACGTACCGAAGGATCACGACCAGTGGGTCCGGTACGACCTCGGGGCCGTTTACGCAATTGCGCACCTGATACTTGCCTCGCCGCACATTCCCGAAGGGAAAATGGCCACCGATATTCAATTCTCGGTTGACGGCGCCAACTGGGTGACTGCTGCGAGAGGCCGGCGTTCCGGTCCGGGGCGGCTGCTGGACTTCCGCGAGGCCGCAGGACGCTTCGTTCGTGTCAGCGTACCCGGCAAAAATCAAAAGGCAATCATGAATGCCGAGATCTATGGTGCGTCGCTTTGAAGGGCGCAATGAAAATAACCGAAAAAAGGGCGTACCTGTCTTATGGTATCCTGTAATCCCGTTAAAAAAGAATTTGGCCCCGGTCTAACCTGCCCTCTGCGGAGCGTGTCCGGGTTAGGCATTCAGAGCGAGAGGAGTCGTGCATGAAGAAGGAAAAACAAGAAGACGGCAAAGAGGACAATACGAAGGGAATATCAAGAAGGGGTTTCCTGACGATCGCCGCCGGCACCGGGGCCGGGGTCCTGCTCGCGGGGTGTGACACGAACCTCTTTAATTTTCTGAAGCCGAAGTCGGACAACCCCCTTGAGTCCTATCCGGACCGGAATTGGGAAAAAGTGTACCGCAACATCTATAAAGAGGACAGCCATTTTCACTTCCTCTGTTCGCCGAACGACACGCACAACTGCCTGCTGAAGGCGCATGTGAAAAACGGCGTGGTCACCCGCATCAGCCCTTCGTACCGGTACGGCGAGGCAACGGACCTTGCCGGCAACGGCGCGTCCCACCGGTGGGACCCGCGCGCATGCCAGAAGGGACTGGGACTCGCCCGCCGCCTCTACGGCGACCGGCGCGTAAAGGGCGCGATGGTGCGCAAGGGGTTCAAGGATTGGGTCGACAGGGGAATGCCGAGGGACCCCGGGACCGGAAAACCGCCGCAGGAATATTTCGACAAGCGCGGACAGGACAAATGGCTGAAGATCTCATGGGATGAAGCCTTCACCCTGAGCGCCGCGGCCATGAACAACATCGCCGAGACGTACTCCGGGGACAAGGGCTTCGACCGCCTCACGCAACAGGGGTACGATCCCGCCATGATCGAGCCCATGAAAAAAGCGGGAACCCAGGTCCTGAAGATCAGGGGCGGCATGTCGCTGCTCGGCGCAACGAGGATCTTCGGCTATTACCGCTTCTGCAATATGCTGGCGCTCCTGGACGACAAGATCCGCGGCACGGGGCCGGAGAAATCGCTCGGCGGCAGGGGCTGGGACAGTTACACCTGGCACACCGATCTCCCGCCCGGCCATCCCATGGTGCTCGGCATGCAGACCAACGAATTCGACCTGAACTGCGCCGAGCACGCGAAGATGATCCTTTTGCTCGGCATGAACTGGATCACGACGAAGATGCCCGACAGCCATTGGCTGACCGAAGCGCGGCTTAAGGGTACGAAGGTCGTGAACGTGTCCGTGGAATATCCCGCAACCGGTTGCCGCTCCGACGAGATCATCGTGATCCGTCCCGGAACGGACCCGGCGCTCTTGCTCGGCGTTGCGCACGTCATCATCAAGGAAAAACTGTACGACGCGAATCATATTAAAAAATATTCCGATCTGCCGTTCCTCGTGCGGATGGACACCCTCGATATGCTGCGGCCCGAGGACGTGATCCCGGGGTATCAGAAGAAAGCGCTGACCAAGGATACGGTGGTGATGAAAAAGAACGATCCCTTCATCGGCCATGTCACCGAGCATGACAAGCAGATCGTGACGGAAGAGCTGGCGGCTGAATGGAGCGACTGCGTTGTCTGGGACGCACAGGCGAAGAAGCCGGCCTCCGTCAGCCGCGAGGACTTCGGCAAGAAGTTCGGCATTGATCCGGCGCTGGAAGGGACCTTTGAGGTCACCATGCTCAAGGGCCGGAAGGTGAAGGTGCGGCCCGTATTCGATCTCATGAAACAGTATATCAACGAAAGCTTTACGCCGGAGCAGGCCTCGAAGATCACCTGGGCGCCGAAAGAGGCGATCATCTCGCTCGCACGGGACATCGCATCACGGCCCGAGGGGACCCTCTTTGCGTGCGGCATGGGCTCCAACCAGTACTTCAATGCCGACCTGAAGGACCGCGCAGTGCTGTTCGTGGCGGCCATGACCCGCAACATCGGATTTCCCGGAGGCAATGTGGGAAGCTACGCGGGCAACTACAAGGTGGCGCTGCTGAACGGGGTCGGCGCTTATGTGGCGGAGGACCCCTTCAACATTGAGCTTGACCCCGCAAAGCCGGTACATAAAAAGTACTATACCGTGTACGAGTCGGCGCATTTCTATAATTACGGGGACCGTCCTCTCCGCGTCGGCGGCCATTTGTTCAGCGGCAAGGGCCACCTGAACACGCCGACCAAGGCCATGATCTTCGCCAACTCGAACTCTCTGCTCGGAAACGCGAAGTGGCATTACGACGTGGTGAACAATACCCTGCCGAAGATCGAGATGATCGCCGTGGCCGAATACTGGTGGAACGGGTCGTGCGAGTATGCCGACATCGTCTACGGCTGCGATTATGCCGCCGAGTTCAAACAGCCCGATTTCAGCGCATCCTGCACGAACTCCTTTGTACAGGTGCACCCCCGGACCCCGCTGCCGAGGGTCTTCGATACCAAGCCGGACATCGAGATCCTCGCCGGACTCGCCGGCGCCCTCGGAAAGCTGGCCAAGGACAAGCGCTTCGAGGATTACTGGAAATTCGTGCGCGAGGACAAGGTCAGCGTCTATGCCCAGAGGATCTTCGACGGTTCTCAGGGCCTGGCGGGGTTCAAGTTCCTGGACCTGGAGGCCAAGGCGAAGGACGGCGTTCCCGCCCTGATGAACAACAGGACTTACCCGCGCCTCGGGAGCTGGGAACAGGCGCACGAGGACAAACTGTGGTACACCAAGTCGGGCCGGATGGAGTTCTACCGGCCCGAGACGGAATGGATCGAACACGGCGAAAATATCGTGGTTTACCGGGAACCCATCGACTCCACGTTCCATGAGCCCAACGTGATCGTGGGCAGGCACCCGGCGCTCCGGCCGAAGCGGCCCGAGGACTGGGGCTTCTCTTCCAAAGACCTGTCGGCGGAATCGCGTCAGGTGAGAAACATCCAGTATTCTTCCGAGGAGCTTCTGAAGACGAAGCACCCGCTGATGTCCAAGGGGTTCAAGTTCATCTTCCATACGCCGAAGTACCGCCACTGCACGCATACGACGGCAGGAGACACCGATATGGTGGCGGTGTGGTTCGGACCTTTTGGCGATGTCTATCGACGAGACAAGCGGATGCCGTTCGTGACCGAGGGCTATGTGGACATGAATCCCCTCGACGCAAAGGAACTGGGCATCGAGGACGGCGATTACGTCTTTATCGACAATGACCCGGCGGACAGGCCCTACCGGAACGCCAAGGCCGGAAGCCCTGAGCACAAGACGGCGCGCCTTCTCTGCCGCGCCCGGTACTACTGGGGCACCCCCCGGGGCGTGACGCGCATGTGGTACAACATGTTCGGCGCCACTCTCGGCAGCGTAAAGGGCCATGAGACGCGGCCCGACGGCCTGGCGAAAAATCCGGAAACGAATTACCAGGCCATGTTCCGTTACGGAAGCCACCAGAGCGGCACCCGGGCCTGGCTCAGGCCGACGCTCCTGACGGACTCGCTTGTCCGCAAGGACCCCTTCGGCCAGAAGATGGGCAAGGGGTTCGCGCCGGACATCCACTGCGCCAACGGCGCGCCCCGCGAGGGCTTCGCCAGGATCACGAAGGCCGAGAACGGCGGCATCAACGGCAAGGGGCCCTGGGAACCGGTCAGGTCGCACATACGGCCCACCCACGAGGATGATGCCATGAAGGCCTTTATCCGGGGCGGATACATAAAGATCAAGAAAGCATAGGGAGAGCTCAGAGAATGCAAATGCGGAAGGTATACAACTGGCAGTTGGGCAGGAACGCGGCGTACGTGTATCCCCAGCACCGGCCGAAGAAACAGTGGGCCATGGTCTTCGACCTGAACAAGTGCATCTCCTGCCAGACCTGCTCCCTCGCGTGCAAGACCACCTGGACGTCGGGGAAGGGGCAAGAGTACATGTTCTGGAACAACGTGGAGACGAAGCCCTACGGCGGCTATCCCATGGGATGGGACCGCGGGATCCTTGCGAAGCTCGGGTTCCAGGATTGGATGGGCGACAAGTATGCGGGTAAGACCCTCTTCGAGGCGGCAGAGAAGGACGAGAAGATCCTCCAGCATCTCGCCGAAGACGCGGATTGGGCGCATCCGAACATCGGCGAGGACGAGGTGGCCGCCACGGTCAACCGGGGGGACTGGATCACCATGCCCCACCGGATCTGGATGTATTACCTCCCGAGGACCTGCGCCCACTGCACGTATCCCGCCTGCCTTTCGGCGTGCCCGCGCAAGGCGATCTACAAGCGGGAAGAAGACGGCATCGTGCTGATCGACCAGTCACGCTGTCGCGGGTACCGCGAGTGCGTCCGCGCCTGTCCCTACAAAAAGTCGCTGTTCAACGTCGAGACGAGGATCAGCGAGAAGTGCATCGGCTGCTATCCCAAAATAGAACAGGGCGACATGCCGCAGTGCGTCACGAACTGCATCGGCAAGATCCGGCTCCACGGCTACCTCAGCACGCCGGACAAGGCGCGGAAGGACAACCCCATCGATTATCTCGTGCATGAGAGAAAGCTGGCGCTCCCGCTCTACCCGCAGTTCGGCACGGAACCGAACAGCTACTATATCCCGCCGATCCACGCGCCCCTGCCGTACCTGGAGCAGATGTTCGGGCCGGGGGCGGCGCAGGCGGTCGATACCTACAAGGCCATCAAGGACGACCAGACGCTCAAAGGATTGCTGGTGCTCTTCGGCAGCTTGGAAAAACTCCTGGGGTCATTTAAGGTCGATACGAACCATGCCTACGGCTATGACGAGAAGGGCAACGAAGCGGTCAAGGTGCCCCTTACGGAACCCATGTACATCAGGGCGTATTACGACAAAAAAATCAAGGTGTACCGGCACAATACACCGTAACGGGAGAGCGAGGTTTTTATGAGCGGAAAGATGCTGTTTATCCTCTTCGGCATTGCCCTTGTTGCAGCTCCTGTCTCCGCCGGGGAGAAAAAATTCGTTGAATTCAGTTCCATGCGCAGGAACATCGATGTGAGCAAGGTCGGATTGAACGACAACGTGTGGAAGACGGCGGCCCCCTACAAACAGCCGCTTCAGAGGCAGTTCCTCGTTGACCCGAAGCCGGCGGACGTGGGGGTGAAGGAGGTCCTGGTCCAGTCGGTCCATGACGGGAAGTACATCGCCTTCAGGCTCGTATGGAAAGATGCCGCCAGGAACGACAATCCGAAGATCATGAATTTTTCGGACAGCGCCGCGCTCCAGTTCCCGGTCAAAAAAGAGCCGCTCCCCGAGTATTTTATGGGAGAGCCAGAAAAGCCGGTACACATCCTCCACTGGAGGGCCTGGAGGAGCGCGGACCGGAAACACGGATTCCAGACCGTCAAGACGGCCTATCCGAACATGGTCGTGGATCTCTATCAGTTCGACTATCCCGTACAGGGCAAGGGGACCGAGAAGACGCAGGCGGAGAAGGACATCTTTATCCCGGGCAAGGCCGCGGGAAATCCCCTTTCCGTTCCCCATAAAGAGATCATCGAGGAACTGTCCGCGGAAGGCAGCGGCACCCTGAAGTCGATGAACATCGAGAACACGTCGGGCGAGGCGGAGTGGAAGAACGGCGAGTGGATTGTGGTGTTCAGGAGGCCGTTGGCGGTCGATGATCCCGGCAGCGTGCGGTTCAAGCCGGGAGAAAAGATGCCCGTGGCCTTCGCCGTATGGGAAGGGGGCCGCAAAGAGTCCGCAGGGAGAAAGTCCGTCAGCCCGGCGTGGGCTGAGGTGAAGGTGGAACCGTGACGGCCGGCATGATCTCTCTCTATAAAACCCTCTCGCTCGGGTTTGCGTATCCGCAAGAGGGGAATTGGATAATGTTCGAAGGTCTGCTGTCCGCGTGCGGGGACCTGCTTGAGGGAGATTTATCTTCAGCGATGAGGGATTTCAAGTCATCCTTCCTCGCGAACAGGCATAGGGTCAGGGACATGGAATCTGAGTACCTGCGCGTCTTCGATATGGGAGGAATGATATCGCCCTATGAGACGGAGCATCTGCACGAGAAGATATCGCGGAAGCCCTTCGAGCTCGCCGATATCGCGGGTTTCTACCAGGCCTTCGGCTTTGATGTCAGCGACGGGGCGGAACACCGGGAGCCGGTCGACCATATCGCCGTAGAGCTTGAATTCATGGCGCTCCTGGCTTATAAGGAGAGCTACGCCGAAGAGAAGCATCAGAACGAACACTTGGCGATCGTCCGGGAGGCGCAAAAGAAGTTTTTGCATGACCATCTTGCGCGGTGGGGATTTTTCTATTGCAGCCGCATCCGGGAGATTGAGTGCGAGGACTACTATAAGCGGCTCGGGACGGTCCTCCACGCTGTTCTGACCGCAGAGTGTGAGACGCACGGATTAGATGTTGCAGGGTATGAAAAGGAAATCAACCGAGATGCCTCAAGCGGGATGATAGACGAAGAACTCAGTTGCGGGCAGCAATTGCCCGCAGGCGGTATTTGAATATAAAGCGAACGCACGTAAACCCCGTTAGAGAACAAGTTCTCTAACGGGGTAAAGAGGGGTCCCATGCGCAACCGGTTTTATGTATGGCTGTTATTCATCTCCGCGGCGGTCTTTGTTCTGTACGCGGTTTTTGCGGCGTACCGGGAGGCGACGCCTGAGTGGAAAAAATATCAGCTTACCTTCAAAGAGTTCCTGGTGAAGAACGCGCAGGATGCGGAGACCAGGGACAAGGCGCGGGCCTTGACCGTTGAGATCCAGCAGATTTACCTTGGCGCCCTTGGCGTGGTCGACCGGTGCACCAGTTGCCATATCGGCGTTGAAATCCCTTTCATGGCGCGCGCTGCGGAGCCGCTCGCGCGGCACAGCGGCGAGTATTTGAAGAACCATCCGCCGGACCGGTTCGGCTGCACCGTCTGCCACTACGGCCAGGGCAGGGCTACGAACAAAAAGGAGGCCCACGGCCTCGGGCACGACACGCACTGGGACTATCCCATCATCCCTCTGGAGTATATTCAGAGTTCCTGTGCGACCTGCCACGACCTCGAAATGCTGAGGGAACGGGGAGGGGGAAAGCTCGTCAAGGGTGAGAAGCTGTTCAGGGACAAGGGCTGCAAGGGATGCCACAAGCTCGACAACGTCGGCGGCGTGCTCGGCAAGGCCCTTGACGGAGTCGGTTCGCAGTCCATCGCCTATTTCCCCATGACTTCGCCCATTGCCATGCCTTCCGTCAAAGGAGAGAAGACCGTCTACTCCTGGATGAAGCAGCATTTCGACGATCCAAGGAACCTTGTGCTCGGGAGCGAGATGAAGTCCGATTTCACCGATCAGGAGTCCGATCTCCTGACCACCTATGTCCTGTCGCTGCGAAGCGGCGAGATGCCGAAAAAGTACCGCCGCATCAAGGAGACTCCGGGAGCAGGAGGCGCCAGGGAGGACGGTGAGACGCTGTTCAGGATGTACTGCATCGCCTGCCATACGACCGGCAACGAGAGCGTGAACGACGAGGTCTTTAAGAGGACCATCCCCGCCATCATGAACCCGGCCTTCCTGAAGGCGGCGAGCAATACCTATCTCAAGAAGGTCATTGAAGAGGGAAGGGCCGGTACGCAGATGACAGCGTGGAAGACCGCGGCCGCCGGGTTGACGGACCGGGAAGTCGATACCCTCGTTGCATACATAACGAAGCGCAGGCCGGGAGAGCGGCCGGAACCGTTCCGCTCTGCAGGGTACAAGGGCGATGCCGCACACGGCCGGGAACTGTACAAGATCCGCTGCATCAGTTGCCATGGGGCCAGGGGGCAGGGGGGCGTGGGGCTCAATCTCAGGAACCCCGTGGTCCAGAAAGAGGCGGAGCCGGATTTTCTGGCGATTACCATTCGTGACGGAAGGGCCGGGACCCATATGGCGGCGTTCGGTAAAAAGGGCGTGGGACTGAGCGATCAGGATATTGCGGACATCGTGACCTATGTCAGGACCCTGTCCAAAGAGAAACAGCCCCAATGAACGTACTCATCATCAAGAACGCCGCGGCCGAGGGGCCGGGCACGATCGAAGATCATCTGAAGACAAAGAACATTCCGTACTCGGTCGTCGAGCCGTACCGAAGAGGTCCTGCCCCGGACGTGGATCGATACAGCCATGTCGTGATCATGGGCGGGCCGATGGCGGTGTATGAGATGCATGTGCATGCCTATCTCAAGGACGAAGCGGCGCTCATCGAGAAGGCGGTCCGGACGGGCAAGCGCGTGCTCGGCGTTTGCCTCGGCGCGCAGATGCTGGCGCACGTCCTCGGGGCGAAGGTCTATCCGGGCGGGCAAAAGGAGATCGGATGGTACGAGGTGTCGCTGACCGGCGAAGGGATGGACGATCCGTGCATGGTTGAACTGTCCGTTGACGGCAGGAACGCGGCGCAGGTCTTCCAGTGGCACGGCGATACCTTCGATCTGCCGCGGGGCGCGGTGCGGCTCGCGTCGTCGCCCCTCTTTCCCAACCAGGCCTTCCGGTTCAACGACCGCGTCTACGCCCTTCAGTTCCATATCGAAGTCACTCCGGGCATCGTCCGGGAATGGCTCAAGGATGAGCAGGGAATAGATTTTAATGCCGTCAGTGCCGAATCGGAGAAGATATTCCCGCCTTACCTCAACAAGGCCGGGAGTTTTTACAGGCAATTTTTCGATGTGTCCGAGGGCATGCCCTGATAAACGGCGCGTACTATTTCAGCCAGACGATTTTCCGTATTGCCCTTGCTAAAGGACGGAGATTTTAGTAGAATTGTCCATAGTATTCTATTTGGCCGGACAGCGTTCTTCCACTCCGCAGGGCAGGGAGAAAAATTTACCGTTTCGTTAAGAGAAAAACGTGATACCATAGCGTAATTCTCAGGGGTGTAGGAGTGCACAGGTTGAGGATAGGCGTCTCACCTGTCGGAAAGGTCCCCACGTGATAAGGGAAAATCAGAATAGTTTTGACTTTGCGAAACTCCTGACTGAGTCCGCAAAAATCCATGGTCATCTTTGCGCCGGCCAGGTGCTCGGTGTTCGCATGTCCATGCTCGGGCTCCGGGAAATCGGCATCTCCGATCCCCGGGGCAAAGACCGGAAGAGCATCATGGTCTACGTGGAAATGGACCGCTGCGCCACCGACGCGGTGCAGTCCGTCACGGGCTGCAGTCTCGGCCACCGGACCATGAAGTTCATGGACTACGGAAAAATGGCGGCGACGTTCCTGAACCTCAGGACCGGCAGGGCGGTCCGTGTCGTCGCCCGTGAGGATTCACGGAACAAAGCAAAAGAGTATTTCCCCGCAATCGCGGACAAATATGCGGCCCAGCTCGAAGCGTACAAGGTCATGTCCGACGAAGAGCTTTTTGACGTAATGCAGGTGAAGGTAACGCCGCGGACCGAGGACATGCCCGGCAGGCCCCTCCGCAGGACCCGATGCGACGGGTGCGGAGAATATGTCCAGGACATGCGGGAAATATATCGAGAGGGGAAGGTTCTCTGCAAGCCCTGCGCAGGGGAAGGATACTATACAACGGAAAAAGCATCGACCGCAGAGGTCGCAGAGACCGCAGAAAAAGAAAATACAGGGTAACTACCCAGGTCAGCCACTTCGCTTCGGCGCAAGACGCGCCAGAGTGCTCTGTGACGATTTCAGCGCTGCGGCGCAGCACCCGCAACGCTTTCGCTTCGCACGCGTTGTTTTGGCAGCGGCGGCGTACCGGTGTTGATCTTGGGCGCGCTTCGTTGCGCCTGTGCTCAGCGGCAGACCTGAGTAGTTACAATACAGGATTCAAAACGGAAGATTCAAGCGTTAATTCCCAGCGGTTAAAGAATTTTATAAAGTGATGCGTTATGCAGAAAAGTCATAACGGTATGGAAATAAGATCCAAGCTCTGGATCGAGATGGACGGCGAGCCTGTGTTCGGCAGGGGCAGGCGCTTCCTCCTCGAAGCCATCGAAAGCCACGGGTCGATCAACCAGGCGGCAAAGGAAGTGGACATCTCGTTCCGCAAGGCATGGAGCCATATCAAGGCCATGGAAGAACGGCTCGGCATTAAACTTGTCGCACGACAGGCCGGCGGAAAAAACGGCGGCGGCGCAACCCTCATGGACGATGCGCGCAAGTTCCTGAAAAAATACGAAGCGCTGGAAAAGGGCATACAGGCGCTTGTGGATAAACGTTTCAGGAGTGTTTTCGAATAGGATGAAAAAAATACTTTGGGACATTTCCGGGGCATTCGGCGACATCGGCGTTCTTTTTCCTCTTGCAGTCGCCCTGATTGCGAAGAACGGCATGAATCCGACCGCGCTCTTCCTGATGGCGGGCCTGTTCTACGCCGCATCGGCCCTCTACTTCAGGATCACCATGCCGGTGCAGCCGCTGAAAGCGATGTCGGCGATCGCCATTGCTTCGGGATTGACCTTCAGCGTCATCAATGCGGCGGGCGTGGTCATGGGGGCGATCCTCATTTTCATCGCCGTCACGGGCCTGAGTAATCGGCTCGGAGACCTTTTCCCGGTTTCCGTCATACGGGGCATCCAGCTGGGGCTGGGCGCAATGCTCGTCAAAACCTCCGTCGGCCTTATGCGGCCCGACATGGCTGTCGCAGGCGTTGCCGCGATATTCCTTATTCTAACGATCACGTTGTTGAGGAACATACCGCCGCTCATTCCCCTCCTTGCATTCGGAGCGTTCCTTTCCTTCCAAAGAGCGGCGCCGGCGATCATCGGTCCGGTCGCCATGCTGCCGGCCGTCCCGAGTTGGGATAATCTCCGGCTGGGATTTACCGTCCTCGTTCTGCCTCAGATAGCGTTGACGTTCGGCAATGCCGTCGTTGCGACAAATGAAACGGGCAGATTGCTGTACGGTGAAAGAGCGCGGCTGCTCAACCTGAAAAGCATTCCCCTGAGCATGGGAATCGCGAACATCGTTTCCGGGCTGGCCGGCGGCGCACCCCTGTGCCACGGCTGCGGCGGGCTCACCGCGCACAACAAATTCGGAGCGACCAGCGGCAAGTCGGGCCTGATCATCGGCGGTGTGCTTATTGCTTTCGGACTTCTCTTCGGTCATTCCGCGGTAGCCGTTGTATCCGCTTTTCCCCCGGGCATCCTGGGCGCGCTCCTCTGCTACGTCGGCGTACAGCATGCATTATTCATAAGAGACGTTCTCGGAGATAAAACGGCGACATTCATTGCGGTAACCGTCGGATTATTGGGATTTGCACTCGGAAATCTTACCATCGGCTTTCTCGTCGGATTGACGATTCACTACGGGCTGTCGGGAGTTAAAAAGATCGCGAGAACGTAGGAGGGGATTATGTGCGATATTCATGATTCTGAACCGGACGCCGGGATATCGAGTAAAACAGTTCGTGTCACCGAGGCTGTCGGCACGGTCCTGGCCCATGATATCACGGAGATCAGGCCGGGAGAGTTCAAGGGCAGGGCGTTCAAAAAAGGCCACATCATCCGGGAAGAGGACGTGCGTCACCTCCAGCGGCTCGGCAAGGAGCATCTCTTTGTTCTGAACGTGGCAGAAGACGAGATGCACGAGAATGACGCCGCCCATGCCATTGCAAAGGCCCTCATGGGAAACGGCGTGAATATCCAGGGAGAGCCCACGGAAGGCAAGATCAATATTGTCGCAGATAAGGACGGCCTCCTCAAGATCAACAGAGAAGCGCTTTTCGCGTTTAACATGCTCGGCGACGTTATGTGCGCTACCCTCCATGACAACAGCTTCGTAAAGAAGGACCAGGTCGTAGCAGGCGCCAGGGCGATACCGCTGGTGGTGAAGAGGGCTGTTGTGGATGATGCGGTGATGATAGCTGAAAAAGCGCGGAAGGTGGAACGCAGAGGGCATAGCGCAGAGGGCATAGCGCAAAACCAAACACCAAGCGCTCTGCTCCATGCTCCATGCGAAAGTGCATCAGGGCTTATCGAAGTCAAAGAACTGCGAAAGCCCAAGGCCGGCATCGTCATCACGGGCAACGAAGTCTATCACGGCAGGGTCCAGGACGCCTTCGCCCCCATCATCGCGAAAAAGATCGAAGCCTGCGGCGGCAAGATCGTAGGGACCTACTACGCCCCCGATGACGTGACGTTCATCGAAGAGCGGCTCCGGGAGCTCCTGAAGGCCGGGGCGGACCTTCTTATCACCACCGGCGGCATGTCCGTGGACCCCGACGACGTCACCCGGTTCGCCATCAGGAACCTCGGCGCAACGGACCTTACCTACGGATCAGCGGTGCTGCCGGGCGCGATGTTTCTGGTGGGGTATTTAGGCATAGAGCATAGCGCAGAGAGCATAGAGCATAGCGCAAAGGGCATGGGGCAAGAACCCTCTGCCCTCTGCACTCTGCACTCTGCTGCCATCCCCATCCTCGGCATCCCCGCCTGCGGCATGTACCACAAGGTCACCATCTTCGACCTCATTCTCCCGCGCATTCTTGCGGGAGAGCGGATCGGAAGAAAGGAACTCGCCGAGCTGGGCCACGGCGGGCTCTGTCTTAACTGCAAAGAGTGCCGGTATCCGGTCTGCCCCTTCGGGAAGTGAGAGGTGCAGAAAGAAAATGCAAAAGTCAAATTTCAAAATGCAAATTGCAAAATTGTGGTATGGCCCCAGGCATGATTGATTCATTCGTAAAAAGTCCTAAAAGCCGTCTTTGCGAGAGGTCCCTCGCTCGTCATTGCGAGCCAGAGGCGAAGCAATCTCGTTTTAACGCTCGGGATAAACTCCGCAATCTCGTAGTTTGTAACTGTCTGAAAAAATGAGATTGCCGCGTCGCTCCGCTCCCCGCAATGACAGCACGGGGGACTTCATACGAGACCATCAAATGAATCAGAAAAATGATTCAATTGCATTATTGAGTGTATGTGCATTCTCTGATTTAATTCTATTATAAATTGTAGTTTTCGCCGACCCGCCCCACCCGTTCCCTGTATAGCCGTTTTCTATATTGGCCACAAGGAGGCATCCCATGACGCGCGCACCAAGGAATAAAATGTTCTTGTTGTCGCGGCTTCCTGTCTATTGAGGGTCGTACATAGTTGTCCTCATGTCCCGGAGAAGAGGGCCGGCGTCGAACATTCACTGATTGCATGGTTGTCGATGAGGGTGGAACCATGGCAGAATCAACGGCAGATACAACGTGGTCCATGCATGCTAAGAGCTTGTGCAACTCCCCGTCAGCCGCCGGACTCCTGCTTATGATGGCTGTCTCGATCTTCTTCGTTGAGCTGCTTGTAATGACCGTCATCCATGAACTGCCCTTTACCGTGGAACCCGAGGGTTTTGTCGAAGGGCTCCTGGACTCCCTGCTTCTCATCCTCCTGCTTTCGCCCATGCTGTACTACTTTCTCTTCCGGCCGCTGCTCCTGCACATCACCGAGCGCAAACTCGCCGAGGAGGGCCTTCAGCGCGAACGCAACAAGCTCAAGGGGATCCTCGATGTCATGCCGGACGGCGTCTGTACCGTCGGCAAAGACTATACGATCCAGTATGTCAACCCCATGCTCGAAAGACAATTCGGGCCCCGGAACGGGCACAAGTGCTACGAGTACTTCCATGGCCGGATCGCGGTCTGCCCCTGGTGCAAGAACGAGGATGTCTTCGCCGGGAAGCCGGTGAGATGGGAAATGCGCGCGGAGAAAACGGGGCGCACCTACGAGCTCTTTGATACGCCGGTCGCCAATGATGACGGCAGCGTCCTCAAGCTCGAATTCGTCCACGACATTACCGACCGAGTGAAGTCCGAGCAGGCGCTCCGGGAGTCGGAGCTGCAGCTCCGGCGCCTTTCGGCGCAGCTCATCTCCGCCCAGGAACAGGAGCGGCGGCGCATCTCCCGTGAGTTGCACGATGAGCTGGGGCAGGCCCTGACGCTCATGAAACTCCAGCTGCGATCGATCGAAGAGAGATTGCGGCCGGACCAGGGAGACCTGCGCGGCGAATGCGACCACACCCTGCGCTATCTCGATCAGGTGATCGACGACGTCCGGCGGCTCTCCCGCGACCTGAGCCCCGCCGTGCTCGAACACCAGGGGCTTACCGCGGCACTGCGCGGGCTGCTGGCCAATTTTGCCAAACCCCTCGGTATCGAAGCGGTCTTCGACGATGGAGGAGTGGATCTCGACGGCTTGTTTCCGCGCGACGACCGGACCCTCCTGTACCGGATCGTCCAGGAGGCGCTGACCAACGTCGGAAAGCACGCCGGGGCCAGGAACGTCTCGGTCGTCGTCACCCGCCGCGACAGGGTGGTTTCCCTTCTCATCGCCGATGACGGCAGGGGGTTTGACGTGAAACGGGAGACTGCCAAGGCTTCCGCGGAGCGCGGGCTGGGATTATACGCCATGGAGGAGCGGGCGCGGATGCTTGGGGGCCTTCTTGAGGTTTGGAGTGAAGAGGGGGGCGGCGCCGGCATCGCCTTCAGCGTGCCGGTGGAACGGAGGGCTTCCTCTCATGAAGCACTATCGCATAGCACTGGCTGATGATCACGCGCTCTTGCGGCAGGGGCTCAGAAAGATCATCGACGAAAAGGCCGGCCTGACGGTTGTCGGGGACGTGGGAGACGGGCTCGCCCTGCTGAACCTGGTAAAGAAAGCCGCGCCCGATATGGTGATCCTCGACATCTCCATGCCGAACCTCCGGGGGCTCGAGGCGGCCGGTGAGATCAAACGCGCCCACCCCGGCGTGAAAGTGCTGATCCTCACGATGCACAAGGACGTGGAATTCCTCAATCAGGCCTTTTGCGCCGGCGCCGACGGGTACCTGCTCAAGGAGAACGCGGACGTGGATCTGTTCTCCGCCATCGAGCGGATCAGAAGCGGGAAGCGCTATGTACCTCCTGAACTCTCTGATGAACTGACGGAGAACTGGGCCCGGCGGTTCCGGAAAGATCAGGGGCCTTCATTCGACCCCGGGCCGCTTACCGCCCGGGAGCGCGAGGTCCTGAAGATGACGGCAGAGGGCAGGACAGCGAAAGAGATCGCCGAGCTTTTGTTCATCAGCTCCCGCACGGTCGAGCATCATCGGGCAAATATCATGAATAAGTTGAACCTGAAGAAGGCGACGGACATCGTCAAATACGCAATGCATAATCGGTATATCTGAGTTCCCGCCGCCGCGGCTGCAATCTTCGTTCTAGGTAGTTCCACGCATGCCAAAATGAGTAGTCTGTCCCATTGCGGACTCCCCCCTTTCCTTCCATAATAAGTCATTACAACAGTCTCACGCCGCGCAGCACCTTACTGCACAAAAAATGGCAGAAAGCGGGCTCTGCGCGCCATCGCACGGGACAGCGGTCCGGCTTCTTGAGAAGCTCTTTGTGTGCCTGGAGAGAAGCCGATGATGGTGGTTTCGGCTGTGAGATGGTTGCAACTTGCCCGCGGACGATGCCAAAAAGGAGGATAGTCATGAAAACATCACGGATTTGTAAAGGCGCGGTCATGGCAGTATCGTTCGCTGTGATCCTGTCAGGATGGTCAGGCCCGGCAATTGCCCTGAATGAGGAGTGCGCCCCTTGCCACCAGCAGCGGGTGAGCGACATTGCTGCCTCATCGCACAAGGGCCTTGTGTGCGAGACCTGCCACGAGGGAGCGGCGAACCACGGCGGGAACATGACCGCAAAGACAACGGTGCACTTCGACCTCGAGGTCTGCGGAACATGCCACGCGGACCAGTATGCGACGTACACTTACGGCGACAGCTACAAGACCAAATACGGCGGCTCTCCCGCCCAGTACAGCAAGCTCAATGATTTCATCCACTACAACGACATCATTGACGGCTACGGGTTCACGAAGGAGTACAACGAGGAGCGCTCCCACAACGTCATGCTCCAGGACCACTTCGACGTGACGCGCGGCAAGTACGACACCTGCCTGCAGTGCAAGTCGACGAAGCTTGCCTATTACTGGGACTCGGGCAAGGAACGTGTCATCGAGAACGATACGTACGTGAAAGGCGGCCATATGGCAACGGGAATTACCGTTCCCAAGGGCACGAAAGTGAGCATGAAGACGGCGCGGGACGCTCCCTATCCGAAGACCCATGAGGTCCAGGTGCTCGTGACCCTTCCCAGCGGGGTGATGTATTCGAGCTATGATTATCCGGGAGCAAGCAAGAACGGTACATGGACATGGTCTGCACTGTATGCTTTGACCGTGAATGAACTCCCCTCCAACTCTCCCACCAGGCTTTCAGGAAACGGCTGCAACCATTGCCACAATCCCCACAAGGTCGCCCGTGATACGTCGACAGGAGAGCTTATCGGCTGGCGGATCATCCGGAAGTCCCTGATCGATGCCATCGGCAGGCGGGGTCTTAATCCCTATGAATCGGGAAGTCCCAAGGTCTTCAACGGAGATAAGCCGCTTACGCAGGCCGAGTATGTTGCCCTCTGCGGCCAGTGCCATGTGGAGTATGTCTGTGGAGACAGCCCCATAGACCATATTGACCGCGACTACTTCCCCTGGGGCAAGGTGTTCGATCTGGAAACTATATACAGCAGCGTGTTCCCGGGATACGGGGAATTCAGCGGCCTGAAATATATCCAGGATTGGAAGCACGGGACCGGACCGCTCTCGAGCCCCTTTGCACCGGCAAACGGCGTCTACTACAACACTCCCTATCCCATCAATGAAGAGCTGATCAAGAGCCAGCATCCCGAGGCAGAGACCTACTGGAACAGCCGTCACTACGGCAACAGTGCACCGTGCTTCATCTGCCATATGCCGAAGGTGACAAAGACGACCGGCGGCGCCGTCTTCACGAGCCACTGGATGGCTTCGCCCTTGAAATACATGGCCCCTGCTCCGGTCGCGGCATTTGCCCAGACCTTCGGCCTCAATCTGGACAAGGACGGTATCATACCGCCCTGCGGCGCCTGCCACGGCGGAACGCTCCCCCGGATGAAGACCAAGGCCGAGAACATCCAGGACGGCATCTATTCCAGCGCTCTGACGGTCCAGCAGGCCCTGGTGGACAGCCTCGCCGCCATCAAAGCGGCAAAGGACGCGCTGGCAGCAGGGAAATACGTTAATACCACGCTGCTCAAGAGCGCCGCCGATGACCACCGGGCCGCCCATGTGCGGTGGGAAAACCTCATTATCTCGGAAAACAGCATGGGGTTCCACAATCCGTCCGAGGTGGACGGAGAACTAAGAAACGCCCTCTCGCTCGCCCAGTCCGCGAAGACGAAGGCACAGGATGCGCTGATACCGCCGAGGAGGTAGAAAGCTTTTCAGGAAAGATAATCACACCCTGCATCGGGAGGGGGGAAGCTTTCCGGCATGCAGATGTAGGCATGAAGAAAAATTTCTCCTTTCCCTTCGATTTTCCCGACAACAAGAAAAGAAGGAGGAGACCGGGAACCATTACTCGTTTAAAAGAAATTGGAACGTAAAGCGAGGCCTACCGCTTCCGCGCGGCTGTGAACGCCCAGTTTGGAAAAGATATTTTTCAAATGGTTTCGCACTGTTGTAGCACTGATGAAGAGCTGGGCGGCGAGTTGCGGGGTTTTCAAACCTTTTGCCGTCAGCTCCAGGATTTCCATTTCCCGCGCAGTGAGCTGATATTTGCACGGCTTGGCGTTGTTTTTCGGGAGCTTCGCCTCAGCGGCGAGGCGCTTGATAAGACAGTAGGCGTCGACGCGGCGAAAAACCAGGAATGCGATCGCATCGGTCCTTTTCCGGCCGGCAGCGGGGGTAACGAATGTACCCACGTTTACTACAACAGGAGCGATTGTCGGGCCCTGTATGACCAGGTCATGATCCGCGGCCGATTCCCGTCTCCGAAGTTTGCTGAAAATCGGACAGTCAGGCCTGCAAAAAACATCCCCATTGAGATCGGACCCGCGGACGACGTCATTGCAGCTCTTATCTCTCACCTGACCGGGCGGCAGTCCGAATAATCTCTCGCACGCGCGGTTCCAGAAACAGATGCGCTGATATTGATTAATGCCGATTACCGAATCGGCGGAGTTCTCAAAAAACTCTTCGATCATCCGCATGGCGCCGGCCCTCTGTCCTGGAGTATCGATAAAGAGCGGGCTCTTCCGGACCAGCGGTCACTGCCGATTGCGTAACAGGGGATTATCCGTCCCGCGACCGCATGACAGCTCGCCGAAGAGTGCTCGATGGGGTTTTTGTACAAATAAAATAAATTATATCACAGTACCAGTGCAATTGCAGTTTATTGTCAAAAAGAGTTCAACTAATTGCAACTAATTGTCGGAACATTGATAGTAAAGTATTGGGAAAAAGTGCATCAAAAAATTGACTCAATTGAGTTATTGAGAGTATCTGTATTTTCTGATAGCTTAATACAATAATTTTGGT
>ERZ1292625.1477-Hain-H41-01um-R1-1477-length-27803-cov-12_pt1 | contig 27803 bp, 23 predicted proteins | sample MGYA00564400_ERZ1292625 | MGnify/ENA primary metagenome ERZ1292625 (study PRJEB36523, sample SAMEA6512639) | groundwater metagenome | collected 2019-01-08 | study: AquaDiva: Metagenomics assemblies of 32 groundwater samples | reverse complement strand
CCCTACTCCGACACCAACGCCTACTCCGACACCAACGCCAGAGCCACTTACGTGTGTCCCCGCCCTTCAAGTCGTTACCGCGGGTAACGGGAATGACCAAGCATTTATTGGGGCGCTCGGTGGAACGGGAACGTATGCGTGGACAGCTCCGGGGGGGAATCCTACTGCAACAAGCGGTGCACTCATTGGAGTCCAGTATCCGAACGTTGCTGGAGGCGCGTTGTTTGACGTCACAGTAACAAGCGGAGATCGGTCAACCACGTGCCAGGTTGTTGTGGCCTTTGAAGATTTTGCATGCGTTATGCCATCTGGGCCGTTCTCTCCGGGAGCTCCCATAACATTTTCCCTCTCCGGCTCTGGCATCCCGCCATTCCTTTGGCAGGCGTTTGATGCCGATGCCGATCCACAAGACGGCGAAGGGGAAACATTTACAGTCACCTTCGCTGATGCCGATCCTGCGGAGCGTGAAGTTGTTGTAGAGAGTCGCACTGGGCGCTCTGCAACATGTCCCCTCACACTTACCGCCCCCACACCGACTCCTACAGAGCCGCCAGTAAGTCCGACTCCCACTCCGACTGAACCACCGGCATCTCCAACACCAACTCCTACAGAGCCGCCAGCTTCACCCACGCCAACACCTACCACACCACCCGTCTCGCCAACTCCAACGGCGACGCCACTCCCCCTTTCTTGTGAGCCGCTCGCACAGCTTGTTGATGTAAACCAAGAAGCGCATATGGTCGCATTGGGTGGCAGTGGCACATATACGTGGAGCGCGACAAACGGCCAACCAGTAACGGGGAACGGGCCAGTATTTTCCGTTGCCTTTTCATCCTCTTTCGCAAGCTCGAGTCAGGATATAGTCCTTTCTGACGGCGTAAGTACTGCAACATGTGTGGTTGCCGTCGCGCCGCTTACCGTCACATCCCCTACTCCGACACCGACGCCCACCACGCCACCCGCATCTCCAACGCCAACTCCTACGGAGCCGCCAGCTTCACCCACGCCGACACCGACAACACAGCCCACGGTAACACCAACAAGTGCGCCACCTTCCGGAGGAACCGGCCCCACCGTCCGCCTTGAGATAGAGAAGCTCGTCCGTCGTGATGGTACAGGAGCAGTAGAGAGTGAGAGTATTACCGCAGCACCAGGAGATCTCGTATTCTATACCATTCGTATTCGCTCTGTAGGAAATGATACTGCGCGCAATGTGGTCTTTGCTGATGAGCAACCAGCTACCATTACCCGCATTGCAGGGACTACCACGCGCGACGGTGCTCCTGCAGGAGATGGTGATATCGCGCTGGGTGACATGGTACCAGGACAGAGTGTAACCATTCGCTTCCAGGCACGGGTAGCGGGATCTGGTGTATTCCCTGCAGGAACCTCAACCCACATTAATACTGCACATGCACGGTCTACCAATGCGCTCAATGTGAGTGACCAGGCCTTTGTGCAGGTCGCTACAACAGGAGTGCCAGCAATAGGAGGCTCTCCGCTCACCATGCAGCTTACAAAAGAGGGGCGCAACGTCACCCGAGGAGACTTAACTGCGACGACTCCCGTACAGGCAGGGGCGCGAGACACAATTGAATTTACGCTTCGCGTACGAGCGGGAACCCAGCCGCTCACCAATGTAGTAGTTCAAGACGCTCTCCCCATTGAAATAAGCTTCATCTTTGGATCTGTAGGTATAGATGGCATATCGCGCCCCGACGCCAATATTGAAACTGGGATCGCCCTAGGAAATCTCCAGGCAAATCAAGAGAGTACTATTCGATTCTCCGCGCTCATGCGCGATCCCTCAAGCCTTGGGACGCTTGGCCGCACGATTATTAATCGAGCCCAAGCGCGAGCTGATAACGTGCCCCTCATTGTAGCGGAGCTTCCTATTTTCTTACCCGGGGTCATCTCGCTTGTCGCGCAGGTCCAAACAGGGCCGGCCGAGACACTATTCCTCGCACTTGCGCTTGGCTCCTTTGCAGGCGCCGCATATGCCGCATATGCACACACAAACCGTTTCCGCACAAAAGAAGCGCGCGACCTTCTGAAAGAAAGTCCGCGAGAAAACTTCAAGCAATGAGCTCTTTCTCTAAAAAAGGCTTACTTACTATAGCAATACTCCTCCTCTCTATTGGAGCCCTATGGGTCGTGCGCATTCTCTCTCATTCTACTCCCTCAAAAAGCAGTGGCTCAACTGGAAATCTTCACTGCTCTCCGATATATCAGTCCGTTATTGCAGGAGACACAGTGACTCTTTCCGCAACTGGTGGGAGTGGTGTATACACGTGGGTCGCAGAAGACGCAGAACACGGCTCTGGATCTGGAGATACATTCACCACGCGCTATATGCACGGGTCAGTTGATGGTGATCCTCAACGTAAGCCGGTTGTGCTCCAAAGCGGCAATGACATCGCATTCTGTGAAGTCTACGTCACTGAAGCAACATTCGCGCAAGGCGCAACAACGCCGCCGCTGCGTTGTCTCCCGCTGTATCAAACACTGTTCCAAGGACAAGAAGCTCGTATTATTGCTACGGGCGGCAGTGGCACCTACGCGTGGAATACAAATAGCGGGAATCCTGCGAGTGGCACTGGGACTTTATTTAGAGTAACGCCTCAAGAAGGCACCGTCCACCACACCGTGCGAGTTTCTACTTCGGGACACATCGCGGAGTGTGGCATAGGCGTTATCCAAACTCCACTCCCCTAATTGTATGGGCCACTATTCTTTTTCCATATCACGAACATGGCTTACAGCAATCGTTAGCACCTTCGCCTTCACTATTGGTGCACTAGCTCTTTTTCAGAGCACTCTTTCTGCGCCCGGGCTTTCATCTTTGCAAGCCGATCTTCAGCCACTTTCGTGCAACCCGAAAAGTCCCGTCGTCGCACCTGGCCAAGACCTCATTGTGCTTGCCGAAGGAGGCACTCCTCCCTATCAGTGGAGCATCCCCAACGCACCTATTGCATACATGACTACCGCAGATTCGGTTGCTATTGTTGCATTTGCCACAGGAACGTCTGGAAAACAAGAGATAGTCATTACCAGCAAAAATCAAACCGCCCAGTGCTCGGTTATCGTACGGTAGACTGGTCTTGCACCCTTCACCGCTGAATGGTATCTCTAACATACGCATGCCCTCACGCCCAATTACCACATGGGAAGAAGCTCGCTCGCCTCTCCAGGCATGGATTCGCATCGCGCCCGCACACCACTCAAAGCTCGAAATATTAGGCATTAAAACACCTCGAGACCTTTTGTGGCACCTGCCTCATCGCTATCAAGATTTTGGCGCTCCCCGCTCACCTGGCCAGGTCCGTCCGGGAGATGTTGTCACGTGCATCGGTCTTATCGCATCGATTACTAATACGTATATTTTCCCGCGACGCATGACGGCGACAGAAGCCGTTCTTGAAGATGCTGGGGAGCACATCCGAATTCGTTGGTTTCACCAATCATACCTTGCAAAAGCAATTCCTGAAGGAACGCGTGTTCGCGTTGCTGGAAAAGCATACCGCGATAAAAAAGGAGTGTACCTTGCCAGCCCGACATACGAAGTGATCCCGCTCGATAAAGATGAGCCCGCCCCCCTCGGACTTATCCCTGTATATCCCGAAACAGAGGGGGTAACTTCTCGTGGGCTACATAGTTATGCAAAAAAAATACTCGCGCTATGGCATGTCCCCGACCCCCTTCCCGACCCCCTCCGCGTCGAACAATCTCTCCCGCCCCTTCGAGACGCTCTCCACATGGTCCACACCCCAACAGAAATGAGCGATGTAAAGCGCGGGAAAGAGCGACTTACCTTCGATGAGGTGCTCGCGCTCCATATTGGCGCACTCCAACAGCGACGCATCACACACGCAATCCCCGGGGTCCCAATCCCACCAGATCACGAAGCGCTTAAAAAGCATATTGGCGCACTCCCGATAAAGCTCACCGACGATCAACGTGTGGCGCTTTTTGAAATCATTACCGATATGGAACGCCCATTTCCAATGAACCGCCTCCTTCAAGGAGATGTGGGAAGTGGGAAAACAATTGTTGCACTCCTCGCAGCCACGCATGCCATGCACGCTGGTCACCACGCGGTGCTTCTGGCGCCAACCGAAGCCCTTGCACACCAACACGCAAAAAGCGCAGAGCACCTACAACAGACCCTTGGTATTCGAGTTGCACTTATAACCGCACAAGAAACTAGTATTGACGGGCGCGTGGTCCCGAAGACTCGCGCTCGTTCAGTGATAAAGGGGAAGATCCCCTACCTTATCATCGGGACACATGCCCTCATGGCAAAAGGGGTATCACTCCCCCACATAGGACTTGCTGTCATCGATGAACAGCATCGTTTTGGGGTTGACCAACGCCGCGCCCTTATCGCAACAGCACAACGCGCGCCACACCTTCTCGCGCTCACCGCAACTCCCATTCCAAGAACACTTGCCCTCACGATCCTTGGCGACCTTGATATCTCAACCATCCGCACGAAGCCCGCAGGGCGCAACCCCATTATCACACACATTATTGCGCCGAAAGATCGAGCAAAGGCCATGGAACACATGCGCGCTCTTATTCGCGATGGAGCACAGGCATTTTTTATATCTCCACGCATCAACGAGGATGCTGTAAGCACAGATGCTCCTCTTGAATCAGCACTCTATGATCTTCGGGCGGCAAAAAAGGCACATACCGTGCTTGCGCAAGATGTGTTCCCAGAATTCTCCGTCTCACTGCTCCATGGACGCATGAAGCCAGCAGAACGCTCGGCGGTTATGGCAGGGTTTCGTGATGGGTGGCACCACGTACTTGTCGCAACAACACTCATCGAAGTTGGCATCGATATCCCCAACGCACGCATTATTGCGATTGAGCACGCAGATCACTTCGGCCTTGCACAACTCCATCAACTTCGTGGACGCGTAGGTCGTGGTGAGGGACAGTCTCACTGCTTTCTCTTTGCTTCGTCGCCAGAAAAAACAGAGCACGAGCGTCTTGCGCTCCTTGCATCGTGCGACGATGGATTTGAATTAGCCGAGCACGACCTTGAGCTCCGTGGTGCTGGCCAATTCTTTGGATTTAAACAGTCGGGCACCTCTGATTTACGCCTTGCACTAAGCGCAACGTCACGCACTGTGACTCGCGCACGAAACGCCGCTCGAGTACTCCTTCATGAAGATCCTCGTCTCTCACGTTATCCAGAATTAAAAGCCAGAGTTGCTGAAGTAAGGGCCATTACTCACCCCCAGTAGCGTGTCGAGCCTTCGGAGTCACCCAGAAACCAAGATATTTCCCAAACATAAGTCGAGTTTGTGATTCGAGTGCTGGGAGCGCGCCAAACGCCATAAGATTAATAGGGAGCAGAAGCCACTGAAGAATCATCCAAAGAAACGCCCGCTTACCATACTGCGGCGGCCGAGGAGGCAACAGCGCGACGCTAATCGCTACGTTTGCCACAAGACCAACTGCCGCAAGCGTCATAATAAAGCGAGTTACCTGGGGTAAATTATACGAGAGCACCGTCGTTGCAAACGCGCTACCTCCCACAATAACTGGTAGCCATCCGAGTAAAAAAATGACGAGTGAGTGCGTTGCCGCAGAGTGAGAACTCTCAATCATAAAAAAGAGAGACCGAAGCTTTGTGCGCAATGGAATGCGGTTATTCTGAAGAAACCCATACATAAAATATGGGTTATTTTCAACACCAAACATCCACCGACGGATCTGCTTATATTGATTGAGAAGCGTTTGCCAAAATGTTGGAGCGACATTCGCGTCCATGGCGATAGGAAATGCGAGCGGAACAGTGCGCCAATCACCATCGAAACGCAGTAAACACTGCCAGAACACACGAGAATCTTCAGACACCACATTCGTCTGCCAGTATCCAACGTCCACAAGAGGCGCAAGGCTCATAGAATGAGATGAGAACGTTACTAAGTGCTCCGGGCGTGCCTGCTGGATCATCTGCCAGAATGTAGTTGCAAAGGCAAAAACACGCGCGAATGCAGGAGCCTCCCAAATATTATTGGTAAAAAGAGGTACTGGCTGGAATGACGAACGCGTTGGTTTTTCTGCGGTAAGGTAGTGCCATGTCAGCATAGAAAAAAAGCTTTGGTGTACAACTGAATCAATATCAAACACAGAAACCAGCACGCGCTCATGAGGAATCCCGCTTGGATTAATGTACTCCGAAACCACCTGTCGAGCAGCCCATGAATCATTTGAACCCTTCCCTGGGATCTCCCCCGCGATACCGTGGGGGTGGATAGTCACGATAAGCTTATGAAATACGGAGCCAAATTCTGCCACAATGCGTTCCGCGGTCTCTTGAGCGGGAGCGCCGGCGCGGCCCTCTGTTGCAAGCACTACAATCATCTTCTCTCGAGGATGCGTAGACCGCATAAGCCCCAAAAAGCTCTCTCGCACAAGCGCATATGGCTCCGTATACATGGGGAGGATAACAAGGTGGTATATATCATCCCAGCGTGCGCCCCGAAGCTCTGGTGCATGAGCTACAATATCCAGAATTTCTCTATCCCAGTCACGTTGCACATATCTCCGCATCGTGCTGAATGTGGCACGCATGTGCATTGAGAGGTACATCGCCTTTAAAAGCCAATACACATCAAAGGCAATAATAAAAAGAGCTATTGGCGTTGGCGCAAAAAACGGCAAGATAAGAGTTGCAATAAGCGTCCCCCACGCCAAAAAGCCCGGGAGCATTTCCAGGGCGCGATATGTCCAATATGCGCGACGATCATGCGAAAGATCCTGCGCGCTTCCGATGTGGAGATAGTGTGGCAGCATGTAATACAATGCGAGCGAGCTCATCAATCCCAGCCCCTCCCCCCTCTTTTAATGCACGGTCCACTTTTGCTAAAAGCTCCATGACACGAACACCATGTTCTTGCGTGACACCCATTGCTCGCGCATATGATTTGCGGACAACGAACGGGTGGATCCCCGCATCGCGCGCAATACGTTCAGGAGGGCTCCCACGCCGAGCAAGATCTCCAACGATAATCGTAGTGCGCACGTGATGCGCAAGCAGTCCCAAAAGTCGAAGCGGCTCCTCTCCTCCAGTTATAAGGCGTATGCACCGCGAAAGTGCGACATCAGCCCTCCCGACTGCGATATCATCGAGTAACGCGAATGCGTTTTCTGATATCGACGGAGGGATAAGAGCATCAATATCTGCTCGAGAAACCTCACTATTATTGACATAATTCTGCAGTTTGTCAATCTCGTGCGCGAGCGCCCACGGATCGACGCCTCGGCGTTCAATAAGCATATGCGTCGCATCGGAAGCAATCCGCAATCCGCGCACTACGCACTCTTGGCGCACCCATTCTCCCATGCGCGCTACTGGGGGCAAGAGAAACGTCTTCGAAAGTTTCGCGCCCTTGAGCGCAGCGGCATATGCCGGGTGTCCCTTCTGTAAAGCATCCCCGTCTATGGGCTCTGTGACAATAACTGCAATATCCTTTGCCTCGCAGGCTCGGGAATCAATAAGTAATTGCGTGGCGATGGCAACGAGATCTTTTTTTCCAACAACCGACGGGAAACGCAGTAGCTGTACGCCTCCAAATAATGACGAAGCTTGCAAGGCGTCGCTTGCAAGACGTATCCCTTCTTCAGAAGAGAAATCGCAGGCAATCACTCCCCCGTGATGGGGGTTTTTGATCGCATGTGCGCGAATAACATCATCCGCTGCCCGAGCGACGCGGTAGGTGTCGGTTCCAAAGAAAGTGATGATCATAGCGTACTAGCAATACCTTCGGGTACTATATGAATCCATACCACCCCGTATTGTAATGTCAAAGGGTCGCCTTGCGCATTGCGAAGTGAAAGCACGCCGTCCTCTATACTCCACACAGCACTCATGGCTGTGCCTGCTTGATATACCGTCGCGGGCCGCCCCTCCGCAAGCGCTATGGAGAGATATTGGTCACGTAGTTGTTCTGCGGGCGCACGCACCACCACGACCACATCCGCGGCAACATGAGTGTTGTTGCGTGCATCGAGTTCTGCGGTTCCGTTTCGTACACGAGTATAGCGATTTGTCACAGGATTATACGTCCATGAAACATCGAACGGTGGCAGAAAAGGAACGTCGATACGAGACACGATACTCCCCAGCTTCTTCTGGGGCACCACGTCTTCCCGAGGGAAATCTGCGAGAGCACCGGACGTGGAAATGTTAAGTCTTTCTGCCGCCTTCATGAGAAGCGCGCGACTCGTAAACCCATTGTGGGGTGCGGGGATCGCCTTTGATCGCGTGAAGTATATTCCATCATAGGCCATACCATCAACGCGGTCGAACTTCTGTGCGCGTACTAAATCAAGCGCTCCCGCCTCACCACCCCAGTGCACTAAGATGCTCCGTGTCGCCGCTACAAATGGTACAAATTCTGCACGCACGGAGCGCACAGAGCCAATGCGCTCTGGAAGATCACAGAAAATAGCCATGGCGCGAGTCACCCCGTTTGGCGTTACGGGCATCTCGAACACTATGCTCGCCGATGCTATACCTGAAAGAGGCCGAGTAATCACGTCGCCTGACAACATTACCGCCCACGGACGGGTTGTGGCGCATGCAGTCTCTCCAGAGCGAATAACGCCCCCTCCCCCGCCGCCAAGAATAGGAATGTCAACTGAATTGAAAAACAAAAAGAAAATGCCCAGAAGGAGCGCGAACACCAAGGGGATCATGACTTTTATATTCCGCATCCAAGAAAAGGAAAAAGTATACATGGCTATAGAGCAAGTGGCTCAAGGGTACCCCACGAATCTCCGCTAGCCACGTCGACCACAAGCGGCACGGAAAGCGTAACGACGGATTCCATGATAGCCTTCGCGCGGTTCGTAATATCAGTTACGCGATCTTTAGGGATTTCAAATACTAATTCATCGTGCACCTGTAACAGCATGTGCCCGGGGAGTTCCTGCTCAATCTGGACCATGGCTTTCTTGATAAGATCCGCATTCGTTCCCTGAAGTGGGTGGTTGACCGCTATGCGCTCTGCCTGCGCGCGCATTTGTGGAAACGTTGCCCGCGCATCGGGTGTAAAGCGCTTGCGCCCCCAGAGCGTTGCGACATATCCCTGTTCGCGCGCCTGCGCATGCATGCGCTCCACATAGCGAGCTACGCCAGCAAACTCTTTAAAATACTGCTCGATAAATGCGGTAGCCGTGGCGCGATCAACTCCTGCAGCCCGAGCAAACCCCAACGATCCCATGCCGTAGAGAATGCCAAAGTTGAGCACCTTTGCCTGGCGACGCATGTCTTTGGTAACCACCTCAAGCGGCACCTGAAAAATGGTTGCCGCGGTGCGTGCGTGAATATCCTGTCCCGTGCGAAACGCCTCAATCATCACGGGATCTTCGGCGATATGCGCGGCTAGGCGCAATTCAAGCTGTGAGTAATCACAGGAAACAAGTACGCTCCCCGGTATCGGAATAAATGCCTTCCTAAATTCCCGACCAAGAGCCGTCCGCGTTGGAATGTTCTGTAAATTCGGGTCCTGTGATGAGAGCCTCCCCGTTGCCGCGACGGTTTGGTTATATGTAGTGTGGATGCGGCCATCTGGGGCTATGAGCGCTGGAAATGGCTCAATATAGGTGGAAATAAGCTTCTCTAACTCGCGATAGTCTAAAATCTTTTCAATAATAGGGTGACTTCCACGCAGCTTCTCAAGCTCTCCGGCGGCGGTAGATGCGCGACCCGTGCTCGTTTTTTTGATCTTGCCGCCAAGTCCCAGTTTTTCGTACAACATCTTCGCCATCTGTTGTGGTGAGTTGATATTAAATGCCTCGCCCGCAAGTTCAAAAATTTCCCTTGAAAGATTGTCTCGCTCTTTCTGTGATTTTTTTCGAAGCGCCTCTACCACTACTCTGTCCACTAACACGCCCCGCTCTTCCATCGTCTCGAGCACGGGAATAAGAGGCGCTTCTATATCGGTATAGATATGGAGTATGTCCGCAGTGGCAAGTGCTCGCTCCAAGGCAGTAGCGAGATCGAAAAGAAGCGCGCACTGGTCGCTTAGTGCATCCTCCCCAACCTCTTTGCGCAGATGAGTGCGCACAACGCTCTGCACGTCATGCGTTCGTACGTCGGGCGCACAGAGCCATGCGGCAATATGAATATCAAAAAGCGGAGCGCTCGGGAGCGTATCCATCCCGGCCAAGCGCACCATGTGAAGCACTTGCTTTATATCGTATCCAATAATACGTGGCGCTGATCGTAACAGCGGCGCAAGGAGCCCGAGACTCTCTTTCGCAACGCACACAGGAACACCTCCTTCGGTCATCGCCCACACATCCTCACCGCTAGGCATAACCGCAATATCCTTTTCTGAAACCAGCTCGCTTATATTCCCAGACTGCTGGACTGGGAAAAGCTCCGGCGCCGCACTAGGCGCTTCCTGTGGAGCCGCCTCTCCTACTCGATCGGTGAGCACATCTTCAATGCGACGAATAAGCGACCGAAAACCAAGTCCTTCAATAAGGGAGCGTGCCTTTGTCACATCAGCGCGTTCGCGCCACATCGCATTCTCTAACGAACATGACACGGGAGCGTCGATGCGAATAGTCGCAAGCTCCCGAGAGAAACGAGCCTCGTCTGCGTGGAGCACCAGCTTCTCGGCGAGCTTTTCTGTCAGCACACCCTTTTTCTCTTTTTTCTTCCCCTTTTCAAATGTGGTCGCGGCATCAATAACGCCCTCGACCGTTTCATATGCGCCCAAAAGTGCAGACGCAGTTTTATCTCCAATGCCCGGCACACCGGGAATGTTATCTGAAGGATCGCCCTTTAATCCTTTAAAATCAGGAACTTGGTCCGGAGTAATACTAAAACGCGCATACACCGCCTTCTCATCATAAAGCGCTGTTTCACCAAGACCCTTTTTAGGCGTAAGTACAACGACGCGCTCCCCCTTCACGAGTTGCAGTGTATCTAAATCTCCCGTTGCGATCACAATCTGCATATCTTGCTCGTTCTCGAGCTGATGCACGAGTGTGCCAATGATGTCATCTGCTTCAAATCCCGGCGCCTCAAGCACGGGAATCCCCATCGCAACCATCAATTCCTGCACAAGCGGGATCTGCGCGTAGAGTTCGTCAGGCGCTTTTTCACGATGCGCCTTATAATCAGCAAACTGCTCGTGGCGAAATGTTGGTTCCGGGCGATCAAACGTGGCAATGATGTGCGTAGGGCGCACGTCGGCAATCATGCGTATCAAAATAGACGCAACACCAAACACCGCGTTGGTGACGCGGCCATCTGGTGCTGTAAGTGGCGGAAGCGCATGAAATGCCCGATGTACGAGGGCATTTCCGTCGATAAGGACAAGGCGGCGCATATGGTGTTAGCTTACACTATTTTCCATACCTTGGGAGAGCTCGTCGGGAATAGTAATCGTGCGCGCATCTCCGCCCGCGTGGGCAAGTGAAATGGTCAGTGTAGTTGAAGGTAATATGTCTGCAATGCGCTCTGGCCACTCAATGAGCATAAGCACGTCGGGGTCCGTAAAAAGTGCGGGTAAATCGAGTGAGGCGACTTCATCGGGACGATGAATACGGTAGCAATCCATGTGCACTACGTCACGTGCACCCGGGCGAGGGTATCGCTTCATGAGCACAAACGTAGGACTTCGCACCGCATCCATAACGCCCATCGCTCGCACCAGCCCCTGTACGAAGGTTGTTTTGCCGGCGCCCAGATCCCCTTCTAGGCGGATCACCAGTGCGCCGCGAGAGGTCGGGAGTGCGTCAAGAGAAGCAAGTATGCGTGCCGCAACTGCCTGTGTTTCCTGCGCTGAATGGGTCGTTATCTGCATGTATGCATTGTGGCATGAGTATGAAAAAAAATAAAAGGCCCGTGGAGCGCAGCGACCGAAGTCGCTTTGCTCTCACGGGCTCTTTCCCCTACCGCGCATGGTGCGCGCTAGGGATTGCAGGGCCGCCAGGCGGCGGAACCGCAGGGGTTGCGGCGCGCGGAGGCCGCTCCTCGGGCCTCCGCCGCGCGGATGATCGCCTCGCGATCCTCTGCCGCGTCCATGCGCTCGGCGTTCACCTCCATGCGCTTGCGCTCGTAGGCGGCGATGCCCGCATCGCGGTTCGCCTCCTCGCGCCTCGCGATGGCGTCGATCTCGATCTGATGGATCTTCTCGCGCCTCGCGAGCCGATCCGCCAACATCACGAGTGCCTCGCCGTCGTTGACGGGGACCATCCCGCCATCCTTGGCGCTGGTGAGGCCAGCGTAGTCCCGGCAGCCCTTCTCGGGGCAACCGGACTTCGGGGCTTCCTTCTCCTCCTCACCGCACCCCACGATGAAGGGGGACAGAGCGAGTACGACCGCGAGTACGACCGTGCGCATCGTCATGATTGGCCTCCTGGCCTAGTTTACGACGACCTTGAACGCATTGGGGGTTCCACCCAACACGGTGATCTGTGCTGGACCGTACGTTCGGTCCGACCGATCGAGAGTCTCCGCCACCAGATCCTGGACCTCCCAGAACGTGGTGGTCCCGGCGCCTGGCTCGAGCAAGATGTACTTCCCCGTTCGGACGCTCCCCACCGTCACGAGACACGACGTCTCGTTGACGATGAAGATTTCCCCGGTCTGCATCTTGTAGCGGGGCATCTCCGGCGCGCGCGTCTCTTCAACGCGGGGACGGGGATCGGGCCGGGACTGCATCCGCCCGAACGTCACGGGAGCGCGCAGGATGCGCGTCTCCGGCGGCGGGTAGTAGCCGCGGTCGTATCGCCGATCGTCGTAGCGGGATCGCTCCCGCGAACGATGCTCGTACCGGCGGTCGCGCTCGCCGCGTCGGACTTCGACACCCACACGAACGCGGGTGCTACCGACACGAACGCTGGCACCGACGCGGACGTCGGCGCGGTCGTGCCGCGAGTACGGCTCCTGTGCCCAAACGGGGGCACAGAGGATCGCGACCACGATGGCCGCGAACAGCTTCAAGGTCCTCATTGGCGCCCTCCTGGGCTATGCCACCCCTTGTGAGGTGGCGGGAAAACTGGAAATGGGTTTTAAAATTGCGGCCAGGTGAACCCACCTAGCATGTGTATATTATAGCAAAACTGTATGGAAAGTCAAGCCCCCTAAATATATGCAAAAACCCTTATATTTGGCGCATTTCTTTGAGCTTTTTGAGGTCTTCCCCTCTCCCCTCTGGCTCTGTTTCAAGAATCCAATCTATCGCAGAAAAGACAGGGGTGGTGAGAATGGCCTTGATTCCGCCTTCCCCAACGTGCCCAGCGCCTATGTGTTCGTGCCGATCCTTCTTTCCGCCAAGCGGCGTTTGCGAATCATTCACGTGGCTCACCTTTAAAAAGCGTAGTCCGATGTGTGTATCAAAATCGGCGAGCATTGCGGCGGCGCCTTCCGGCGTTCGAAAGTCGTATCCGGACGCAAAGGCGTGGCACGTATCAAAGCAGACGCCGCCAAATGCATCGAGCTGGGAAACAGAGCGCACCATCTCCCCCACTTCCTGAAACGTACTGCCCATCACATGCCCCGCTCCCGCAGAGGTCTCTATGAGGAGCTGGGTTGTCCCAGAGTAGCCGTCTAATATTTCATGAAGCGACTTCTTCACTCGCTCCATACCCTCTTCAAGCGTTGCCTCTCCGTAAGATCCCGGGTGGAACATCACATACCGGGCACCGAGTAAGCTGGCGCGCTCAAGTTCTTTTCGCAGGATACTCACGGATCCATGGCGTGTGCGTGGAGTATCAGAGGCGAGATTAATAATATACGGAGCATGAACCACAAACCGAGAGAGGCCATGCTCGTGCATTGCTGATTGAAAAGCCGCGATCGTTTCTTGGGTGAGGTCAGCTACCGGCCCACCTTGCGGAGAACGGGTAAAGCATTGAAACGTCTCACACCCCTCTGCCGCCGCACGGCTGGGTGCATGCTCTATCCCTCCTGCAATTGATACGTGTACACCAATAGCGTTTCTTGCCATATACCCTAGCGTACACGATATACATCAGTCTTGCTACACACATCCCAAACCCTCTCTACTACTCAACACATCAAGCGCGTATCGCAAAGCCCCACCCAAAGACTCAGCACGCTGTCGCCGCCTTACTGGCGGCGCATCTAGTTCTCGCGCCGTCGCGCTCCGAAATGCTTCGCGTATTGTGTAGGGTTCACTCCCCATACACATAGCCCCACACCCTCGGCTCTACCCTCTCGCAGCCCGAACAGTAAAGATTGCTCCATACTATAAGGTGAGGGCGAGTAGGAGCGCGAGCATTCGCAGGATGCTCGACGCGTGGTAGGGAGAGGGTATAGGCAACGTGAGAGGTAAGTTTTGAGTGGTATACACAGACACCCCATAGCCCCCCTACCCCACTTCTATATTTTTATAGTGCCGAATGTGCGCCTTCTGCGCCGCCACATCTACGGTCACTGAAATAACATCGATCTGCCACTCTTGCTCTGGGGAGTGATCATGGGCCACAAGATAGGTGCGGGCCGTTCGCAGGAGTTTTTTAATCTTCTCCCCGGTTACGTGGAGCTCTGGCTGAAAATGGGCTCCACTCCCTCTCCCCGCCTTCACCTCCACGAACACAACAAGCTCACGAATGCGTGCAATGATGTCTAATTCGCCCCACGGGCGCCGCCAATTGCGCGCAAGCACTTCGTACCCCTTACGCACAAGAAATTGGGCCGCTAAGTCTTCTGCATAGTTGCCAAAAGCACTCGTTTTTTGACTTTTTTCACTATGAACAGGTGTGGATGAAGGTCGTTGACGCATACCCTCCCCATATGCTACCATGGCGGAAGCAATTCTCCCCCCACGGGGGCTTTTGTTTTCCTAGGGGAGATGCGCCTCTTTCCCATATAGAGCCGAAACGATAGACCAGAATACAAGAGGGAGAGGGTAACGCACGTACTATTTATACTCACACCGACAATTCGTCGCTTGAGCACATCACATCGGACCAGGGCATAACGCGAAATACTCGCGTGCCGGCCGGTACTAAAAAAGAGGCCGTTCTTGCGCTTATCTGCGCAAGCGCCCTTTTGTTCTCGTTCGCAGGGGTAAGCGCCCAAGGTGAGCGCTTTGCACTCGTTCCCCAAGAGCCACTGCAATTCGCACAGACACGCTTCCTTGAAGCCTTTGGGCATGCGAGCAAAGGAGTCACCCAAGAAACCCCAACGTCTTCTCTTGAAGCTGTTCCTGGGTGGGGCGGACAAACTACCGCGACTCCAGAACTTGCAATGATTGGCGACAGCGCACTCCTTACCCTCGCTCCAGTTGATGAGGTTGCCGCAGCGCTTATCACTGAAAAACGTAGCGAAACCATCACATATCGCGTGCAAAAAGGAGACACGCTGTCTTTCATCGCTTCTGACTTTGGCGTGTCTACAGAATCAATCTTGTGGGCCAACAATCTCCGAGATGCTGACAGTATTAAACCCAACCAGACACTACGCATCCCTCCTGTTTCCGGAGTACTCCACGTGGTAAAGGGGGGAGATTCGCTCGCGACTATAGCGAAGAAGTACGGTGTCGCCGAAGACGCAGTCATTACATTTAACGGCATTCCTCGCGATGGTCGCCTTCAAATAGGCAAAGAAATTGCCGTTCCCGATGGTAAGATGAGTAGCCAAAAGAATATCGCCTCGACAACGAGTCGCTTTGGATACCTTCCCGATCTTGGCTCATTTTTCAAGCTCCCAACCATCGGTTTTAATTGGGGAAAGATCCATGGACGCAATGGCGTCGACATGGCGAATACCTGCGGTACACCCATCCACGCAGCGGCGAGTGGTACGGTGACCGTAAGCGATGCTGAGGGCTACAACGGGGGATTTGGACAATATATTAAACTACAGCACGAGAATGGCACAGAAACGCTCTATGGGCACGCGCAGAGACTCCTGGTAGGCGTAGGCGATATAGTCGAGAAGGGTAAGGTGATCGCTCTTATGGGATCTACGGGAAAATCTACCGGGTGTCACCTTCACTTTGAAGTGCACGGCGCAAAGAATCCTCTCGCACAAAAATAACCGCCCATCTGGCGGCTATTTTTTAGTGTCATTGGCGTCACGATTGGTGACACGGTGTCACTAATAACAACACGATTGGTGTCACAGTTGATGACATTGGTGTCACTAACGAGCCGTGACACCAACAAAAAGCCGCGTATTTACTGCACGATTCGTTGGTGACACGACTTGGATGTTTTGGTGACACCAATGATTGGTGTCACAGTTGGTGACATTGGTGACACAGTTCGCAATGTTGGTGGTGACACCAATCGTGTCACCAATCAGGCGGCGGACGCCATATCAGATGTACGCAACTGCACCGCCTCAGCTAAATGTTTTTCCTCTATGCGCGCTACCCCTTCGAGATCAGCAATGGTTCGCGCAATCTTTTGGATCCTATGGATACTTCTCATTGAGAGCTTGAAAACCTTCGCCGATGCCTCTAATAACCGCTCTGCGTCACTTGAAAGCACACACACATCTTGAATGAAACCGTGACGGATATCGCTATTTCGCAGAATACCAAACCGAGCATTTCTTTCTTTTTGCGCATTCCATGCAAGCGCGATAGCGGCACGCACACTGTCAATATCTTTTGATTTTTCTTGTTTCTTCAAGGAAAGACTGACTTCTCGGGGAACCCGCACCTGAATATCTAAGCGATCAAGAAGGGGGCCTGATATTTTCTTTGTATAGCGCATAATACTTGCTCCAGAGCATATACACTCTAGCTGTGGATCTCCCGCGTTGCCGCATGGGCATGGGTTCATCGCAGCCACAAGCATACATTGGGCGGGGAGCCTCGCGGAACCAGCAGCTCTCGCGATAGTAACAACGCCATCTTCTAGTGGTTGTCGTAGGCTTTCGAGCACGGTGCGCGGAAACTCCGGCAGTTCATCGAGGAACAAAACGCCTCGATGCGCCAGACTAATTTCACCAGGCCGGGGGATGGTGCCGCCACCAATAACAGCGGTTGCTGATGCGGTGTGATGGGGATTGCGAAACGGCCTCTTACGCAGTATGGGCTCTCCGGAGAGAAGGCCGGCGGCGCTATAAATGCGCGCCACATCGAGCATTTCTGAATGCTCGAGCGGTGGAAGTAGGCTCGCGAGCGCTCGCGCAAGAAGCGTCTTCCCAGATCCTGGAGCGCCAAACATGAGCACGTTATGCCCTCCTGCGGCCGCAACGGTGAGTGCACGCTTTGCGGAAGTTTGGCCAATAATATGCTCAAATGGATCATCTTCATGTTGCGTGCCATCTCCTACTGTTACAAGATATTTCTTAAGCCGATGCGTCTTCATAATATGCGCCACAACATCGCCCAATGACGCGGCGCCGAACACAGAAACGCCCTCAATCCATGCGCACTCTTGGGCGTTTTCCGTAGGAAGAACAACTTCTGTAATGCCCTGCGCTTGAGCACACAACACGAGCGGTAGCGCGCCACGGATAGGACGCACAGAGCCATCAAGTCCAAGCTCTCCCGCAAAGAATGTATTGTGCCAATCTCCTTGTATTTGCTTTGTCTCTGCAAGATACCCGAGCGCAATAGGGAGGTCGAAAGACGGCCCCTCCTTGCGCACATCGGCGGGCGCTAGGCTTACGGTAATGCGCTTGTGCTTCGCGCTTGGAGGTGTAAACGAGCTGTTGCGGACCGCGGCGCTAATTCTATCTTTTGATTCTTGCACCGCCTTATCAGGGAGCCCTACAAGTAAAAATGAGTGAATGCCTGGAACGGAATCCACCTCGATATCAATGGGGGATGCTTCTATTCCTATAATACCGGCTGATCGAATACGTGTTGGCATACAAAAAAGCCCCGTACGGGGCTTTTAACGCTTCTGGGCGCATACTGTGCAGAGCGCCGCAGTGGGAACCGCCTGGAGCCGATCGGCGGCGATACTCGTCGCACACGTAGCGCATGCTCCATACGTTCCGTGTTCGATTTTTTCTAATGCCGCTTGCACTTCTTTAAATCGACGCTCAAGTTCAGATACTACCGCTATATTCACGTCTAAATCAGTAGATTCATTCACCGAGTCATCATGTTCATCGCCATAATTCGGAATTGTTGGCTCAAAATCACCCGGAACAGCTGGGTTTTCCACCCCAATCTCGCGCAAACGGTCCTTCAACACATTTCTTTCTACCTCAAGTCTTTGTTTGAGCGCTTCTAACGATGCATGATCCATAAGCACTGATTATATACGAAGTAGATAAAAAACAAAAACAGGGGCCTCGAGCCCCAGAAACAATAGGATTGATTCTCCAAGTGGGCGGGCCCCTGTATAGGGGGGAATATACCGACCGGCGCACGCTGCGCGCGGCCAGAAGGAACAGAACGAACGATTACTGGAAGGAACTAGTATTAGTTTAATCGCCCCAGACTATAGCGTCAACACAAAAATGTGGATATGTCAGCGTCACGATTGGTGACACCGTGTCACCAATAACAACACGGTTGGTGTCACCAATGAGCCATGACGCCAACTAAAGGCCGCGTATTTACTGCACAATCTGTTGGTGACACGGCGTAGATGTTTTGGTGACACCAACCATTGGTGTCACCAATCGTGTCACCAACGAGCGTCGCCACAAGCTAGTACCTAGAGATCTTCTGCGTTTATCTGGGCATTAAAGAGATCGAGCGTTGCCGCGAGGGCTTCTTTTGAGTTGGCAAACACGAGATAGGCACGACCTTCAGTATCTTCTATGAGCGCATAATCGAGGGCGCGATCACTCCTAGGAAAGTTTTTATAGTGCACCGTATATGACTTATATATCCCGGTCTGTATGTCGGGCGTGCCCGCCTTGAGAACATCGTATCTAAAAAGATCCGCGAGCGACTTATCAATCCCCGTAGCCATCCATGCATCCATTGCCACTGACGCTCGCGCCACATCGAGCACTTCCCCAATGAGAACAAGCCGCGTTTCCTGCGTCGGGGGAGGGGAAACAAGCACTCCTTTGGTATTAAAAATAGCTGGCTGGCCAAACGCGAGAAGCGCGCCCTCATCGCCCCACAACTCATCCATCTCGCTTGGGCGAACAATATCTAGTGTATTAAAAATATCCTTTGGATGACTTATTGGAGTCGCCCCTGCTTGAGGCGTGATTTGGAATCTGCGGAGACGGTTGAGTGGGGGTAAAAGCGAGGATGCGGCATCATATATTGAAACGCCGGAAGGCGCGGCGGAGAGAGACACTGTCTCAAGAGTTCCCCCCAGGATTGAGGAGAGTCGTTGCCGAGCTCCCGATGGGAGCGGCATGGTATCTGGAGTTTTTGACTCACGTGGCACCATGCGAGAGGCTTCTGGGGATTGCGATATCCAATACGCCGCCCCTGCGCCAAGGGCCACCGCAGTGACGACAACGTATGCGATGGTTCTCGAGCTTACCCGGCTGTGATGAGTAGGGTCTTGCAGGGCTTGGGACCCTTGCTGTGGTAGCGAGGTAGCGGTGGGTGGTGGCGCTACTTCTTGCTGAGTCACTTTCGGCAGAGAGGACATTGTGGATGCCTCTACGGCAATGCCCGCGCTAATAGTTCCACCAGCCCCAGCGCTAGCAATATCATGCGCCATGGTTCGAATAGTTGTTTTTTGCCCTTGTGGCACTGGGATACTCTGCTCTTTCTCTTGAGACACTCCAGCTATTGGTGGGTCTTTTGGTTTTTGCGGAGCGCCCTGTCCTCCCAGCGGGGGGAGCGCGGAAATATCTAGTTTCTTTCGCTGGAAAGGAGCGTCGCTTTTCTGCGTACGACGAGCTGCGGTTGGCGCCGGAGTAGCAGGACTACTCGGCGTAGCGATCGAAGGCGTGTTTGTATGCTCCGCAGTTGAGGCGGGTAGCCCCTGCGCCACTGGAGCAATCGGGGCTGTTGTTTTTTTGGGCTGCTCCTCCTGAAGAGATTGGAGAAGTGCGTCGAGGCTTCCTGTTGAAGATGCGTCTGCCATGACACATGCATTGTACCACGAGAACAACACACCGCGCTTTTGCGCGGTGTGTGTATGTCCTAGTATCTCTTTTTTTGATGTGGCGATCGATCTCGTGAGCCCTCTCTTCGAGGCCCTCCGCTATGCCGCGGGGGACGTTGCGCGGGGGCAACCCCGGGAGGGAGCATGGTGAGATTAATCCTTCCCATGGCATCAACTTCCTTCACGGTGACAGAAACCGTCTGTCCTTCACGCAGAACCTTACTTGGATGATCAAGTTGCTCTCCATTGATTTCGCTCACGTGCACCATGCCCTCTTTGCCGGGCATAAACTCAACAAAAGCACCGAAGTCTAATATGCGAGTTACCGTTCCCTGGAACGCGTCTCCCGGCTTTGGTTCGTAGGTAATAGACTCGATCCAGTCGATGGCTTGCTTTGCCTTGTCGGCGCTAGGAGATGCGATAAATATCGTGCCGTCATCTTCGATATCGATCGAAGCTCCTGTGGTTTCCGTGATCTCGTTTATGGTCTTGCCTTGTGAGCCAATGACCATACCAATTTTTTTAGGGTCGATACGAAGCGTATGCACACGGGGAGCAAGGAGCGAAAGTTCAGCGCGCGGTAATGCGATAATGCGATCCATAGCATCAAGAATATGCATACGGGCATCGCGCGCCTGCATAAGCGCTTCAGTAAAGATTGCCGGCGTAATACCTTCGACTTTTACGTCCATTTGCATACCAGTAACACCCGTGCGAGTTCCTGCAATCTTGAGATCCATGTCTCCGTAGTGGTCTTCTGGCCCCTGAATGTCAGTGAGCACTTTATACTTCTCACCAGATGCATCGAACATAATACCCATCGCAATACCCGCCGCTGGTGCGACAATAGGGACGCCACCATCCATAAGGGCAAGGGATGTCCCACACACCGAGGCCATAGAAGACGATCCGTTAGACCCAAGAATTTCTGACACTACGCGAATGGTATACGGGAAGTCTTCGCGCGAGGGGATGATGGGCTCAAGAGAGCGCTCGGCGAGTGCGCCGTGACCGATTTCGCGACGACCAGGAGATCCCATGCGGCCCGTCTCGCCAACAGAAAATGCTGGAAAGACGTAATGGTGCATAAAACGCTTCTTTGTCAGCTCAATCTCCATTGTTTCAATCCATTGCTCCATGCCCGGAGCCGCAAGAGTGAGCACCGAGAGAGCTTGCGTCTGGCCTCGCTGGAATAAGGCACTACCGTGCACGCGCGGGAGGACACCAACCTCAACAGAAAGATCTCGAACTTCCGTAAGGGCGCGTCCATCGGGACGCACATCGCGCTCAAGAACATTTTTATGCACTATGCCATCGGCAACGCGCTCAAACGCAACCATAACGTACTCATGGAGCTTCGAAAGGTCGGGGGAATTGGCATATGCCGCATCAACCGCTTCAACCACCAAAACCTTTGCTGTAGCAATATTTGCATAGAATGCCTCTTTTGTTTTCGCATAGAGCCCGCCCTCTGGACGATCGAGAAGTGGTGTGGCGGTTTTTGTGACCAATTCAGCGATATCACTCGGAAGTGAGGCGAGGGATCCTTGGCGCTTTTCTGCCTTAATATCTGCCGCAATGTCTTCTTGAAACGCAATGAGCTCTTGCATGGCTTGGAACCCAAAAGCAACAGCCTCGCTAATGTGTGCCTCGGGGACGATGCGCGCACCACCTTCGATCATATTGATGCGATTTTTTGTACCTGCAATTGCAATGTCAAAGTCGCCAGCAGCGCGCTGTGCGTATGTAGGGTGGGCGATCATGCCAACATCGCCGCGGCTCACGCGAACACCAGCGATAGGACCGTCCCAGGGGATATCCGAGGTAAGGAGCGCAAGCGATGCGCCAAACATTGCCACCATGTCAGGGTCGTTTTCGCGATCAAACGAAAGCACCGTTGCAACAACTTGAATGTCGTTGCGCATGTCGTGGTTAAAGCGGGGACGAATAGCGCGATCAATGAGACGACCCGTGAGGATCGCCTCTTCTGGTGGACGGCCTTCGCGCTTCATCCACTTTGATTCTTTAATTTTTCCTGCAGCGTAATAACGCTCTTCGTAATCAACGGAGAGGGGAAGGTAGTCGACGTCTTTTGCATTTGCACCCATCACTGCTGTTACAAGCACTACCGTTTCACCATACTGCACGAGACACGATCCATTGGCCTGCTGCGCGAGTTTTCCGAGCTGAACGGAGAGCGTTCTCCCGGCAATTGCGCGCGTATATTTTTTTTCCTGCATATGCTGCCGCGATCACACGCACTCCCATCGGAAGCTGGCCTCACAAGCCCTTAGAAAGAGCGAAAAAGGCTAGCGCCCCATGCGGACAATGGCGGAGGTGCGACAAGCGGTATACAAGAAGACTATATCGAAATAATGGGGAAAATACTAGTAGCTCGGCGTGGGGCACACGAGTACGGGATCGCAAGGGGCACGAATACACTCAACCTGTTGGTAGTAGCATCTAGGGGTAGGAGATGCGCCGCCATGTTGGTCAAACTGACGCAACGCGAGCCGCACTCCCAAAAGGAGCGCGGCTACACCCACCATAACGCCAAGCATTTTATAGAGGACGCTAGAGGACATCATCGAGACCATCGGTATCAGTGCCTACGGCGCGAGGCTCGGAAGCTTCGCGTTCAGGATGCTCGGTGCGCGAACCACGACGACCACGAGCTGCAACGCGGCGCGAGCGCATTAACGCTGCGGTCTCGTCGAGATCAATAAAGTTGTGAACCGCCTCCACAAGACGAGAGCTTGTGGAGCGACGGAATGCCACCGCCTCCACAATAAGGCCTTGGTGCTTGAGATAGTCTACAAGCGGCTCAAAATCGCCGTCACCGGAAACAATAACAACTACGTCAAGCTGGCGCGAGAGAGAGATGGCATCAATGGCGAGTCCAACATCCCAATCGGCTTTTTTCATACCCCCCGCGAAGACCTGAAGGTCTTTCATCTTGAGCTCAAAGCCTGATTTTTCAAGTGCATCAAAAAAGGCACGCTCTTCTTCGGTGTCTGACTTCACTACGTATGCAACAGCGCGAATAAGATCGCGCCCTGCCGTAGCAATAGAGAGGAGCTCTTTAAAGTTTACACGCGCACCGTGCAAATGCTTCGCAGAATGGTACATGTTCTGTACATCTACAAAGACCCCAACGCGGTGCGTCTTCCGCTGGGGAACTGAAAGTTTTTGATTCATATAGTTAATAGAAACGAACAGCGGACGGCAGTGCCGTCCGCGCCCGTAGTTACTTCTTCAAATCGAGGTCTTTAATGAGTTTCTCGTAGCGCTTTGGTTCTGTGCGCTTGAGATACTCAAGCAGACGGCGTCGCTTAGCAACCATTTTTAAAAGTCCAACTCGAGAGCCGTTGTCTTTCGCATGCTTGCGAAGGTGCTTTACGAGACGGTCAATTTCCGATGAAAAGAGAGCGACTTGGATGTCGGGAGATCCCGTATCCTTGTCGTGTGTCTGATGTTTGGAAACAATCTTCGATTTCTGTTGTGTTGATAATGCCATGCTACACATGCATGCCACAGGAGGAGTGAGGCGCGTTATGCGGGCCAAACCACTCAAGGGACAATCACATACCAATCCATTATACAATAAAAGATGAGGCATCGCAAGCGCGCCCAGACGGACGTCGCAAAACCGTGTATACTACCCACATATGGCTGCAGAACGCCTCAAAGACCTCAAAAACGAGTACTTGGAGTACTTGGAGATCGAACGAAACCGATCGCCAAAAACCGTGGAAAACTATGGGCGATATCTTGAGCGCTTTGTACGCTTCGCAAACACGAATAGTATTTCGGACGTCTCCGAAGACCTTATTCGCAAATATCGCCTCCATCTTAACCGTCTCACGAGCGGCGACGGGAAGCCGCTTAAGCGCGTAACGCAAAACTACCACATTATCGCTATTCGAAACTTTTTAACATATCTCGTGAAGCGCAGCATACAATCCGTTGCGCCCGAGCGCATTGAGCTTGGCAAGCAAGAGGAACGCCAGGTAACGTTTCTCGAAGGTGATGAGGTTGCTCGGCTGATGGCCGCACCAAAGGGGGATAGTATTGCGGCCCTTCGTGACCGCGCGATGCTTGCAACGCTGTTTAGTACCGGCATGCGCGTATCCGAGCTTTGCTCCCTTGAGCGCGATCGCGTTGATGTGGCGCGAGGTGAAGTTCCCGTGCGAGGTAAAGGGGGGAAAATAAGGCTCGTGTTTCTTTCAGAAGATGCACAGAAAAATATCAAAGCGTACCTTGTGGCACGAAAAGACGTTGACCCCGCCCTCTTTATCCGTATTCCTAAAAATGGCTACGGAAAAAACGAACGCCTTCGCATCACCCCTCGAAGCATTCAGCGCATCGTTCAAAAGCACGCGATCGCCGCAGGCATCGTAGGAAAGCATGTAAGCCCTCATACCATGCGTCACTCGTATGCTACTGACCTTTTGCGCAATGGCGCTGACATCCGCTCGGTGCAAGCAATGCTCGGGCATGCATCCGTGACCACCACACAAATCTATACTCACGTCACCGATCGCCAGCTTCGCGAGGTACACGAGCGCTTCCACAACAGGAAAAAGGGGTAGGCACTCTTGTTAATGTGTGTTATGGTCATTTTATATACAGAAAGGGGGTGCCTTATGGAAAATAAACCTTGCACATGTGGCGGAACTATGGAGATGAAGTGCGAACCAGCACACGAAGGAGAGCACGCAGCAACCTGTAAAATGGTCTGCGGTTCTTGTGGTGCATCTGAAGCGATGCCAGCAGCGGCGCCAGCACCAGAACAGCCAGCGATGTAACTCGCAGTAGCTCTTTACGCCACAACGCTCCCGAAATCCGGGAGCGTTGTGTTGTTGTGGCGAACGCGCTCAAGGCGTATGATGATCGTATTATGGAACCACAAACACCGCCAACTATACCTCCCTAGGCATGGCTCTCGCCCGATACACTCATCGTCCGAAGCTTTTGGCAAAGGTACGCCATTGGCGCTCTCGTTATCATTCTCCTGATTGCGGCGGCCGTGTATTTCAGTTCCTCTCCAGAACCGATCGCAGGGGAGTCTCCGTCCGCGTCCCCATCAGCATCAGCCAACCCCGCTGCTGACTGGAAGACATATACAAATACGCAGTATGGGTTTGAGTTCCGATATCCAGCCGATCTTAATGTATTCGAGACTAACGGCACTATCTCATTAGAAAGTCACTATAATCCCGAGTTATATATAAACGTAGTCTCCAGCACCGTGGCCAAGGAATCAGAGACAATAAGGAAGGAGGTCGCGGGCTTCGCTGGTGCCAAGTTGATATCAGACGATAATATAATCATTGATGGCCAGCCCGCTATTAGAATCGTTGCCTATTACCCCGAGAGTGGAGTTCAACAAAATATATATTATTTTATTGAACTTAAAGGTAGAGTTTTTGTGGTTTCTGCTACACCGTTCACGACCACATTAACCATTGACCAGATCCTCTCCACCTTCAAATTCACCAAGCCAGCATCGACAGTACTTTACCGTAATACACAATTCGGTCTGCAGGTATCGCTCCCTCAGAGTTGGGAAGGATTCAAAGCAGAAGCCAGCTCAGGAAACGGCGAGGTAACGCTTAGTAGCACGGGGGAGACAATCTCCATTGGAACCACTTCTTTCGTGATGATTACCCATCCACTATCCACGGCACAGAACCCCCGAGCACACATTCCGATACGGATATATACTCTCGCGCAGTGGAGCCACATCGCATCGAAGGAATGGCATGACGGCGGAGCGGCACCGTTTAATTCAAGCGAGATCACTCGCAACAGCAAATACGTATTCGCACTACCTCCGCGCTACAATTACGCCGAAGCAATCGGCTGGGCAGAGGTTGGAGAAATTATTAGTTCTGGCGCAATCACCGCTTTCTAGCAAAAAGTCAGGCAATTTTCCGAAAGCCAGATTTTGGTGCAGTATTCTTGAATTAGTCCGAACGCATTTCGCCGCTTGCGGTGGCGAGGAAGTCCCCCAGCGAAAATTCGGAAAGGCGGCGTAGCCGCACCATTGATAATTTAAAGTTTTTCTTTGGCGGCAAATTTTATGGACCGCATACAGCCCCCTCATTCAATTGCAGAATTCGAAATGGATGTACACCATCAATTTCCCACGCGACGGTTCCTGTTCCATTTTTTGACCAAATTAAATTTGACAAGCTATCTTGACAAAGTTTCCAACCCTGTTGCTCAAATGCCGACTTCAAAATCTCGCTCGCATTTCTATTTTGTAAACCACAATCTACGAGCCAATCATTCTCTCTTAGAGTGTAATCTGGATGAAGGGGATTTGTTTGCGGATCGATGTCACCTTCTGACCCTACTATCTTGCAACCGGAAGGGAGCACGATTCCCACCGGACTGGAAAATAGAGATGCCGGTTTCGTATTTGATGGCGGAGACATCACTTGTGGTCGTTCAGTTGGGACTGGTTTCTTTGCCAAAGTTATATATCCCAATGCTCCCACCAATACTATGGCCAAAATAATAAGTAAGATATTCGCAAAAACTTTTTGATTCATGTTCATAAAATTACTAGTTAATAATTAGCGAAGCGAGGCGAACCTTTCAAACTTGCAAAAAGTCAGATTTTGGTGCCCTCGTGAGGAATCGAACCTCAATTGCAAGATCCGCAATCTTGCGTCCTATCCGTTGAACGACGAGGGCAATACTACCATCCCAACCGCTTCGCAAGAGCAGCCGAAAGCGATGGGGTTGCTTCTTTTTCAATTAGCTTCTCGGCAAGAAATGCTCTTACCGCCACTGGGTCTGTATCACCCAGAGGAATAACTAAGAGGGGAGCATACCACTGTTTCGGGTGAAAAATCAACTCCTTCTCACCTCCGGGAATGTAGTGCACCCAGAATCCCGCGAGCGATGCATAGGGCACACTGCGACTCCCCAAAATCACCGCCGTATCAGAAAGCTCCACCGAGAGGCGCGCGTCCCCGCGACCTACAAGAAATGTAGACGCGGCCGCAACGCTACATAACGCTACAAGCGTGGGGTCACCTAACACAAACCACGATGCGACAGCTCCCGCAGAGAGCCCTCCGGGGAGAAGATAGGTGCGTGGCCCGGCGATTTGTGCGGGCACGTTCCACGAGAGAAGCTCTTGGCTATCAAGATTTTCTTGTGATGGGAGTTGCTCTTGACGAGGTAGCTGGGGCGCTTGCCGCAAGCGGGGCGGGGGAAGAGGAGTGTTTTGACGCAAAGGAACATGGGGCGCTTGAGGGTGGCCGGCGTCTTGACGAGGGAGTTCGGGTGCCTGCTGGCGAAGATTAACGATGCGAGCCATACTTTATCATACCACGAAATAACCCATATAAAATATTGGGTTCGACGCAACTTGTACACGAAAGTCTCCTTCGCGACGTCCTGGCGGACTGTGTCCGCCGAAGGTCGCTTCGGCGACCGAAGGCGGAAGCGGGAGGATTCGCCCGCCACTCTCGATAGCCGCCGCCGCGGCATCTCGGTTCTGGGCCCCGGCCCTCGCGGTGACGCCTACTAGCGTCACATCGCTCCGGGCTTCGAATCTCCCGCCCCAGCAACACAGTACAAAAAGAGACCGCCAAACGGCAGTCTCTTTTTGTCTGGCGGAAGCGGGAGGATTCGAACCTCCGATGGGGTTACCCCCATGCCACATTTCGAGTGTGGTGCCTTCAACCACTCAGCCACGCTTCCGTGATTGCATACTATAATTCCCCTTCGCGACGTCCTGGCGGACTGTGTCCGCCGAAGGTCGCTTCGGCGACCGAAGGCGG